>CYGL01000180.1_pt1 | contig 33481 bp, 42 predicted proteins | sample 485531 | NCBI WGS metagenome assembly CYGL01 (sample SAMEA3497897, study PRJEB9818) | human gut metagenome | reverse complement strand
CACTTGATCCTTTACAAAATGCTATGATTTTACCCGGATCGTATAAATTCACATAAGAAGATCCACCAACAGATATACCCCCTCCCATTGGAGGCACTATTTCAACTAGATATTTGTTAGATCTTCCACCATAACCGATTCTTTGTCTCAGGGCATCCCATTGTAATAAATTACGATCAGCCATATTATTAAAGCTCCTCTTATTATATTTTATGCTAAATTATAACTATTTTATTATTTATTTTAAACGGATTGTTCTAAAAAGAATACTAGATTTCCAGAGTCGTAGATTTTACGATAATTGTTATTAAACATATTTTGTTCTTCTGTTAAATCAGGGTTGAAGTTTTCTAAGAGTGATTTTAGTTTATGTTTTTGAAAAGCTATTCTAGAAAATAACTCAGTATGACCGTCTTTAAAATAAAAGTAATTAGGATCTGTTTTACCAATCATTTTAAATCCTAGTTTTCTATACAAATCTCCATTACTCCATCTTCTATTTGCATAAGATATTATAGACCCAGAGTATTGTTTTCTAAAATGACTTAAAAGCTTACTGGCTCCACCTACTACATTATAACCTTTTAAAGAACAAAAGCGGATTAATTCATAATCTATGTTTTTATCATACCTTGATTTACCAAAAGTCATTAAAGACACTAGATTTTCTCCATAATATAATCCTAGTCTGATTTTAGAATTACAATCACCTTGTAAGTGATTTTTAGTTAAGAATATAGAAGATTCCTTATTTGAGATTTCTTTTATTATGGTATTTCTAGCAAATATTCTTTTATTCAAGCCTAGTTTATTATTAATCAAAGAATACCATATTTCTATGTTATCAGATTCAAAGATATGTAAAAGTTGATATCCTTTTTGTTCTACTAGCTCTGTTTTGGTTAAGTGATATTTTTTATCTTTATTATCGAAATATTGATTTTTGCCACAAGAATGATACATTAATCCATTGTATTCAATAGCTATTTTATAATCAGGGAGAATAATATCTAATTCATAAGGTTTTATTAAATCTCTATTATTCGTTATTTTGTTTTTAGTTTGTATTTTAGAATACAATTCTTGCTGGGTAATACAATACTTTATTTTATTTGGTAATTCTATATTAAAAAGCTTTTTATACTTATTTGCTGTTATTGTTGATTTTATAGTAAAATAATCCATAAAATCGTGTATTAAAAATAAATCATTTTTAATAAAATTATTAATAATATATTCTTTATTAAAATCATTATAATTAGAAAACTTATTCTCTTGTCTTTTCTCTATCCCTCTTTTCATTATTTCTTTGTGTTTAGCTATGTTATCTACTTTATATTTTTCTAAAACAGTCTTATTGGCTTTTTCCCTAATTTCAGGTATTTGTAACACAGATCTTATATTTTTATTATATTTTTTAGACAAATTATTATAAAGCTTTTGTTTAATCAATTCTGAATTCATAGGATTAGTTACATTATAATTTTTTAATAAGGTATTTTTCTTTTTAAGTTTTACTTCTGGATTCTGGCTTGGATTATCATATCCTGTTTTAGCTTTATATGTATCTCTGGCTTTTTGTTCTTTTGTTCTATTGTCTTTGTTTAATTCTTTTAATTTAGAATAGTAAGCGGTTTTACATTCAATAGAACAGAAGTCTTTATTTTGATTTTTTCTAGGAGTAAAATTATTCTGACACTCTTTACAAGGTTTTTGAATAGTCTTATTATACTCTTTATAACATTTTGGACTACAACATATTCTTTTATGGGCTATTTGATATTCAGTAAGATTTTTATTACAAATTACACATTTCATACTATATTATAGTAAAATATTTTTAAAAAAGGCTTAAAAAGAATTTAGAATTTAAAGAAGATATCTCCTCCGGAGAGGAGATATTAAAAGGGTTAGCTATTAAGCTAGAGTTTTAACATTATTGAAGTTAATTTTAAAGGTTCGAGCATAATTCTCAGGGCTAACAGGGTTAGACACTAGACCATAACGACTTAATAGAATTATCGCTGGTTGTCCGCTTTCTTGGTGAGTTACACGAGTGAAACTTACAGGGACATACGGAGCATAAAAGCCTAAGGCATCGACACGACTATCACCTTTGTAAAGAATTGTAATATAATCTTCAGTAGCGAACATATCTAGAATTACTTTACGACCGTCTAGAGTTCCAACAACAGCTGGATTGGCACCTATTTTAATATTCGCTTTTGTATCAATAGGCTTATAGCCGTTAAGAGCTTTTAGCATTGAAACAACCTTAGGACTAGCTATAATTACATTACCAGCTCCACGGCGACATAGACGGGCTATTTCTAAGCTTTCTTGATCAATACGAGCACTAATGTGGGCGAATTTTTCTAATTCATAACGACCCGGGATGCCGTTTATCTCAAAATCAGGAGCGATAGTAGCTATGTTATTAACAAAATCTATAACCTCCCTATTAATCTCTTGTTCAACTTCTTGAGCCATCATATTCATAAGCTCATCATCTGCATTTAAGCCGTGGATAGCTTTAAGATCTTGATACATTTCGACAGTGTATTTTGCTTTTAATTTACGGGTTTGAGCCTCTACTGATTTACGCTCAATAGAAAAGCCGATCTCTTTCATATCAGTAGCAAGTTGCTCGCCAATTGCTGTTGTATGAGATCCAGTGTAATTTTTGAATACTTTTTGATAGGCTAGCTCTGAGCTATAAGTGGCTTTTACGGCAGCAGGGGCATTGGTAACAGGATTAGTGGTTCCAGCAGCGACCGTGTCCTTAGATGTTATACCTGCTACACCAACGAGCACTTTATCGCCCTCTACATAAAGAACAGCACCCTCTTTATTATTTCCCCCGTTAGTGAATTTTAAAGTCTTACCGATTTCTTGGGCTAGTTTAGTAGCCTCCTCAGCAGTAACTTGAATTATGGTAGAATTATTCACAGGTTTAGCAGAAACTTGGCTATCGCCAGTGTATCTGAATGCTATACTAAAAATATATCCTTGTGGCATTGTTAGCGGTTGAACACCTACAAGCTCATTAGCAATTAATTGTGGCATTACCCTACGGGCTAGAGGCATAAAGATAGGGATAAATTGAGATACATCAGCACTAGCTGTTCCCTCAGATATTAGTCTCTCACACTCTTTTTCTTGGCTCTCTAGAACAATAGCCGTGTTATGTAAATCCCTGCTATTGATTTCAGGCATTTTTTCTGATTTTAATAGACTTTCTATTAATGGTGTCATTTTTGTTTCTCCGTCAATAATTTTTTAATATTTATTAAAACAAATGGCTAGCACTACCGATTAGCGACTTGTCATTTTTAATCTTAGATTTAGCAGTAAAGCCAAATTCAACCTCTTTGTTAGACTCTGTTATTTTTGATGGTTTTGATTCATTAAGTAAGTTTTCTTTAATCAAATTGATTTTAGAAACATACTCTTCTTTATTGTTGATATCTAAATCAATACTTTCTGATATAGCTCTTACTTTCTCAGCTTGAAGATGTGTAAGACCGCTTGTTAAATCTTTAAATAAGCTTTCTTTTAAAAGATTTTCATTTTCTTTTTTAAGATCTATTACCTTATCGGCATAACTATCAACTAAATTCTTTAGATCTTCAATCTCTGAGACTTCGTCTTTAGACTCTAAAATAGAATCCATACTAATACCTGCTGTAATTAATAAAGACCTTAGACCCTCTGTTAAAGCATCGTTTCTCTTTTGATCAACTAAGCTATCTATTTTCTTAGAATTTTCATCTACCCAAGAAGTAACAATTAAGTCTAGATAGCTGTCTATTTTATCTTTCATCTCTTCACTGAAAAGCTTTGTATATTCTTCGGCTTTTTCTATGATGAATTCTTTTTGTGATTCGAAGTCTTGTTTTAAAACTTCTAATTCTTCTGCTAAGCGATCTTGTAATTCAGCTTGAACTTTCGTTTCAAAGCTCTCGCGAATTTCATTAGCTAAATCAGAAGTAATGATTCCCTCAGCAAGGAGTTTATCAGTTATATTTTCCATTCCTTTGTCCTTTATTTTCTAGTTTTTCTTGTTTTTGATTTTGTTTCTGGGACTTCTTGTTCAGGCTCTATTAGCTCGTCAAAATCACCAGAAACTTCCACAATTTTATCAGAACTAGTCTCTATCTTTGGCTCTGGTTCTGTAATTTTTGCTTGGTTTTGATCTTTCAACTCTTTAAAGTAAGACTTATAAATTTGTGTTAAAAGCCCATCATTAACAATATCACCGTCTGTTAAAAGAATCTGTCTGCCTAAAAGACTACAATATTGTTCTTTTCTGCCATCAGGTAATTTAGTAATATACTTTTTTAGCATTAAATAACATCCTTTCATAAATTAATTTTATTTATAATTAACTTAAACTAAAATTAATCAATGAAAGAATTATAGAATTTATATAATAGGATTAATTAGATTAATTAATGATTTAAGAATTTCTAAAACATAATCTTGATTTAAGTCGTCTTTAAGTCTTATGCCAAATGCCAGCTTATGACCACCTTTTGAGATTATGTCTTGATCTTTGAAAAATCCAAGAATCTTATCTCTTATTTCTTCCGGGTTTTCAAGATCCTTTGATAATCTTACTGAGATATTTCTATTGTTTAAGTTTATATAAAGCTTATAATCAGGACATTGTTCTTTTATTTCACCTATATAAGAATCTAAAAAAGATAATAATATTTTATCATTAAAGATTATTAAGTTTTCTTTTTTCTTCTTAGCAAAATATCTCTTAATTTCTGATTTAATATCTTTAAGTTTATTTTCTAAGGGTTTAGTAATATAAGGATCCCTGAAAAATAAGACTTCAAAGCTCAGTGGGGTTAGCTCCCAAAATAATCTATTATAGTCCTTAGCTATCTCAAATTCAGGATTGTCTTCTTTCCACAAATCATAAATGTCTATATAATTTTGTAATTGATAAAATTCTGATATTTTTCTATCTTTCTTTAAGAAGTATTCGTATGTTAGTTTTGTTCCTGATTTAGAATAGTCAATAATGATTTCTGTATTTTCACTAATATAATTCTTAATATCTACTTCTTGTATATGATGATCAAGTAAAACAATTTTTTGTAGTTTCTCTGAGAGCTTTTTCAATACTTCAAAGTCTTGTTTATATAAGCATAAATCGGTTATTAATAGTTGTTTAAAGTCTCTAGGATTCTCACATAGCTCTGTTAAGACTTCATTAACTGAATTATAACTTACTCTTTTAACAACTCTATTTTCTAAGTAAGCTCTAGATATTATTATAGCCCCTGAGCCATCTAGATCTGTATGACTTATGTGTAAAGTCTTTAAGTCTTTTCTCATTTAATTTCCTTATATAGAATAAAATTCATAATTCTTTTAAAGTCCCATTTAGATATATTATTTCTATCAAAATTATCAGTATTTTCAAAAATACCCTCTATAGATGATAAATTTGATATATCCCAAGAATTTAAATCAGCGTTAAAACTCTTTGAACAAGAAAACATATAACTCATATCTACTACATTTGAAGTATTCCACTTAGATAAATCAGAATTAAAAGACTTAGCCATAAAGAACATATAACTCATATCTGTTACATTTGAAACATCCCAAGTAGATAAATCAGAATTAAAAGACTTAGCATTAGCAAACATATGAGACATATTCTCGACTTTTGAGACATTCCACTTAGATAAATCAACATTGTTTAAAAAATTCTCATTTTGAAACATATAACTCATATCTGTTACATTAGATACATCCCAAGTTTCTATGCCAGAATAATCCACTCTTTGAACATACTGAAATAAACAACTCATATCAGTAATAGAACTGGTATCAATAGAGCCTAGATGGACATCGTCCATAATCAATCTTTCTAAGTCTCTTTTGTCATTAGGTTTGAACTTCATCTTTTCTCCTTTTGAACTTTTTATCTGTAGCAGTATTATAACCTTTTTAAACTTAAAGTTTTATTAAACTAAATGAGCTTTCTTTTATCATTTCTTTTCTTTTATCTTCTTTGCCCTGTTCTTTTGAGAACCAATTTAAGATACTCTCGTCGTCTTTTTCAGTATAAGAAAAGCCTAATAACATATTATCAAAGGATTCTTTTTCAATTACTTTATCAAGAGACTTCTTATCCCAAGATCCTAAGCCTTTCATATATGTAATATCCCCTTTTAAATCACTTACTTTTTCAAATTCATAAGTCCAATCGATTATCTCTTTATTCTTAGTGCTGATAGCAATAGGAGTTCTGAGTCTGGCTATATCATTAAGTCTCTCAGGACAATAATATCTAAAGAAACATAATAAAAGACTACAAATATGAGTTCCATCTAAGTCAAAGTCTGATCCAATGATGATTTTCTTATAATTAGTATTTTTTAGAATCTTATACAGCTCTGATAACTCTTTATTTTGGGTAATACTCTTTTCTCCGCAGACATTAAGAGGCTTACCTCTCAATTCAAAGTAGCCAATACCTTTTCTCCCTAAGCAAGCCATTAATCCGCTAACGGCAGAATATCCCTCACACAAAATCAAATACTTTTCTTCTCCGATAGGGGATATATACTTCTCTGACTTAATTTTCTTTGTCTTTTCTAAGCTCTTTAATTCTTGTTTCTTTTTGAATTCTTCTTTTATTTTAAAATAATCAGTAATAGAGCTAATAATATCTTTTTGTTTATAAACTTTATTAGCCAAGCTGTCTAAATCTATATTAAAGTATTCTTGTATTTCTTTTTGGGAGTTAGTTAATCTTTCTTTTGTTTGGCTGTCATACTTAGCATCTATAAAATTGTTTAGAATAGATATTATAAAAAGCTTGTTTTTAACATCTGCTGGTTTTAAAGAATTGTATTTCTTAGATAACTTATCTTTTACTTTATTAGATAAATTATTAGCTAGATAATCAACACAACTTCCACCTTGTTTTAATAATAACCCATTCATTAAGGTAAATTGCTTAAACTCATCTGAATTAGAGAGTGTTATTCCAATAGAATAATTATCTGTTTGTATAGTAATAACTTCTTTTTGTGTAAAGTAACTAAAAAAGTCTTTTGCCTTTATCTGTATTTTCTGTTCGTTAAAATAAAAGGTTATTTTTGGGTAAGAAACACTTAAAAAAGCCAATCTTGTTCTAATAATATCAAAATAAGACTCAGTGAATTCTTTTTCATCTAGCTTTTCAAAATCAGGGTAAGATTTTACAAATACCCCAGTCTTAGAGCTTTTAGATATGATTTCAGACACTGTATTAGAATTGTTATTAGAACACACGACTCTACATCTGTTTTTACCATCGTCTGTTTCCCCAATGAATTTCTTTGAGAATATAGCTGTTAAGGCAGATCCTACTCCATTCGCCCCTATTGTATTAGAATTATCACTAAAATTAGAACCAGCTCGGGCTTGTGTCCAACAGACTTCGGGTGATAACATTACTGAATTATCTTCAAGTGTTATTTCGTGGATAGGTATCCCTCTGCCGTTATCTTTCACACTAAAATACTCTTTTGTCATATTGACTTCTATTTTATTACTATACTTAAAATCAGTCCTTATCGCCTCGTCAATAGAATTATCAATAATCTCATTAAGAATTTTAATAAGACCCGGAGTTCTTTTAACACTTTTGATAACAAATTCTTGTTCTTTTAGAATATACTCATCTGAGACTTCGTTTTTGATAGATCCTATATACATAGAGGGACGTTTAAGAATATGCTCTCTATCAGAGAGCTTTATGATTTTGTTTTCTTTCATCTTTTCTCCTTTTTTAATTAAGGTATTAATTCTAATCGTTTAAAATTATTATTAGAACACAAGATAATATCAAAATACATAATGGGACAACTATGGCAATTTCTAGAATGTCACTAGACTTCATTTTTTATCCTTTTGAACTTTTAAATTAAGGTATTATAACTAAACTAAACTTAAAGAAAAATAAAATTAGAATTAAAAAGAATAAGGAGACTAAGCTCCTAAAAGAATTTACATATAATCTTAGATCTACAGAATTATTTTTGATAGATCTAATCTCTTTATAAAATACTTATTCTATTTCAAAGTTTCTAAATCCTGAATTCTTAATGCTATTAAACAATCCCGGAGTTTGCTTGATTTTATTTAATATTTCCTGGTCTTGTTTTGTTAAAGGATTTTTATTCTCTTTATTATAATTCTTTATTTTAGATTCTATATACCAATTAACTATTTTGGCATAGTGATAAAGTAAATTATCTTCTATTTTAACATCATAATGATTGAATATCTTTTCTATTGTTATATCTATATTATAACCTAAAATCAAATTAACCTGAAAATCATAGATAGCATTAAAAAACTCTAAAAGCTTGTCTTTTTTAGAAAAATGCATTTTTGTATTATCTAATTCAGATTCTTGTATATTTCTCCCTTGCGAGTTTTCTACTATATTAAGTCCCTGTTGATAAGTCTCGTTATAAAGATGTAGATTAGACACCGTCTGAATATAGTCTCCTAATTCTATATTCTTATCAGGATACATCTCTTTCAATACACTCAATACCATTTCTTGTATTATTGTAAATTCAGGGATATTAATATTACCAGTCCCAAAAATAATATCTCCGGATCTTTGGGCTACTTTCATATAAAGCCTATTAGGATTAATATCATCTTCCGGTATAACAAAATAAGATATCCATTGATTACAAGGGATATCTTTCATTGTATCTTGTCTTTTTGAATAGTCTTTATATGTATCATATCCCGGGATAAAGATGCTCTGAGTAGCCCGTCTGGTATAAAGACCGTCTATTTCAAACATTTTAAAGATATGATCAAACTGATCATAACTCCATAGTCTATCACCATAAGATGCATTCCAAGTTCTTTTATCATCTGAATATAGTTTAGCTCTTGGGACGAAGAATTCTAGATGTGGTTTGATATCCTTTTTACCTGCCAATACCCAAAAAGTCTCACCAAGAGTTCCAAATATATTATTTGTTCTCCCTTTAAGATAAAGGTGACGGGCTCTAGGATTTGTAAGAATAAGATCTGTGTTATAAAGGGCTTTCGCCCCACCATTTCTAGTATCAGATTCAAAGCCGTAAAGAATTATGTCTCTGATACTCTCATATACCAATTGATTTAAACTATTACAATAATATCTATTATGAATATTCATTAAAAAGCCTCTTTATAGTTTTTGTAGTTTAGAATATTATATTCATATTGAAATACTTTTAATAAAGTATGAATAATATTATTACCGTCTTGGTCTTTAAGAGTGAATAGATTCTCATTAGTTAATGCTAAGGACACAAAGAAGTATCCGTCATTATCCATTTTGTTTTTAAGAGATCTTGAAGATTCTAGGTTTTTTCTAAGACCATCATAACTAAGACTATCGATAATCTCAATCAGTCTATCAAACTCTTTAGAAGATAGACCATTTCTCAATGAGTTGAGCTCATCGGTATTGATATATTTTAAAAAGACATTATTTTTCATTTTTTCTCCTTTTGTTCTTTTTAAATTAAGGTATTATAACCTTTTTAAACTTAAAGAAAAATAAAATATTAAAAGTTTTTAAAATATTTTAATACTAGACTTTTCTTTTATGTTAAGTGGTATTATAACCTAATTAAACTTAAAGAAAAATAAAATTAATTATCTTTATACCCATCAGAATATTTTATCATTTCTTCTTGCTGAACTCTATGTTCTCTTATTAATGAGTTTCTTACAACTTCTTCACTATTGTGTAGAATACTCCATATGTTACTTTCTATCTGTTCTTTGACTTCTTCTCTCATTTTGTCAGGGACTAAGACATATCCGCGATTTATGGCGTCTTCTGGTTTAGCTTTTTTATAGGCTTTTTTAAACTCAGTCTTAGAGCCTTTTAAGACTCGACCAGATGTAGAGGTATCATAAGACTTGTGAAAGACTAGTATCATTAGAGAAATGTTCTATTTCATAATATTGTTTTAATACTATTTATTAAACAATAATCGGCTCCGTCTACTAATTAAATCTACAAATCTATTAGACTTCTTGTGTTTGTAAATCATATATCTAAGCTCCTATTATCTTCTTGTCCGTCTATGACTTTTTGATACTTACCCTCCATATATCCCTCTTTTATTCTTTTTAAGTTCAATTCGTTCTTTTTCCAATAGGCATTATACAAATCATCAAAAGACCAATCTACATAATCACATAAGATTTCTAAAAAGACTAATAGATAATAGGTAAAAGAATACGATTTATCTGCATCAACAATTTGCTGGTTTATTTCTGAAAAATAATACAAAGCCCAATTTAAGTCTTTTTTTATAACACGATGAGTAAAGCGGTCTTCTAATTCTTTAAAAAAATTAGAAAACTTAGATTCTTCTAATTCGTTGTTTTTAAGCTCAACTCCTATCTGGGAGTAGATAACTAGACTTAATCCAAAATGAAGAATATCTACAATTTCTACCTTAGCGTTTTGTGTATCATCACTTAATGTTGGTTTCCAAAATTTGTGATCAAAGAAACGAGGGGCTGACTCTAAAAATTCAGCCCACTCACATTGAAAAGCCGTTAAGAATTTCTCTTTCCTTACATTGTTTAAAAAATCAGGTATATAATTTTGATTTAAATCATACTGGGCTTTGATTAAGTTTTCTAATTGTGTTTTACTAAACATTCTATAACTCCTTTTGTATAAATTTACTTAAAATAAAATATCCCGGATCTAGAGTAATTTCATTAATTAAACAAATTACTTCTATTTGGCTGTCGTCTTTTGTAAAGAATTTTCTTTTAAAGACTTTTGAATTATCTAATTCTAATCTTTTTAAGACGGCTTGTTCATTATAAAGAAGTCTATCTGTTATTTTAAGCTCTTGTAATTCTTTTAATCTATACAAATCTAAGATTTTAGAATAGTTGTAATTCAAAGACTCTTTGGCAAATTTGTAATCTTTTGTTATAGTGACCTTTTTAAGGTCATTAATAAAGATTTCATTTTCTATTTTCACATAAAGAAGAACATAAGTCTCATAAGCTTTCATTATTACTCCTTAGATTGATCAAATACAATAATTTCTGATTTGTTATTAATAATAGAGCTTTTATAATCATTTGTTTTTGTAGATTGTATTTCAAATCCATTGATTTCTACATCAATTTTATTAATTAATAACAATATTTCTAAAAAGTATTGATTTTCTTTATAGAGTTCTCTTTTTATAAACTCTTGATTTTTATGTAAATCTAAATTAAGCTTTTCTAAGTCTGTGATTTCAAATGAGTCTTTTTTAGAGATTTGTTTAAGACTTTTTAAATTATAAAATATAGATATTTTAGAATACTGAGATTTTAAAGCAGATTTAACTCTTTTAATATCACTAGAAATCCCGATGTTTTTAACATCTTCAACAAGAATAGAGTTTTCTTGTTTTTTAGAGATAACAATAACTCCTTTATACCTAACCATCTTTATCCTTTTGTTCTTTTTAAATTAAGGTATTATAACTAAACTTAGCTTAAAATAAATTTATAATTCTCCAGTCAATAAAAATCTATCCATTCTGTTTTTTCTTACTCCTGACCAACGGTTATCTAATTCTCCTCTGAATTTAGCTGGTATAACTTTCTTTCTTGCCTCCCAAATGTCTAGTCCGTGTTCTTTTAATAAATCATCCATCAAATAACATTCTTCTAACATTCTGTCAGCGTAATAGCCAAAGTATCTAGTTTTTTTAAAGATTTTATAATAAAAACATAAAGCACTTTCAATATCATTTATTGCCCAAATTTGTTCTTTTGATATTTCTATGATATAATTATTGAATACTTCTATATCTTCTTGTGTTGCCATATGAATATTAGACACATCATCCTGTCCTAAAAGTATCCTTATTCCTGGTATAAGTGTTCTTGAAGCGTTTTTGTTATTCCAATCTATTTCTATATTTGTGAATTTTTTGTTAAATAAACTAGAAAAAGCATCGAAAAACAAAAATCCACTAAATGACCCAAAACTACTCCAATGAGAAGTAATTTCTTTTAAAAGAAGAATATCTCCGTTTTCTTTGTTTAAAATATTAAAAATGTAATTTTTAAAAGACCCTGTGCTTAATTCTTTTATCTTTTTAAAAGCTGGTATAAACTGATTAAAATATTTTACTCTTCTTCTGTCCTTAGAAAAATATAACTGATCTTTTACTTTGTTATAAAAATCTTCTATGTCTGTCACATTTTCCAGCGTTTTATACTTACTCCAAAAAATTAAAGAAGTCGTAGATGAATAAGTCAGTCCGAATAGAAAGCATCCTAATAATTTTTCATCGTCTGATTTGTTTTCTAAAAAATACTTCAATAAACAATAATCCATTGCTCCATCCACATATCCGTCTATTGGGGTCATTAGTGTTTTGAAGACTTCTTGTCTAAAATCCAAAGAATCTCCAATAATTCCATAGTCTTTCATTTAAACTCTTTTAAATATACTAATTCTAAACGATTCTTGTTTAAATCAAACAATACTTCTATTTCATCTTCTTCTAAGACTTTTGATTCAATATCATAATTAAGATTTTCATACAATACAGTCCCCCCTAATGTGATAAGAATCTCGATATCTAATTCATTATCGTGAAAATGGGCGAATATAGGATTTTCTACATCATCGTGTAGATATACTTCTTGTTTGATTTTCATTAGCTTTTCGTATGTTTCTTTAAATGTCATTATTGTCTCCTTGCTTTGTTAAATAGCATCCCAACCTGAAAGAATCGAAGATTGCTTATAGGCTATACTTTTAGCCTCGAATACATTAGTCTTGTTAGACGCCTCGTCTTCCACTCCAGCAATATTTTGTAAATGTTTATAAGGATTTTGTGTCTTTTCAAATAAAGGCTTTAATTTTAATTGACTAAGACGATGATTAGCTAACCAATATGAATATTGTTTGATAGAATCTGTGTTCATTCCAAGAATATTATCACCTATAATATGTGTAGAAAATGCTATTTCTTGTTCTACGGCATTTTTAAAAATATTTTCTATTTCAGGGACATTTCTCTCCCATAATTCTGGATTCTCTTTTTGAAACTCTAAAATAATATTCTTAAACAAATTACAATGAACAAGCTCGTCTCTATTGATATACTTAATCTGAGTGCTGGTATCAATCATTAGTCCTCTAGATGCTAGGTTATAAAAGAATTGAAATCCATTATAAAAATACAATCCCTCTAATAAAAAATTAGCCACTAAAACCTTTACAAATCCATCGTCAGATGGATTGTCTTTAAAGTCTTGGTAAATCTGAGCAATATATTTGTTTCTTTCTAATAAGACTTGATCATCTTTCCAATAATAAATGGCTTTTATGGCTACTTCTCTATCAAAAATAGAAGTTAGGATATACCCGTATGATCTAGAATGTAAAGCCTCGTCGAATGTTTGACGGGCTAAACATAATACTACTTCTGGGGCAGTGATATAATCACTGATGTTTCCTATGTTATTAGTCTGTAAGCTGTCTAGGTATATTAAAAAGCTTAGAATCTTCAAGAATGCTTGTCTTTCTTGTTCGTTTAAGTCTTTTTCGTAAGCTAGTTTATCATTAGACATCCCTGATTTTTCAGGTATCCAGTGATTTTCAAGCATTGTTGGAAAAATCTCATTATATGCCCATTTATACTTTATGTCAAACAAGTTAAATGTATTTGTTGTTTGTCCTTTATAAATTAGCTTTTGAATATCGTTAGCCTCTGGGTTAAATAGAAGTTTTGGAGATATAGACATTTTTGATCCTTTTAAATATATTTTAACTAATTTTAACTTAAAGAAAACTTAACTCAATCAATGTAACATAGTTTATTATTTAAATTCTTATAACCAAGTATTTTTAAGAATTCTATTTCTTTTGATTTTAAATCTTTCTTTAAGAATACTTCTTTTAAGATAAAGTTCTTTTGCTTAAAAGTTATTAATAAATCTAAATCTTTATTATCAAAATTAAAATTATTAATTCTATTTTGTTTTAAGACTTTTAATTCTTTTATATTAAGCTTAAAAAGCTCTCTGTTCTTAGAATATCTATAATAAGAATTATCTAATAGAAACTTTTCTATCTGTTCTTCAGGTATATCTTTATTAAACAATTCTTTTATTTCTTGTTTAATTTCTTCAGCTCTTTTGTTATAATAGAGTTTCTTGTTCTTTTGTTCTTGTTCTTTAATAATATCTTGTTTTAATGTTTCTATGTTTATTGATTGATCTATTATTGTTTTATTATAGCTGATATTATTAAATTGATAAGATAATAAGTCAATAAAAGTCTTTTTATGATTATTTTCAATAGAATTATAAAAAGCCTTTATTTTATTATAGAAAAATCCCAGCGGACTAAGAGTATAATTACCACTAGAATAGTCCATAGAAACAAGAAAAGGATTATTGATTTTACCTTGTTCTATTTCTTTGTTTAATTCTTTGTTTAATTGTTCTAAGTCTGTTGTATCTCTTTTTCTTTTAGAACTAATATAAACATTAATTTCTTTTGAAGTCCTAGTTCTTTTTATCATTTGTAAAGAAGATATTACATCGCAGGATTTTCCCTCATCGTAATGCCAATGAGAATCTGTGCTATATAAGATATCTACTCCTGTTGTTATAGTAGGGGTGTATATTAATACATCAAAAACAGACTCTTTTTGTTTTAATTGTTTTAATATCTGTTCTTTATCTTGTTCTTTTGTTTCTGATGATAATAAAAATACTTTGCTTGTGATTTTCTTAATCTTTTTTAATAGTATTTTAGCTATCATTAAGGAGCTTGTAGATATTGTGATTGTTTTGTTTTCTTTTATTCTTTGTAATAACAAATGTAGAAATGTATTTTTATTAGAATATAACACCACAGGAGTGTTATCTCTATAAGAGTTTATTATTTCTGTAGAATATAAGAATTCTATTTCTTTTGTAAAAAAAGCATCTAAAACAATAACTTTCTTTTTAGTCATAATAAAAAACAATTTAAAGAAGTTTAAGCCAGCTTTATCAGTTAAGAAAGATAAGGAGTGTAATATTAAAGAAACAAATTCATCTATAATAACAATATCAAAATTATTCAAGTCATACTTATTCAAGCTATCATATTGAACAATCAAAGAATCGTTTGTTTTATAATCTTGGTCTTTATAATACTTTATATTAAAATTCTTAAAACGGTCTTTAAATTCAAGAGCTAGAGATACTCTGTTTGTAATAAAACAAAGTCTTAAATCTTTATTAAGTAAATCATAGATAATATTTGTCTTACCAGTCCCCATAGGGGATTGTATCTTTAAAATCTGTTTTGTATTATCTTTTAAGAAGTCAGCTAAGATATTATTATAACTACACAAATATTGTTGTTCTATAATCATATTACTCTTTTATGGGGAGTTTTAAAATAAAATTTTATCTTACTAAACTTAAAATAATATTATACATTTCTTTAAGCTTTCTTTAAGTCTTTTTTAGTTATAATTAGCTTGGTATTGAACTCTATGAATTATAATGTATGTAATTCTAGATCTATATTATACCCGTTCTAGATAATTTTTCGTTTTAAAAAAGTTAAATTATTTTAAAAAGACAAATTTCTAGAATAACAAGCATTAAGAAGACCTAATTTTTCTTAGCTAAAAGTTGTTCTAGAATTGAAATAGTAAAGTTTTTAAAATCAAAAACTTAAAAAGTCTTAAAATAGATTTTTAAAACGACAAATTTCTAAAACACCAAGGCATAAAGAATACACTTTTTACTTCTAACTTCTAATTCTATAATTTTAAAATCTATTCTTTTACTTTAATCTAAATCAGAATCTAGAAAATCCTTTGTAATTAAAGATTATAATATAATTTAAAATTATAATTTTTATACTATATTATAAAGCAAGCAAAAATCTATAATCTATAATCTATAATCTTTTAATTCTAATTTTCTATTCTTTTAATTGATTAATAATATCGTTCTAGAATGATCTAGAATAGCCAAAAGCTCTTTAGAGCATATAATTAGTCATCTAGACTCTAATCGCTATTCTAGATCGTTCTAAAGGGGTTAAAACAGCTATAATATTAAATGGAGAAAGAAAAGTAGAGCCTAAAAAGGCTCTACTACTTAAAAATAGTTTAAGGAGATAAGACAATGAGTTGATTTTAAAAATAATACTATTCTTAAAACCATAATAATATTATAACTAAAATAGACTTAAAATAAGCTTAAAGAATAAAAACTTCTAGAAAAATCTAGAAGTCAGAATAATGTATAAAGTGATTTAATAAAATATAAAGTTAATTTAAGGAATTCAGAGCATTAAAGACATTAGAATTGATTTTTCTGAGTAGATCTATAGAAAGTCTATCACCCACTTCTTCAATAGGATTCTCCATATTTGCTATTCTTTGATAAAGTGGTTCTATTTCTTTGCCATAAAAAGAATTTAACTCTTTTTTATAAGTGTTATATTTTCTATTGATTTCTTTTATTTCACTTAAAATCTTTTTGTCTTTTTCATTAAGAGTTATACTCTCATTAATGATATTTTTAAAAGTCATTTCAATATCCTTTTTTAAAACTTAAATGAGCCAAAATCTTGGCTTTTTGATATATTATTTATTTCTTTATCTTCAATAGAGTCTAGATCTTGTTCAATATCTTCAAATCTCATTTTTGAGAAATTAACTTTAAATAAAACATCTTTAAGAATTCCAGAATTTCTATTCTTTAAAAATTTCCATAAGCTCTCTTGTCTTTCTCTTAATGCATCCGTTGATACAATAGCAATACATAAATCCGCCGTTTGAACAATACCAATAGAGTCTGAAATATTAGATTGATCTACTTCTAGATTGTTAAATGAATTTCTATTCAGCTGACTTGCTGTGATTATTGGCAACCCAATCCTATTCTTAGCTGGACATATTTTACTAAATCCGTGGCACTCCTCGGATATACTCTTAAAGTAAGAATAAGTTCCTCCTGATTTAGCCATAGTCGTTCGATAACTAGACATTAATGTCATATAATCAATAATAATAGCATCAAACAATATCCCTTTTGAATTCCTAATGTCTTCTATAAGGGATTTTAAGTTCATTACATTGAATGTTCCGGCAGAGAATTCTTTGATAAACAAATATCCTAGCTTATCCTTGATTTCATTAAATCGTCCCTCTAATTCTTCTTTGTTTGTGTTCTTTAAATTCTTTGCTTCAATATCTAAAATATTAGCATCAAATCTCTTAGCAATCTCTTTTTCTGACATTTCTAGAGTAATATACAGAATATTCTTTTTATTCATTAACATATTAGCTCCGACAGATACAAGAGCCGCTGATTTACCTCCACCAGAGGGACTTAGAAAAATATTCAATGTTTTATCCATAAATCCGCCGTTAAGGATTTTATCAGCAGACTTCAACCCCGTTGAGATTCCTCTGAGATTCTCGTGATAATACTCAGCCCTATCAGTAATGGACTCAATATAATTTAGTCCAGAATCTAGATTAAAAGAAACATTTAAGGCATCTTGAACTTTTTCAATAACAGGTTCTAGATCTTTGCCACCTTTGACTAAATCTACAGAGTCTAATATAGCTATACTTAATTGTGTTTTCTTTATATACTTCTCTGTCTCTTTTAGTAAAAAGTCAGTATTGTCTATCTTTGGATCATCTTTAAAAGATTTCATCTTGTTTAAGATGTTTTTCTTTAAGTTAGGTTCTACTTCTGAATTCTTTACCTTTAATGCCAATTCTCTTATTGATGGTCTAGAATCGTGTTCTTTTACAAAGTTTTGTATCAATAGAAAAAGAGCAATGTTCTCTTCTGTAGAAAAAAGACTTTTCTTTAAAGAAGAATAGACTTTTGTAAAATACTCTTGATTATAGAATAATGATTGGAGAATACTCTCTTCTATACCTGAATTCTCAAACATATTCTATTCCTCTATATTATGATAGAGTTTCAAAGCCTGTATTAGTTTAGTAGCATTTTCTTTTGTTATTGAATAAGCTATAATTTTTAGATAATCTTCTGGTAATTCATCAATAATATAATTAAGATTATAAAAATTAACAGGATGTTCAAATAACAGACTTAGATCTTCATTAAACAAATTATTCATTATTCTTCTCCTAAAATATTAATTTTACAAAAATCTGTTAATATTTGAATTTTTTCTGCATTAATAGTATTAGTTCTAATTTTTATATATAACCCAGTCCGATTTATGAAAAACTCATTGACACTTCCACTTGTAATATCATCATCATCAGAGTGGGCGATTAATATCTTTATTTTTTGATTATCAGAATCATAAGTAACATTTGAATTAATTTCATCATTTTGAAATAATTCACTTTTAAAATCATAATCTAATGCTAATTTTATATCTTCTTTTAAAGAGATGATATTTTCATTTGCTGTCGTAAGTAAATTTACTATTTCTTTAATATTCATTTTTGCTCCTTTTAGATCAGTCTTTATTTAAAAAAGGATGAGAATCTCTCATTTTCTTTGCTTCAATAGCAGCCTGTAAACATTCTATTTGATTTGAGCCATTTTTAGTTAATCCAATGAACTTGTCATAAATTGATTTTAACTTTAATTCATCTACTGGTTTAACTTCTAACGATTCTAATTCTTTCTTCAATAAATCAATCATTATTCTTCCTCCTTCACGTGTTTTAATAGATATTTGAATGCTAGATTTACACCGTGTAACTCTTCTACAAAGTTAGTGTAGAATGGGTATTGTTTCAATATCCTATTCTCTACTTTGTCAAAGTTCATGGCATACTTAGTATATTCTTTGCTGTTATAGTCGAAGTTACCCTCTAAGCCGTATTTCTTTCGGAGTATATTTTTAGCTTGTCCTAGCTTTAATTCTACCTCTTCTAACATAGCGGTGTAAGTAGCTTGAAGTTCTTTGATTTGAGATCTTAGGTCTTTTTTCATCTTTTCTCCTTTTGAACTTTTAAATTAAGGTATTATAACCTAACTAAACTTAAAGAAAAATAAAATATTAAAAGTTTTTAAAAATATTTTAATACTAAACTTTTCTTTTATTAAGGGTATTATGCCTAAAATAAACTTAAAGAAAAATAAAATATTAAAAGTTTTTAAAAATATTTTAATACTAAACTTTTCTTTTATTAAGGGTATTATGCCTAAAATAAACTTAAAGAAAAATAAAATATTAAAAGTTTTTAAAAATATTTTAATACTAAACTTTTCTTTTATTAAGGGTATTATGCCTAAAATAAACTTAAAGAAAAATAAAATTAGTAATAGAAGTAAAAGGGGCTTTTAGCCCCCACATAATTAAAAAGAATCGTAATATTTTTTAGTAATATTGTCTATATTAGGTATAGATATATTAGTAATTTCAACGAATTTATTATAAGCATTCATTTTTATAGTATAATCTTCTTCTTGTGTTTTAGATAATTTTTTGGCTTTTGGATTAAACAAACTAATAACAAACTTATTCAATACTTCTTTTATAAACTTAGGTTCTTTTGTTTTTAGTAAATTACATACACCTATAAAAGACCACATATCAGACTTAGATCCCTTGCCTTTGAATAAAGCTAAGAAAATGGATTCTATGTCTTTTGAAAAATCATTTTGATCTATTTCTTTGAATACTCTTTTATTGTCGTAATAAACTTGATTTCCATCTGGATCTTTTAAAGGTTCTATTCCTGTGACTAAGCCTTTTGTTCCTGATAACTTTTTGATTGATGGTTCATCGTGAGTTACTTTAATTCTTATCTTATCCCAAGAGCTTGAATTAGTAGCTATTATAATATCAGGAGCTTTATATAAAGTATGGACTATTCTAGATAATAATATCTTATGAAAAAGCCCTTTAATATCCGATTTCATATCTAGAAAAGAAGATCCCTTATAGAATTTACTCCACTCTGTAGGTCGCCCGTTTTGGTATTCTACGAATTCAAAGTCTATTTGTATATTAAATGACTTAGTAGGAGTATGTAACTTAAAGATCGTGTTGATTTCTTGTCCTAGCTTATCAGGACTAGTTCTATTTTGTCCTATGAATTCAAAGTCTTTTATTTTCTTATTTTCTAATTCTTTAAACAAAAAATAAAGCTTTTTAGAATATTCAACAGGGATAGTAATATCTATATCTCCAGCAGATTTCTTGTATTTTAATATCTCCTTAGGAGAGATATTCTGATCCATAATAAAAGAAGTGCTCCCATTATAAGAATACCCAGATTTGATAGAGTTTATGTCATCCCATAGATATTCGTTATATTTTCTAAAAAAGATTTTGTTAAGTTCTTCAAATAAATTAAAGCACTTCATTCTTATGTCTTTAATGCCTATTTCGCTAAAATATATTTTCTGAGAGCCAATTCCGTTAATAACGACATTTCCACCCTCGTTAATAAAATCAATAAATCTGAAATTATTCATATTTTACCTTACATAAATTCCAAGAGGTTCTTCATAAGTATTCATTAGCTCTTCTGTAAGAGTGTCTATCTCTTGTTGGGCTATATCTCTAATCTGATCTCCGTTAATTCTAGTTCCGTTAATTAAGGTTCCGTCATATTTAGATGTGATATTACCCCATAGTCTTTTCACTTTTGCCGTAGCCATTTTCTTAATCCAAGGATGATTATAGTATATTATCAATTTCCTTAGGTTTCGTATTGAAGACTGAGTTCTAATAACATATAATTTTGACTTATGAAGAGCCTCTAGAATTCTAAGTTCTTTAGTATTTTCATTCCTAGGTGTAATTTACAGCTATATCGAAAATTGCTTTCTAGATTAGAACAACCTTGATAATGCCGCTGTCATATTTGTAACATCTGAATAATCTAAAAACAGATAATAAGCTAAGGGTTAGATTACTTTGGGCTATTGTATATCCAGGGATCACGGCTAAAAAGCTAGATAGATTATTTGTTTGTCTTAGATTAGTAACAGCTTTAACCCTATCATCAAGGATAAATGACTTTTGATCAGTATCTATTTTTAGTAAAAGAATAATGTCTTCTCTACCTTGATAGGCGTATTCTCCATATTGTTCTATTGTTTGATAAACTAAGTCTTCTATTTGTTCATCTGTGACTTCTACTTGAATAACGGGTTCTCCTAATTGTCTTCTAATATAGTCTGTAAGTGCCGTAAGAGTTGTGATTTTCTTAAATCTTCTTTCAGGCGATAATGATTTACCTGTCTTTTGTTCAGGGACTGTTTGAATCATCAGTGTCCTTTTAGTTTTATTTAAGCTTTTAAGATATATTAATTTTAGAAAACTTGTCTTTTGTAATAGTTATTTGTCTGTTAAAAATCTCTTCTTTTTCTTTTATTTCTTGATTATGTGAAACAACTATAATGTTTTTCTTATTGAATTCTTCTTTAAGAATATCTAAAAGGTCTGCCCGTCCATCACTATCTAAAGAAGAATCCAAAGCCTCGTCAAGAATAAGAACATTTGTATTAACTGAGTTTCTTTGCTCCATTAACTTTAAAAATCCAAAAGAAATAGAAAAGTTCAAACGGGCTTTTTGTCCTGAAGACAATTGTGAATATTCAATTTCTTGATTTCTAGATACTATTTTCTCTGTAAAATCTTTCTGAATAATAATGTTATAAGTATTTAAATCGAATTTTTCTAAGAATTGATTGATATACTTATTTAAAAGTGGGATTTGCGATGATATAATATCGCCCTTTAAGGTATTCTTAGACACTAAATCATAAATCCATTGATATTTTTCTAGGTTAGCCTTATTACTTAATAAGGACTCTTTTGCTTGTTCTAGTTCTTTGTTCTTTTGTTTGTATAAATCGGCGTTAAGTTCTAATGAATTAGAATTCTTTAACTTTTCTATTTGTTCTTTGATTTGTTTAACTTCTTGTGAGTTCTTTTCTAGCTCTTTTTCTAATAAAGCTAGCTTGTTTAAAGAATTCTTTACTTCATAGAGCTTAGTGTTCTTATTCTCTATTTCTTGTTCTAATGTTTTGTTTTCTGATTTTCTTTGTTCTAATTCTTGTTCTATAATGTGTTTATTTTCTATAAGGCTTTTATCAATATCAATAGAATAATTGATTTCTTTACATTTCTTGCATTCTATAGATCCCTTTTCAGCACTCTTTATCAATAAGATCTTCTGTTCTAGATCATTTATTATTTGTTTATTTTCTTTTTGATTTTCTTTTAACTTTAATATTTGTGTTTCTAATAACATTAAGGCTTGATTAATCTTTTCTTTTTTATTAAGTTTAGCTATTATATTATCTTTGTTTTCTATTAAGGTTAGGTTCTTTTGTTCTAATTCTTTAATATCGTTTTCTTTGTTTTGTTCTAATTGTTTATTATATCTTATTATCTGTTCTAGTCTTTCTTTTTCTGTTTTAAGTAAATCTATAAGTATTTTTGTTTTATATTCATTCTCTGTCTTTTGTGTTTTATAAAAGTTAATGTGTTTTTTACAAATGTCTGATAGGCAAAAAAATATCTCAGTATCAATAAGATAATTAAAAATCTGTTCTTTTTCAGTTTTTGATAATTCTAAGTAATTTTTAGAATTACCAGAATGAATAGCTATTAAGGATTTAAAGATATCTTCTGAAAATCCCAGAATATTTTCTTCTAAGTAATTTTGATATGTTTTAATGTTACTTTCTTCAGGTATTAATTCATCTTCTTTGTATATTTCAAATAGACTAGGGTTCATTTGTCTTTTTATTTTGTATCTAGTAGAATTAGCTTTAAAATCAAGTTCTACATAGAGTTCTTTTGTATTAATGTGATTTTGTAATGATTTTAATTTAATTTTTCTAAACGGCTTACCAAATAGCCCATAATTCAATGCATCTAAGAATATAGCTGATTTTCCAGATCCATTGACAGCTGTTACTAGATCTAATCCTTGTTTAAAAATAAAAACATTTTGTCCTTTGCCATAAGATAAAAAGTTCTGGACTTTAATACATTCTAATTCTAATTTCACTCCTTACTCCTTTATACTCTTGTGTATATCTACTTCTGAAAATAGATCTAGGGCTAATGAGACTAATTCTGGTCTATGTTCTTTTATATAATCAAGGATTACTTCTTTAGATGGCTTAATTGTTATATCAGGGTTATATTTTATTGAAGTATTAAGTTCTTGATTATTCAATATGGTAAATACCACACCCTGTTTTTGTAGTTCAAAAATAAACTCTTCGTGTTTAGAATTACTTGACTTATTAATAATAAACTTAATATAAGAATTCTTTAATAAATCAATATAATTTTCTAATTGATCTAACGATATTCTAATTTCTTTATCTGTTCCTTTTATCTCTAGTGGGCTAGAATAATCTTCATTATAGATTAATTTTATATGAATAGGAGATAATGTGTTCTTAATAAAGCTTAAATTAAGATCTGGGTCTAATATATAAAAGCCCTTAATTTCGTTAAAATCACTCCAATTTAGTTGATATGGTGTCCCAAGATACTTTACAATCCCCTCTGTGTTTCTGATATGATAATGCCCGCTTAAAACAGGTAATTTAAGCTTTTCAAAAAATGACTTAGACAACTGACTCTTTTCATCATAGTGTCCTTTTGTTACTTCAAAACCAGCTATTTCTAGATGTCCAAAGACAATATCTTTTCCCTTTAATTCTGTTTTAGACAGTCCCTCTTCTTTTACTAACCAAGGGACTACATAAATGACTTTGTTATGATAGATAAAGTCTTCTTTATCTTCGTAAATCTTAAAGTTTTCAGGATATAGGTTATTAAAATGTTTTACAAGAGATATGTCTTTTCTTTCTCTGTAATAGATATCGTGGTTACCTAAAAGACTATGTAACACTACTTCTTTTTGTTTAAGATAATTAAATAATTCTTTAACTTCTTCTAAAAACAATATATTAGTAGTGGTTCTGTTATTAAACATATCTCCTAATTGAAAAATAACTTTATCGTCTTTTTCAGCTGAATAGTCAATAACACCTTTAAGGTAGTCTATCATAGAAAGATATATTTGTCTATCAAAATTCTTTATACCAAGATGTAAATCTCCTAAAACAATCATTTTTTCACCTGTTTCTTTTTAACCGAAGTTTCTATAACAAGATTTAGATTATTCTTGTTTGTTAGTTCTAATAATTCTGTTTTGTTAAAATCATTAGACTCTGTTTTTATTATTAGCGTTTGGGGGAGATAAGAAATTCCTAATTTACTTTTGATTTTATTCAAATAGTCTAAAATATTATTATGCTTTAGAGATAATTCTTCTAAGTATTCTTTTAATGATTGGTCATTAATATATTCAGAATTATAAGAAAATAGTTCTAATTCTATGATTTGTTTCTGATCTTTGAGTTTTTTGAACTCGTTTATTGTTTCTATTGTTTCTTTTACCTTTTCTAAAATATCAGTGTCTATTTTAAGAATAAGTTCAAAATCAAATTTAGAAGATCTTGTGTTTTGTTTAGGATAATTATCAGAGTTGTTTAAATTTGTATTAAGTTTATTAATTTTGTCTTCTTCTTGTTTTCTTTCGTTAATTACTGATATAAAAGACATATATACTATCTGAGTAATATAGGCAAAAGCCTTTATCTTTTGTCCTGTTCTTTTTGATATCTTATCTTCGTTAAAATTATGTAAGTATTTCAAACAATTTTCTATTCCTTTAGAATAAAAGTCGTCTTTCCAGTTATTTGAGTATCCGGCAAAGCAAGGCTTTTTCGCTAAGTTTTTTATAATCAATAATATCATTAGTCCTAGACGCTTATTATCTTGTTTATGGATATCTAGTTCTTTTAAGTATTCTATTTCTTTTTCTAAGAATTTTTGGTATAAGATATTCTTTTTCTTAGAATTATTGTTTTTCTGTATTTCTTCTAAGACTTCTTGTTGTCTTAGTTCTTTTTTATTGTTGAATACCTTTTCTAATTCTAGCTTTTCTGAATCTGTGGCTTTTTTGTATTGTTCTTTTAGATTAACTTGGCTTAATTCAAATTTAAGCGAAAGCTCATCTACATAATCTCGTTCTTTCATTATAAATCCTTTATAAATATTATAACTAATTAACCTTAAATAAAACTTAAAAATGAATATTACCCACTTAAAACAATCGCAAATCAAAGAATTTAGAGAAAAGCTTTATAATCTTAATAATCAAAGTTGCCCTATATTAAAACAACCTTTAAGTAAAGAAAGAGCCGTTTTAGACCATATTCATAAACAAAGACAAACAGACGATATTACAGAGAGTTCAGGTGTAATAAGAAACACTATTGATAAAGATGTTAATCTTCTTTTAGGTAAAATAGAAAACGGATATAAAAGATATATCAGAAGTGATATTCAGCTAGCCCCCTTATTAAGAAACATTGCAGATTATATAGAAAAAGGTAGTTATAAAGAAAACAACACAGTCTTTTCTCATCCATCAGAAAATGGTAATTCAGACTTAATAAAGATGAAGAAAATACCATTTTCTAAAAGAGATTTTAATAAACTTAATCAAGAATTAGTAAAAGATAATAAAAAGCCAATAAAACACAAGAAATTCTTAGACTCTAAAACCAAAGAATTGTTAGACAAATATTTAAAAGTCTAGTTCTGGTTCTTTTGTTTCGTAGTCTCTATTTTCATTAAAGAATTTCTTAACAAAAAAATCTCTTGGTTCTTCAATATCTACTCTTTCACTAATACAATCCGGGTCTTGTATTTCTTTAAAAAACGCTAATTCTTCAGAAAAGCCCTTTAAGGTATTAGCCACTGTATTATAAGAAGTGCATTTAACAGATCTTTTAGACATTAACTTCTCTTGTTCTTCTACTGTCTCTGAATAAAAATAGTAATATTCATATCTGTCTATTTTAAATTCTTTAATAAAACTTAATCTATGCATTCTTTTACTAAGATTATTAAAATATCCCTCACATAAAATCACTTTAACATCGTGATTTTCTATTACGGTCTTCATATATTCTAATCTTACTTCAATTTTTTGTAATTTAGAACAGTCTAAAGACACATAAACACCTTTTGGAGTTAGCTTACCAATATAAAAGTATTTTAAACCCTTTACTTCTATTAGAATACCGTGTTCTAGATAATCTACCTTATCTGCTCTTTCTATTAGATACTTTACTATGTAAGACATTTTAGTGCTTTTTCTAGATGAATTAGCTCCTTTTAAATTCACTAAGGTTACTTTATCTGTTCGAAAATACATTTTTGTCCTTTTTACTTTTATTAGGCTTTAATTATACCCTTTAAACCACTCTAGAATTAATGCTATTAGCTAGAAACGCTTTAAGGGAGGTAATTAATCATCTAGACTTTAATCACGGTTCTAGAGCATTCTAGACGGCTTAAATCACCTATATTAATTTTAGGCTTTTATTAAGTCAAAAAGCCCATCAAAATCAAAATTATCTTTTTTGTTAATAAACTCTGAATCAATATAGTCGTTAAACAATTCTTGTTGTTTATCAAAATCATTACTTTTGTGATAAGGATTATTTGATTTTATTCTTATGATTTTAAATCCTTGTTTTACACAATATTCTAATTCAGGTAATGTTCTTATATCAGAGATTATAAACATATCTTTACCTAAGGCAAGATGTGTTTCTATCTCTTCATTAAGAAGTCTTACGAATAAGGTATTTTCTATTTGTCTTAAAGAATTCAATAAAAGCCATATTTCTCTAGGACTTTTTGTAATCTCTTCACCTAAATCAGTAATTATATTAAGGGGCTTTTCTTTTACTTCTGGAGGATAATCGGCTTTTAACCAAGAAAACACCTTTGTCCCGCATTTCTTTAACTGATCAGAGAAAGACACTCTTGTATAATTCTCTAATTGTTTAGAATCTAAGTAGTCTATAATTTTCTTTACACAATAGTCTTTACCTGCCCCACTAACACCTATAAGAGCAATTCTTTTGTTTAACTTCATCTTTTCTCCTTTTTAATATTATAATAAAACTTAGCTTAATAATCCTTTAAGCCCAATCATTTTCATTAAACATCTCTGTCTTTCTTTTAATAATCTTACCTGTCGGCTTGTCTTTATTATAAACCTTTAAAAGCTTTTGAAACTCACAGAAACTATTTTCAATCTGCATTACACCCCAGTTCCTGTTTTCAGGTTCTAAGAAAAAGAACATCTCTTCTGGATTAAAATCCGGTCTTAGAATAGATATATTGTCCCTAAACCAAAACATAAACTCTTCTGGAGTTAAGCCGTCTAAGTCTTGGACTAATAGATTGATACCAATAGTGCAACCTGGTCCAGACAATACAAACTCATTTTCACTAAATGGATATTCAGATAGATAAGTCATATCTACGAAAACTTGATATTTTAAGAAGTTACCTAGATTTTTGATCTTTTTCATTAATTCTATTGGTGATTCAATATCCCAAAAGCTTTCATAATAATGATCAGTGTATCGATGAAGTTGTTTTAAAACAGCGTCTAGACTATTCTTAAATTCAATTTTATCTTTTTCTAACTCCCATCTACATCCCCTTATAAATCCACTACACAAATATACTCTAGAAGAAGACTCAGGTAATGTTTTTAATAGATAATTATAATAATCAGAGTTATTAATATTTTCAAAATCAATATATTTCTGTTCTAATAAGTTTAAAGGATATGCTTTAGAATAAAAACTCCTACAAAATATAGAATTCATTAGTTTATTCTTATTTGATATATCTTTGTTTAATACATTTTCTATAAGAATTTTAGACTCTTTGTCTAACTCTCTTCTTGTATTAGTGAATCTGTAATCTCTTAGGTAACTTTGATCTGTATAAGGAGGCTTTTGTTTTAAAACTTCTTTTTTATAATAGATATTAGTTCTTTCTTTTTGATAAGAAACATATAGATCTAAAAGATCTGAGTCTAAAACAGGCTTGGCTTGTTTTATTTTGTCTATATTACATCCACAATACAAAACATCTCTTAGATTTTGTTTAACTATTATTATTCCTTTTATTTTTTCTATTGTTTTTAATACTTTTTCTACAGTCTTTAGATTATTACTAGCCCCTTTATATTTTTTTAAGGCTGAATAAAAGTTATTATTATTTTTAGATTCTAGATATTTGATTATTGTATAACCAGCTAATAATGAATTAATTTGGATATTTCTAGATTTTAAAAACTCTTTCCAAAAATCTCCCTTGATGCCACATATTCCCGTAGTAGAATCTTGCCAAGGATGTTCTACTTGATACTTTAAATGACTTTCAGTCCAGCATAATGCCATTATTCTGTCTTTGTATTCATCAGGTATATACTCTAAGTCTTCTATGAGTTTATCAATATCTTTTGTGTATCTTAGTAAATAGCTGTATTTTGCTTTGAATTTATTTTTCTCTAATTCTTTTTCTAATAATATATTATCTAATTGTTCTATAAGTTCTTGTTGATTAGTATTTTTAACTTCTTTTCTTATTTCAGAATGAATATTTTCTAATTCTTTATTTTTAAGACTGAGTTCTATTAAAATAAAAAGAGTTATTATCAATGAACTGATAAAGAATACTAGAATTTTCATAGAGTTTTTTGTTTTTATCATCTTTTATCCTTTTAATATTCATATGCCAAAAATAAGACGGGGCTTATTAAGCCCCGTCTTTATAAGGAGGAGACAACTATGAAACTTGTTGAATTTACTTTCAACAGGGGGTATTATAACTAACTTTAACTTAAAGAACACTTAAATTCTAAAACTTTTTATAATTGTTATAATTAATGTCTAAATCAGTCATTTCTGTATTAAATCCAAGTGAATAGAAATGTTCTATCTCAGCGTCTTCTTTTTCTAATTCTTCGTTTCTTTTTTCTAATTAAAGACACAAAGCCCTTAAAGTCATCGAAGTTTTTAATGTCAATAAAAGGAGCTAAGCTAACCATAAGACTCATCACTAAATCATCGTGATATCCATCTTGGGCTGAAAAGCTCCCGTTCTTTTGTTCTATAAAAGTATATAACTGATCTATTGTTTCTTTATCTTTTATTATAAGTTTATCTTCTTCTATTAATTTCTTTAATAAAGATAATAAAATCTTTTTAGTCTTTGTTGTAGTTCTAAATCCTAGAATATTTTTGTCTTTTTTCTTTATAGATCTCTCCGTCGTATTCATAATGATAAAACAAAGTATCTACAATAGAATTATCAATATTGTTTTCTATTTATTATTAGTGCCGTATTATAGTAATTACCTAAATACAAAAAGACTTAGACGGTATAGTCAAATAAGAATCATCAAGGTTAGAAACAGCTACTTGTTTAAATGGTAAAGAAGTTACATCTATGACTTGTATAGCTGTTTTATCAATACCATCCTTAGCCGGATCTACTCCTATAATGTAATTGTGATTTTGTTTTACCTTTTCAATTATCCTTAGCTGACTAAACAATAAATCATAAACCACAAGATCCTCATCTATATAATCTAGTGTTCTTAAAGAATCTTCGTTTATTAGAGTTGAACTAGAGCCTAAAAAAGCTAATTCAAAATTCTGAGCAAACCACTTCTTGCCGTTTTTCTTTATTTGTTCATCTCTATAAATCTCTGGATCTATCTTTTCACCTTTTCTATTGTATCTAGGGACTTCTTTCCAGCACAAGAGGCTTTGACAAAAAAGCAAAAGATCCTTATCTCTACTCCTAACGGGATGAATCATTGGTATCATTTAGTAAAGCAAGCCCAAAAGCCAAACTCAGGATATGAGTATTTTTCTTGTGATTGGAAAGACAGAATCCGAGATGCCTTTCCAATCCGAGTTAGAAATAAAGGCACAATTTGAAACTTCTATTTCATTTGCTGTATAATGATGTCCATCTTGAACATTTATCAAGTCGTAAAATTTGTTTGAACACTCTACATTTTGTTCTATTTTAATTACTTTCTTATTGTTAATAATATCATTTTCTTTTATATCTTTCGCTCTTACAAAAGTCCCTCTATTATAAAACTTATGCTCTGGAGTGACAATTATAAAGGAGTTTTTAAAATATATTTTTAAATTATCTTGTCTTATAGTTTCTTTTATATTATCAAAATCTTTAAATCCATTTTCTGTTAATATTTGAAATCCGTATTTTATTTTAGATGAATTCTCCATCCTCTTAATCCTTTTAGCTCTTGTAATCTTTGATGGTCTTTATATAATCGTTTTGTTTTCTTCTACTTTCTTTTGTGGCAAGAAAAATATCGTCTTTTAGTATTTTACTTACTTTTATGAATATTTCTTTATTTTCTCTAAGAATTAAAATGACTGTATTTTGATGTAAAAAATTATTTTTATCTGGATTTTTCTCTGAAACAATTTTTTCTTTTGTTATAGGATTAATAAAAATAGCTTTATGAATATGAATTTTATATCTATCTTTGTTAATATTATATTCTTCTTTACTTATTCTAACTTTTTTATTTAATTCTTTGTCAAAGACAGTAAAAACTCCATCTGATGGAGTTTCATATTTTTCTCTATTTTGTTTGAATTCTTCTTTTGGTATTTTATAAAAATTACCACTCTCTCCTTTTAATCTAGCAGTAACAAAACCCTTATTGATGTCTCTTAAATAACTTATAACATTTTTTCTTATTTTTTCATATTCTTCTTCTGTTATTGTATTTTCCAAAACTTCTTTTTTTCTAAAAGGTTGGATTTTGTTTTTCATAGAATTAAAAGCAAAAACAATTTTTTTCTTATGAGAAAATGCCAAAGCTAGTAATTTGTGGGCTAAAAAATGATTTTTAAAAGTTAAACAGGTTAAATTTCTTTTATCATATTCAAATTCAGAAAAATAACTTTTTGGTAGAATATGATGTATGTCCGTTTCATATTTTATTTTCTTTGTATTATTTAATAAACAAAAATCTACATACTCTACGATAAGATCTTCATTTTCAGGTTCTAATTTTAGCAACTCTTTAATAAAAAAATCTCTATTGTTGATTTTTCTATATAAATCCCCTATATTCAAAGATTGTGTAATTCCAAGATATCTATATCTAATATTGACTTTTGAATAATATTCTATACATTCGTCAATAAGCATAATATGCATAGAGAATCCACGAAATGAGTCAGAATTTCCAGCTGCCGTCATTATCCTAGTCCCGTTTTCTAAAACAATATAAGTCTTATTCCAAGCTTCAACTCCTAATTGTAACCAGATAGGCAATAAAATATAGATTTTCTTTATTTTATCTAAAACCTCCATTGCAAGACTGAGTTGATTGGCACATATACCGATATTGATATCCTTAGAAAATAAAGCTTTCCAAAGGAGATAAAGGGCTGAAGAGATCGACTTCCCACTCTGTCTAGGTAATGAAGACACCACATCATTATTAGAGTTTAGAATTTTTAAGAAGTCTGTTTGATATTGTCTGAATTCAGGGTAAGTAACCCCGTCTTTAGTAAGAATTCTACAATAATTATTAATAAAGTAAAACATATCTTCAGAGCATTTCTCTATCTCTTCTATATGCGTTTTTGTTAATGGTAATTTAGAATAAGCCCGTTTTAGTGTTTTAATACCATTATAAGAAATAGGATTTCCAAAGGCATCTAGATAAAATCCATCTGGGGATTTTTGTATTTCTAAGCTTTCTATAACAGCGTCTTTTTCTTTATTAGTTAATTTATCCTTTTTAAGCTTTTCTAACTCATCAAATATTGCCATTATTATCCTTTGTTAAAGAATAATAAGATATCTCAGACGGCTTTATGTTATTAGAATCTATTTTGGGATTCAGATGGATATGATTAGCTATTTGAACATTCTCCCCTTTTGTAATTTGAATAAAATTACCCTCTACTCCTAATAATAAATGTTTTTTAGTAATAATAGCTATTGTATCTTGATCAATTTCTTTAATATCAAAAATTTCTAAAGAATAACTCTGTTTTCTGTTCTAAATTTGTTATAGCTCTTTTGGAGTCTAGATTATCTTTCTTTTGTTTTAATTGATTGTATTTCACTTTCGTCCTCCGTAAAGATCTTTAAGACTCTTTATTTGTTCTTTTGTTAATAGATCGTAATAGTCTTTTGCTACTTGATTATTAACTTTATAATGTTTCTTTAAGAATAGAATATCTTCAAGTTCTTTATCTTCTTTTATCCACTTGATGTATTTTACTTTCTTTTTTAAGACGGTTCTGTAATACTCGTATAAAATTTCTTCTTTTAAATCATACGAATTTACATAAGAGCTATACATTAATCCATCTAGACATCCAGATATGTATCTTTTGAATATAAAAGAATTGATTTTCTTCTGGTCGTTATAATCTAGCTTTTGTCCTTTTAAACAATTTTGAAATATATTAAACATCTTTGTCCTTTTCATTGATTATAATAGACAATACTGAGTTTTGATCTATTATTAAAACAGCTATGTTTTCTGTTCTAACAATTGTGTCTATTTGATGTATTTCTCTAAGCCCACTAATTTCTGTTTTCATTTTAGAAATAGCTTGTGTTTTAGAGCTATATTCTCCTAGATAAAGAGTCTCTGTTTGTCCGTCTGCTAAATTAAAAAAGGCGGTTATTTTATATACCATATTTGTATAAATCCTTATATTGTATTACTTCTATCTGGGCTTTTTCTAAAAGCTCTAATCCAGAAGTGTCTCTGTATTTTTCTTTATAGAATACTCTTTTTATACCTGAATTAATAATTAACTTAGCACACATTATACAAGGACTCAGAGTGGTATAAAGATTACATCCTAGTGTAGAAATCCCGTGTTTAGCTGAAAAGGCAATTATATTTTCTTCGGCGTGTATTACTTCTGGGAGAGTTACTAGAATTTTATCATAATCAGAAGAAAAGACTTCTTTTTCACAGATGTTATCAAATCCGGGTAAGGTGCCATTGTATCCTGTTAAAAGAATTCTTGTATTATCAGGTGTTACTAAAACAGCCCCTACCTTTTTTCTTTTAGAATAAGACATCTGAGCAAAAGTCTCTGCTACTTTAAAATGAGTTTTACAGAATTTATACTTAAACTCACTCATCTAGATGCTCTTTCACTTATCTTTCTTAAGACTTCTAATTTATTCATTATCTCTGATAATTCTTTTGATAAAGAGATTAAGCTTTTTACATTATCTTCTGTGTTTTTAATTACATTTAAATAATGCTTAAATGTAGTTAATTCTGCCTCTAGTTTGTTTTCTAGATAAGAAATCTCATCTTTAACTAAGTCTATACTAACCATCTTTTCTCCTTTTGTTCTTTTTAAATTAAGGTATTATAACCTTTTTAAACTTAAAGAAAAATAAAATATTAAAAGTTTTTAAAATATTTTAATACTAGACTTTTCTTTTATGTTAAGTGGTATTATAACCTAATTAAACTTAAAG
>CYGL01000179.1_pt1 | contig 33490 bp, 26 predicted proteins | sample 485531 | NCBI WGS metagenome assembly CYGL01 (sample SAMEA3497897, study PRJEB9818) | human gut metagenome | reverse complement strand
GTGCATTAGCCTCATCCCCTGCAATACGAGAGATACGCTCATCATCTAAACCATTCCATAAACGAGCTTGCTCGTTTTCAAGAGATACATTACTCATATTTATAACCTCAAGTTGTTGAAGCTGATTATACACATAGTCCTGTGGTTTGGCAGTCCCTGCCGTCTTGTGACTTTAACAATTAGGAAACTTAACATGACACTTACTCTAGCTGATGTATATCAGCAGTCTACGTATCTTCTTTTGGTGCCTTACCACATGCAAATCAACTTCCTAGATTATGATGAAGTAGAAGGCATATCTTTAGAGTACGACAACGGAGAACCTTTTAAGGATCTACCTCTTAACACCCCAGTAGAAGCTATGAGTGATGGAACCATTGTAATTGATGGTGATGTCTTCAAAGCCTACGTAACGCAACAAATCAAGTTTGAACCAAGCAAGGAATAAATCATGTCTGTAGAACTTATCAGTATTAGCACTAATGCTGAGAAACTAATGGGCTTTATTGCCCGTGTTTCAAATCCAGCAAACCAAAACAATGAAGATGTAGCAGGATTGTTACGTTACTGTATTAAGCATGCACATTGGTCTGTATTTGAACATGCTTTCATGACACTTGAAATTGATACTACACGTGATATCGGAGCACAAATCCTACGTCACCGCAGTTTCTATTTCCAAGAGTTTAGTCAGCGCTACGCTTCAGTAACTGAAGTAGCAGAAATACCTGAATTACGTTTACAGGATAGCAAGAATCGCCAGAACTCTATTGAACCTTCTGAAGAAGATCTAGTGTGGATGGCAGACTTTGAGCGCCAAATTGAACAGCATTTCCAAGAAGCACAGAGTATTTATGAATCTATGCTTGAAAAAGGCGTAGCTAAAGAGTGTGCCCGTAAAGTGCTACCTCTCAATACAGGTACTAAAATTTATATGTCTGGTAACGTACGCCAATGGATTCACTACATTCAATTACGTAGCGGTAACGGTACACAGAAGGAACACATGATGATTGCGGAAGCTGCTAAAGAAGTTTTCGTTAACAATCTTCCGATTGTTGCTAAAGCTCTTAACTGGTAATATCCCGCTCCCTCTTGTACAGGAAATAAAAATGATTCGTCCTTCAAATAATGCACCTCTTCCAAAACGCTTACTGTCTGAACACATTGATTACACTGCTGATCATCACATGGTTGATGCAGGTCGTGAAACAGTTAAAGACCGTTATTTGGTGCAGAATGAAAAATCACCTCAAGATGCTTACATGCGCTGTGCAACAGCATTTGCATCAAACGAAGCACACGCTTTACGTATGTATGGTTATTTTAAAAATCACCATGCAGGCCCGGCTAGTCCGGTACTAGCAAATGCACCAGTGCGTATTAAGTTTTTTAAGATCACGCTAAGAACTTTAGTCACCACGCATTTGAATCTGTATATGGCCCATTGCCTATTTCATGCTACACAGGTTTTGTAGCTGACAGTCGCTACGCTATTGCAGAACACTATTCAGAATCACTATGGATTGCCAGTAATGGTGGTGGATATGCCGCTGATTGGTCTGCATTGCGTCCTGGTGGTGCCAAAACATCTACAGGTGGAGTATCAGGCGGTTTAGTGCCATTCTTCCATGTAGAGGATTCTATGGTCACTGCAGCGCATCAAGGCTCTAACCGCCGTGCTGTATACGGTGGAAACATCCGTTGTGATCATCCAGAAGTCGTAGAGTTCATTGAATCTCGTAAGATGTCTGGTGATACCAAACAAGCGTAGCCGTAACGTATTCCAAGCCATCAAAGTTACTGACAAGTTTATGCGTGCAGTAATCAATGATGACGAATGGCATTTAGTTGACCATCAAGGCGTAACCAAGGATGTAGTTAATGCTCGCTACCTATGGGAGCTTATCCTTGAACTACCATTTGAAACTGGTTGTCCATTCTTAGTATTTGAAGACACATGCCGTCGTTACCTACCTGAAGAGCAAAAGGCTCTAGGGTTAGACTTTAATAACGTAAACATCTGTACTGAAATTACTTTGGCAAACAACGAAGAGCGTACAGCAGTATGTTGCTTAAGTTCTTACAACATGGCTACGTATGATGAATGGAAAGGCAATCGCCAATTCATTAAAGACATGGTTGAGTTCCTTGATAACGTACTTGAGTACTTTATTCAGAACGCTATCTGGTCATGTACCAAAGATTTCCCATGGGAAGAGCTGGCTAAGTCTATTCGTGCTGGGCACTACGATGCTACAGGTACAATGCTTAGTGATGAAGAAGTTCAAGCCATTGCAGTTAAAGTAGTGGAAGAACGCTTCATGGGTTTACGTAAAGCTGTTTACTCAGCTAAGCAAGAACGAGCTATTGGCCTAGGTTCAATGGGTTGGGATTCATACTTCAAACAGTGTGACTTACCATACGAATCTCGTGAAGCATTAGAGATTACCTACTCAGTAACTAAGTGGGTTAAGGAAATTGCTAAAGAAGCATCTATTGAATTAGGTACTTTACGAGGCCCAGCTCCTGATATGAAGGAATCAGGCTTGCGTAACAGTCACTTACTTGCTGATGCACCTACAGCAACTAACAGTCTTATCTGTGGTGGTGTAACTCCAAGTCGTGAACCACGATTCCAAAACATCTACCCTCAACAAACAACCTCTGGAACATTCCAGATGATCGAACCATATCTACTCAAGTGTCTTGAGAAGTACGGTCAAAACAATACTGCTGTAATTAAATCTATCGTTGATAACGATGGTTCAGTTCAGCACTTAGACTTCTTATCAGATCATGAAAAGAAAGTTTTACGTACAGCATTTGAAATTGATCAGATGTGGATTGTTGAGCATGTAGCATGTGCACAGAAATTCGTGTGTCAAGCAATCTCAACTAACCTATTCTTCTTACCGGGTGTACCACGTACGTATGTGAATGCTGTGCATTTCCAAATGTGGAAGAAAGGCTGTAAGTCTCGCTACTACATTCGTACTAAAGCTTTGGCATCATCTAATGCCTTTGCTAAGGAAACCAAAACAGAAGATACAGTTGATTATAACCGTGCAGATTTATTCACTGCATGCTTAAGTTGTGAAGGGTAATTAAATATGTTTAATCAGGCAACACACGATTCATTACGCCTTATTGATGGTCGTGATTATTGGAAACCATTTCGTTATCCAGAGCTGTACAACCTAGCTGAAACACATCGTAAGATGAACTGGACTATCGAAGAAGTTAAGAAGTTAAGCCAAGACGTTAAGGATTGGAAAACTTTAGATGCTGATGAAAAAGCTATCTATGAGTTCTTACTCTTATACTTTACTCAAGCAGACGTAGACGTTGCAGGTTCTTACTTTGAGAACTTAGGTCAGTGGTACACACAGCCTGAACAACGCTATTGGTTGGCTCAAGTCATTCACCGTGAAGCAACTCACGTACAGTGTTACGACATGCTGCCTGATCAGTTTGGCATCCCTAAAACTCAGTACTCTGAGATGCTGGATATCGATGCAGTGTATGAACAACGTGAGTTTATGATTGCAACTGCAAATGGCGACTCAGCAGAAAACCGTATCTACACCTTAGTTAAACACTTGTGTGGCGAAGGTATTGGTATCTATGGAATCTTCTTAATGCTTATCAACGCTCAGCGTTTCGGTAAGATGACCTGTCTAGGGCAAGAAGTAGTTGCATGGTCAGCACGCGATGAAAACCAACACTGTGAAGGACTAACTTGGTTATTTAACCAAGAGATGTCAGAAAACCCAGGACTTAATCGCATTGATGTTGCACACAACATCTGTGAGATGTTCCGTAATGCAGTAGAGCGTGGGGTAGCTTTAGCTAAGTGTGCTTACTCTAAAGGAAGTCTTCGTGATCTATCAATTGATCAGATCGAAGTATTCTTGAAGCAGTTAGCCAATGCACGTATCAGCCAATTAAACATCGGTATTGCTTCAATCTATCCAGATGTAACAGATGAAATCTTGCCACAGGTAGGACTTCTATTTGCCAAGTCTAGTTTGGTTAACTTCTTCGAAGCAGCAAGTACAAACTACTCTATCGGTAGCTTGACTGGTGAATGGTCTTACCCAGATGCTGACTTTAAAACAGACTACGAGTTAGAGCAGGAACTGCTTAACGGATAATCTACATGGCCTCCCTACGGGAGGTCTTGTGCTCTTAAAGGAGAAGTAATGGCTCAATACTCAAACAGAACCGAACTACCGCTACCTGTAGCTGTATGGTTGGCTCACGATACGTACGACAGAACTGAAGCTGGTTTATCAGCTACAAGTCTTTTGAAGCCTGTGCGTCAAGTCATATTAGCTAAGCGAGTCCCTCCTGGACTTGGTGTGGTTGATATCAGCGGTATGATTAAATCACGTATTGGTACTGCTATCCACGATGCAATTGAAAGAGCGTGGACTACTGACAAACTACCTGAGATCTTAGCTAGTCTAGGTGTATCAGATAAAGTAGTTAAACGCTTTATGGTGAACCCTGAAAGCATTCCGTCAGGTAAACCGGTTATCCCTGTCTACTTAGAGTTGCGTACTAAACGCGAAGTTCTGGGTATTCCGGTATCTGGAAAGTTTGACTTTATTGCTGATGGGCGTGTGTTTGATTTTAAAACCACAGGCACTTATTCATATACGTCCAGAAACAAAGATAAGGATTACATCTTACAAGGTAGTATTTATCGTTGGCTTAATCCCGATATTATTACTGATGATCGTATGTCTATTATCTTCATCTTTACGGACTGGAATAAAAACCGCTATCTATCTGATCGCGATAACTACCCTCCGTCTCAAATCATTGCACGAGAGTTTGAATTACTGCCAGTGCAAGAAATTGAACGCTTTGTTACCCACAAGGTTAAAACTCTAATTGAGTGTCAGAACTTGGATGAAAAAGATTTACCTCCATGTACTGATGACGATCTCTGGCGTAAACCAGACGTATGGAAGTATTACAAAGATCCGAATGCTACAGGTCGTAGTACTAAGAACTTTGATAATGCTCGAGATGCTCAATTGAAGTTCATCCAAGATGGTAGCGTAGGTCGTATCGATATCGTTAAAGGACAAGTAACTGCTTGTGCCTATTGTTCTGCATTCTCTGTTTGTACTCAAAAAGATGCATACATTGAATCAGGTGAATTAAAAATTTAGGAATTGAAATGACACCTTCATTAAAACAATTTGACCAAATGGCATACGATCCAGTTACTGAAATGCTCACAGACATCATGTGTGCTAAGACTCAGAACTCAGAACGTATGTTCTTTCGTATAGCTAGTTCTTACTACTGGGGAGTTCTAGCTTCACAGATGCACGCAGGTATTCAAGGCTGGGGAGGTTCTACTCTACCAATCAATATCTACGCAATGAACCTATCTCCTTCAGGTACTGGTAAGGGTTACTCTACTGGTCTAATCGAGAATAGTGTCATTAACCGCTTCCGTGATTCGTTCATGGAAAATACATTCCCATTAGCTGCAGAACAGAACATGCAGAAGATTGCACATAGCCGTGCAGTACGTAAGGGAACAAACCCACCTGATGAGTATGAAGGCTTGATGAAAGAGTTCAATACCATTGGTGCTCTGTTGTTCTCATTCGACTCTGCTACTGTTCCTGCAGTTAAACAGTTACGTCACAAACTTAACCTAGCTAAAGCTGGTGGAGTCAATCTACAGATTGATGAAATTGGTGCTAACTTGGTTGGGCAAACTGAAGTAACCAATGCGTTCTTGGAGTTGTACGACACAGGTACCATCAAGGATAAACTTGTGAAGTCATCTGCAGAAACTACTCGCTATGAGCGCATTGAAGGCAACACGCCAACAAACATGCTCTTGTTTGGTACACCATCTAAGCTTCTAGATTCTGGTTTAACCCAGAAGCACTTAATTGAAATGCTTGAGATGGGCTACGCTCGTCGCTGTCTGTTTGGATATATTCCAAAGGTTCGTAAAACCGTATCAGATGATGCTACAGCGTTAGTAAACCAAATGTTCAATAGCAGTAATGATGCTCAGTTAGATGCTCTGTCATGCTCATTAGAGCAGCTTGCAGACATCTCTAACTTGAATAAGATCATTCGTATTGAACAGCCTGAAGCTATCTACCTGATGGAATACAAAATCAGCTGTGATAAGCGAGCAGAGGAACTTAAAGATCACGAAACTATTCTGCATTCAGAATTGGTTAACCGCTTCTTTAAGGTACTCAAATTAGCAGGTGCTTATGCATTCCGCGACTACTCGCCTAATATCACCATTGCTCATTTAGAAGCAGCAATTCGTTTAACAGAAGATTCTGGTGAACACTTTGCTCGCTTAATGAAGCCTGAGTACGACTACGAGAAAGTAGCCAAGTACTTAGCTGATTGTGAAACAGGCATTACCTTACCTGATCTGGAACAAGCACTACCATGCTTCCGTGGTTCTAAACCACAGAAAGATCAATTGATCGAGTACGCTACAGCTTGGGGTTATCGTAATAACGTAATCATCAAGAAAGCTTACGATGGATCAATCTTGTTCTTACGTGGTGAGTCTCTCAAGCAAACAAACCTTGATGAACTGATCATGTCAGTAAGTACCAAACTTGCTGAAGGCTACGAGCCTAAGCTTACTCAATTTGAGAAGCTTGAGAACATGGGTAAAGTGAAAGATCTACATTGGGCAAACCATCACTTTGATAATGGCCTACGTCGTGATGACTCTGCCATCCCTGGCTTTAACATGATTGTTTTAGACGTAGATGGAACATTACCTTTAGCAACAGCTAAAGAGTTATTGAAGGATTATAAGACTGTGTTCTATACCACTAAGCGTCACCAAGATGCTGATGGCTTAGATCGCTATCGTGTAATCATTCCAACTAACTACATCCTTAAGTTAGACAAAGAAGAATACAAGCAGTTCATGAATGCTGTGATGAAAGACTTACCATTTGAAATGGATGAGTCATGCAATCAGCGTAACAAGAAATGGCTTACTGCTGAGTCTACTGAGGTATGGGTAAATGACGGTCAGTTATTTGACGTACTGCCATACATCCCACGTACATCTAAGAGTGAAGAACGTGAAGCACGATTTAAGGATCAAGGTCAACTTGATAACTTAGAGCGCTGGATGATCAACAACACAGGTGACGGCAACCGTAATAAGCAACTGTATAACTATGCAATGGTGCTATTCGAAAGTGGCCTTAACTTCGTTGAGATTGGTGAGCGTGTTAAATCACTCAACAATAAGCTAGTTGATAAGTTGTCTGAGGACGAGTTACAACAAACAATTTTGAAGTCAATTCAAAGTAAAAGTAAGTAAGTGCACTACGTGCACTCTTGCGCAAATGAGGGATAAAACCCTTAATCATTTTGGAGCTACAAATGACAGCCGCAGTACAACAAACAAATGATAACTTAATCCTTATTGGAGGAGAGTCTGGTGCAGGTAAATCCGCATCTTTAATGAATCTCCGTAATCCAGAAGGTGTGCTTTACTTAAACTGTGAAGCAGGTAAGAAGTTACCATTTAAAAACAAGTTCAATAGCAAAACCATTACTGATCCTTATCAGATTTATGAAGGTTTTGTGTGGGCTGAATCTCAACCTCATGTGCATACTATCGTTATCGATACTGCAACATTCATGATGGAAATGTTTGAGTCTGTACACATCGTAGGTGCTGCAGATACTCGTGCTCGTTGGCAAGACTACTCTCAGTTCTTTAAGAACTTGATGCAACAGTATGTTGCTAAGTCTACCAAGAACGTAATCATTCTTACTCACATTGAAGAAATGATTGATGAAACCACTGGCTTACGTAAAGTGCAATCCAAAGTTAAAGGTGCCTTGAAAGCAGTAGGTATTGAATCATTCTTCTCACTTAATGTGAATACTAAGAAGGTTCCATTACGTGACCTAACTGATTACGAAAACCAATACTTGAACATCACAGAAGATGACAAGCTTGTTGGTTATAAGCACGTATTCCAAACACGTATCACCAAGAACACAACTGGTGAGCGTATTCGTGGCCCTATTGGAATGTTCAGCCAAACTGAAACTTATATTGATAACGATGCACAACAGTTATTGGATATAGTTCATGATTTTTACAAAGAAGAGTAAAGACGAACTTACTCAAGAACTTTTAGCAAAGGTATTAAAATATGATGATCTTTCTGGACATCTTACTTGGCTTGGTAATCAGCACAGTAAGTCTGTTGTTCCGGGTAGCCGTGCTGGGTGTGTAATCAAAAGAACTGGATACCGTCAGGTGTCCTTGTTTGGAAAGTCCTATGCTGAACACCGCTTAATCTGGTTTATCAAAACAGGCAAATGGCCTGTAGGTGAGATAGATCACATAGATCAGAATCGAAGCAATAACAGTTGGGCAAACCTACGTGAAGTAACCAAAGCAGAAAATGCGCGTAACCGGTCAAGAAGACCAGACACCAAAGTTGGTGAGCATGGTATTTGGTACAACGAACGTACGGGTAAATACGTAGCCGAAATTACCGTAAACGGTAAGAAGGTTTATCAAAAGTCTTTCGATGACCCCGACAAAGCAGTCGAGGAACGAAAGGCAAAATCACTTGAATTAGGCTTCCATGAAAACCATGGAAGTATTAGATAGGAATACAATCATGTCATTATTTGGTACAGCTACTACTGGTACAGTTGAAAAAGAACAAGAATTCAGCAAACGCACTCTCGACACTAACGAATACGCTGGTGTGTTAACTATGGCATTTGCTGGTCAATCAGGAACAGGTGCACGTTTCGTCACACTGATGTTCAAACTGGACAATGGTAAAGATTACTCTGAGCAGATCTACATCTCTAACCGTGATGGTGCTAACACCTACGAAAAAGACGGTAAGACTTATTACTTACCTGGTTTCCAATTGGTTAACAACCTTGCGTTGCTTACTACTGGTAAAGGTCTGCATGAGCTTGCTGGTGACGTTGAAACTCGTACTGTTAAATTGTACGACTGGGATGCTAAGAAAGAGCTTCCACAAGACGTACCTGCAATCACTCCGATGATGGGCAAACGTGTTCTACTTGCTATTACAGAAGAAGAATACGAAAAAACCAACTACAACAAAGAAACGAATACTCGTGAATACACTGGTGAAGTTCGCGTTAAGAACTCTCTCACTAAAGCGTATCACCCGGAAACTCGTCAGTCTGTAGTTGAACTTCGTGATGGTGCAGATGCCACTGCTCTAGATGGCTGGTTGAAAACCAACAAAGGCAAGCTTAAAACTGTTGAAGTTAAAGGCTCTGCTTCTGCTAATCAGAAAACTGTAGCTGCTGGTACTCAAACTCCATCAGGCTTGTTCTAATCAACTTAGGGGCTTAGGCCCCTATCCTTAAAGGATAAAAACCATGGCTTACAAAGACGTTAAATTGGTTGACTTCGTTCCGTGTCCTACACTGACAAAGAAGGAAAACGCAATTGCTCGTAAATACCATTACGAATCTGAAGTGTCTCGAATCCATGCTGCTAAGCTGATTCAAGAAGCCAAAGATGAAGGTAAACCAATCAAAGTACAAGGAAAACAAGATGTCTGAATCTGAAAACAAAGTAGCTCCTGTTGAACGTAAGATGCCAAGTCAGAAAGACTTAGATGCAATGGGTGTAGGCCCAAATGCTGTCTATATGGATGACGTTCAAAAGATGGGTAACATTGTCACTGCATGGCATGCAGGTATAATTCAAGACTTGCATCACAAGCTTCAAATGCCTGCTGATGTAGGTATTGATATTCCTACAGGTACAGTAGATGCAGATGGTAATGATGAAGTTATCGAAGGTAACTACGATCACCGTGCAGGCTTCTTAGCAGGTATCAACTACGCTCTTGAGCGTTTAGATACATTCCCTATTAAAGGGGTTCCTGAAGATGGCGAAAACTGATCTTAAACTTAAGATCTTAAAGTCACTTGAAGTACACGCTAAAGACGTTAGTGAAGTGATCAATGATCCTGAGTTTAAAAACTTGCCACCTACGATTCAGCTTTCAATTAATATGTACACACGTACAATAGCGTTAACAATCAATGGTTGGAAAACTCTATTTAATGAAAACTCATCTTAAAATCGTAGGGTGTGACCCTTCATGGCGTAACTGGGGCATTGCTATAGGCAGTGTCTCGTTAGCTACAGGTGATCTTAAAATTCAAGATATGCGTGTTATACATACAAGCATAACTGAAGATCATACGAAGCGTAAAAGCGAACTGGATATTATCTCTGCTGACATGTTAGCCGAAGGCGTACGTGATGCTATTCAAGGAGCAGACATTGTAACTGTTGAAGTACCGTATGGTAGTCAAAGTGCATCTGCTGCTAAAGGACAAGGTATTTGTCTAGGCATCTTAGGGTCAGTCAAAGAAGATCATTTTGTTTATGTAACTCCTCAATCCGTGAAGAAGATTATCGGTGACTTAAAAGCCACCAAAGAGGAAGTAGTAAACTGGTGTCTTGCTAGACATCCTGAAGCTCCTTGGCCTAAACATAGAGGCAAGGTAGTAATCAGTAAATCAGAACACATGGCAGATGCCATTGTCTCAATCTACGCTGCAGCTCAAACCAAAGAGTTCAAGCAGCTTATTTCGGAATACAAAAATGCAAATCAAGTTTAAGAAACAAATCGATATCGAGTTGGATCGTAGCGACTTACTGGAAGCTGTACGTGACTTACTTGCTAAACATGGTCAAGTAATCTCTGATGCAGAATTGGAAGAAGTTAAGTTCATCAACTCACCGCAAACAGGTATTCGTGCAACTCTTAAAGTAACAGAAGAATCTGTTGATACTGCAAGTGTTGTAAACGGTACTCCTACTGACGTAGTTAAAGCAGATATGGCTGCAAATCCTGTTACCAACTTAGGAAACGCAGTTACTGTTGTTAACGGCACTCTTACAACTCAGGGAACAAAAGAACTCGATTTAAAAAACAGCGAGTCTGGCGAAGATTCTGAGCCTGAAGTAGAAGAAGAGCCGGTACCACCAAATACTGTTGAAGACGTTATGCCAGGTATTGATGACGTAAAGGGCATGGTTGAAGATGCGCCAGAAGAAGCTCCTGCTGCTGATTCAAGCTCTGTGCCATCTGCTGACGCAATTCGTACTTCATTGTTCTAATGCGCGTAGTTTATTGGCTCTGCGGCATAGCAGCTGCTGCGTGTGTGGCTGTCACTATCCTTAGTGCATTGTACTTAGTAATACAAGTAGTTATAGCTTTAGCTGTATTTATTGCTGTATGCTGGTCAATAATCTATGTAGCGAGAGCCATTAATAAACTCAAGAAAAAGCCACCTGCATAGGTGGCTATTTTTATTTAACATACTAAAGGATCTATTGATGAATCAGCGTGGTCGTGAATATCGCATACGTCAGGCTCGACGTAAGAAACAGAAAGCAGCTAAACAGTTTAAGGACAATGAATGGAAATCTAGTGATAAAGCCATAGGCATTCACTCTAATACCCCTACTCGTTGTTCTTGTGATATGTGTGGTAATCCACGCAAGTATTTAGGAAACAGTAAACATGGACAGACTGTTAGTGAGCTTAGCTCTAGTATTGATTTACGGCATCTACACGATATTTAGTTAAATAAAAACAAGCCCCTCTATTGAGGGGCTTTTTAATATCAGAATACGCTAGTCATCATCTTGATAGGTAGTGGTTCGTCTAGTGCAGAAGGTAAACCAAGAGCACCAGATCGTAATGGGTTGCCAATGTTAGCCCACACAATTGGATCAATACCGGCTTCAAGATTAGTAAAGCTATGTACTAATAAAGCCTGTGCCATAGCAGTAGCAGGACGCTTCTTAAGCAACTGGAATAATGCTTTCTGAATACGAAGGTTATACTTCGTAAACATCACAATACCCATATCGTTCAAGTACTGAAGTCCTTTAGCTGTCGGTACGTCATAGTTAACAAAGTTATCAGAAGCAATCTGTAATGCTTCATCATGGCTTAGTTTATCTTTAGCCTTAGTAGTGTAGTACTTGTACATAACATACTTAGAGCTAAAGTCTGACATTTGTGTAGCGTTATTCAAGAACTTGTACAGTGGAGTATCTGGTGAAACCATTGCCCACTTAGCTGCAGTCTTAACAGATGCAGGTACATTCTCAGTAAGCTCATCTACACGTTGTTGCATTTTAGACTTGTAAGAGTAATGATCTGTTGATGGATCTACATCCTCTACAATCGTAGGCATCATGCCTTCTTCAATGAAACTAGCCAACGGGTTACGAGACAATGAATCTTCTAACTTAAGTGCTTCTTGCTCTTGAGCATTAAAGTCTCCAATACCGGCTCGTTGTCTTTGACGTAGGGACATTAAACGTGCCATGTCTTTACGGTACTGCATGCCTGCACGAATAGACATCATTGTATCTTTAACGATATCACTAGGGCTGATACCGTGAGCAGATAACAACATAGCGTTAGACATTAAGTTAGCAACCAAAGTCTTAACGTTACGAATAACAATAATATCCTTCATTAGTCGTACAGACTCTTGCCAACTACGCTCCATCTGAACACCTCGAATCTTAGCTTTATTGCCAAATATCTCAGACATTAAACCAGTGTACAACTTCTCAAACATAGACTTAGCATCTGCCATTTTATCGAAGCCTTGGTTAGCAGAATACTTACGGTAGCCAAACATAGTAAGCAGTACGTCATTACGAACTACCATACCATCTGGGCCAAACGTAGCAGTGATCTTCTTACGGCTAGACTCAGGAAGCATTGCCCATACTTCACGTAAACCTACATCAGCAGATGCCGGGCCTACTGTTACATACGTACGTGGGTTATCAGCAAAGTTATCTTTGTAGTCCTGATAAGCTGCTTCAATAACTGCAGTGTTCTGGTTAGGAACTGTAACCTTGTTAAAGTTAGTAGCAGCATAAGAACCTAATAACTCAGCAAAGTCATTGTTACGTTCAAGTAAAATGTCACGGTTATGTGCGGACATTTCATAGTTAAAACCAATAACCTTACCTTTGGTATCGTATGAAGGAACCATATAAATCTCTTCATCAAGCATAGGGTTGTAGCTAGGACTACTTGGTACCTGTTGAGCAGCTTTAATAGCTTTACTGAAGTCTTTAGGATCAGTCATGTTAACAGCAGTACCTTTACGGTTTGTAGATACAACCTCAATAGCACCAGAAACCAAACGCTGTAAGTTAGCTTCTTCTGTATGGAACAAACGTACCGTACTAGAAGTAGGGTCAGCTTTGTCTTTACCTAAAGTTTTAACCTCGGTATAGAACTGTTCTTTAAGCAAACGAGCTTCTGCTTCGTTATGCGCAATACGTATGTCCTTGTTAGGATTAGTAACCTCTGGTACGTAGCCTTTCATTACAGAAGTAATGTTGTCAGTAAACAAAGTATCTTTAGCAGTCTTAGCAAGTTCCTTATGGAATTTGATAGATGTATCAATACCATTTACTTTGTTCTTAAGCTCACGTTTCATAACAGCAGCAAGTCTACCCTTAGTCTTACTGTCTGTATAACGAATAGCGTATAGAGAAGCTATATGATCAATCATCTCTACTCGTTTATCACGAATATCAACAACCTCACCTGAGTTGAAACCAGAAACAATAAGCTGAGCATTCTTAGCAAGACCTGGAGAGCTTAGGCCAGTAATCATGTACTTAGCCAACTGCTTAGCCCGGTTAAGCATAGTCCAGTCATTTACTTGGCTTTCAAGGCTACTGATTTCTTTATTCAAGAAAGATTCATTTCTGTAAAGATCAGCAATCTCTTTAGTACTGTAGGTACCAGATAGTGACTGAACATCAGCACGAAGCATAGTAGTGATAGCAGTCTTATCATCTTTAGTTAGGTACTGACCATTCTCTTCAAATGTAGACATTACGTTCTTAGTAGTGGTATCACGGATATTTTCTTTCATCTGGTTATTAAGCTTAGTAATACGCATAAGCTTTTCAACACTGTTCTTGGTAGCGTCATTGTTACCAGCTTCATTGACAATCTCACCAATGATACCTAAACGCTCATTAGGGCTATGTAAGTTATGGATATCCTTAACTACATCCAGAGTAGTCCACAAGTCACCACGAGCAGACAAGCGAGTAACGTTAGATGCAAGACGTACGCCTTTATAGCGAGAGTTAGCAATCTTGTCATGGTTAGCCAACTTAACAACTTGATCACGTAACTTGTCAGACATACCATCTGCAAAGTCAGTAATCTTTTCAAGTTGCTGTTCTACTTTACTGATTGACTGTTCACGAGTCTTAGCATCAATACGTGCAAGCTCTTTAGCAAGTAAAGCAACACGGTTCTTAATCTGTTGGTTAGCAGATGAGTTAGTCATCAAACCACCTACATAATCAAGAGCAGTATTTGTATGTTCCACCAACTTTTCAAAAGTATCAGTAGTACCAGAAGCTTCATCTTTAGCAGAGAAACCAAGTAGCTTATTGAACTGTTCAGAGCCAACAGCCATAGCAGTAAAGCGAGCTAAAGGTTCCTTGTTATCTGGGCCATACTTAAAGATAAAGTCATACATGTCTTGAGCATCACGCTTATCATCACGTGATGCAGTAGCCCAATCACCTTCATAGAAGTTTTCTGGTTTAAGCTTTTTAGCTGCAGCAGTAAATGACTTGTTAAGCTCCGAATAAACTTGAGACATAGACTTGTCTTTCAGTCCAGCCACTAAAGCAGCATATAAAGACTCAACAGCAAATGTCTCCTGTTCAGTCATACGGAATCCGGCAGTAGTGGCAGATTCAGTAGTATCCATATTGCCTTTATCTAGGTATTCTTCCCATGCACGTTCAGCAGACCAAGTACCATCCGGGTTGCTTGTAAGCTGATCATTTAAACCACCATAAATAGTGTCAGATACCTGAGTCATCATTGATTGTAAATGAAGCTTAAACTTAGGATCTAAGTTAGAGTTCAGAGCATCAAATACCTGACGAGAAGTAAACGTAGCTACCTTGTCACGTGCTTGCTGTGGTGCACCAAAGATACTTGTTTGTGTACCTGTAGTTTGAGTAGGTGCACGACCTAAGAACTCAGTAGAGTCAAGGATTAGTGCTTCTAATGCAGTTGCATCTTTAGCTGAGTACTTACGACCAGTAAAGCTTTCCAACACACCCATAATAGAATCTACAAAAGCACGTAGAGCAGTAACGATACGATTCTTACCACGAGCTGCTTTAGGAGCAAGTTGACTATCTAGGTAGTTAACGAACTCAGGGTATGAGAATCCAGTAGCGATAAACTCTTCTACATTCTGTGTAGCGTACTTCATCAAGTCAGTAGCGTTAGGGTCAGCTTTTACCTTGGCCTTAACGTCTTCATACAAAGCATCAAGTTTAGCTAGTGATTCTGCAGCCTTAGCGTGCGCTGTAGGCTCTTTACGTACTTGGGCAATAGAACCTACAGTGATTGCATGAACAAGCTCATGTACGAGCACCTGTGCACGAATAGGCTTATCACCACGTAAGATATTAATCTGTGGCTTACCGTCTTTACCTGTTGTGAACCATGCAGGGTTATTGTTCTTAACAGCCTCTTCTAAACCATGAACATTAGCCGGAGCCTCTACCTCATTGAAGTAGTTGACCTCTAAGTTGCTAGGCATTTGCTTAGTAATTAAATCAAGCATGCTGTCATAGAACTGTGCAAACTTACCTGTATCACCAGATCTGCCTTGGAACTGTTTAAGCTCAGCTTGAAGCATAGGAACAAGATCAGAACCTTTCATAGTGCCATCAGCAATAAGCTTGTCTTCAATAGTGTTAGGCTTAACCTTATCAAGAACTGCATCAGAGATCTTGGTAGCTAGAGCCAAGTCTTTAGCAAAGTCTTTTTTAAGCTGATCACGTGCATCAACAATCTGCTTACGCTTAGCGTTAGTCATTACAAAATGACCACCTTGTGTACCGTACTGATTCACGTTCTTCCAGTTAAGCATGTTCACAAGCTTAGCGTCATCACGTGCATAAGCGTCTTTAACTGACTTAACAAGATCAGTAGATGCTTCTTGTAGAGCAGCTTTATTGGCCTTAGCAAATGCAGGATTATCCAAAGCAATAGATAGAGGGTTAAGCAGTGCACGTACGAACTCACGGTTTACATGAGTATTCATAACACCATCAACAAAAGCTTCATTCTGAATACGTGCCATTTCCTTACCTTTACCTACAGCAGATGCGTTTGCATCATGGTAGTTCTGTGAAGGAATCTTACCGATAGTGGTATGAGCAATCATTGCATCAATAGACTGAATGATAAGTGCTAGGCCAGATACACCAGGATCTTGTACAGCATCACGCTTGATAGCAGAACGTACTGTGAACTTACCATCACCTTTAGCTTGCCATGAACCACAGAAGTTAAACTGTTGTTCTGACATACGAGAAGAATCCCATACGGTATCTTGCTTCATAAGTGGGATAGAAGACTGCTTCTTATTGGTAGACATATTACCCATGCCTGACACAACAGAAGGAGTATAGCGTTCAATAGACTTGAGCACTCTCTTCATCTGGTCAGAAGTAAGACCTTCTTGGCGATTACCTTTACCATCAACAATTACATCAGTAGTGTCTTTGAGAGCTTCTTCAATGGCCTGTTTACGAATCAAGTTATACACAGCAAAACCACCTACTGCTTGCTTGGTCAAGTTATCACGTACTGTGTTGAAGTCTGCCATAGCAGTATCAAGAGTATTTTTAATAGCTTCACCATGTTGCTTATCAGCAGCGTAGAACAACGCAGATTCCTGTTCAGGAGTAAGCATGAACTCTAGAGGATTACCTTTAGCTTGAGCTAATGGAGTACTTAAACCTTGCTCATAGTTACTGAACTTGATGGTTTGGTTTACAGCATCAATAAGATTTTGTGCTGCATTCATGTCATTGTTTTTACCTGCTTTCTCTAAGCCTTTGTAGAAAGCATTCAGTACTTCACGTGCGTTCGCACGTTTGATTGATGCGATTCCTGCTCCGTAGTTAGAGGTAGTTACGATTGGTTTAGCACCTTTACGTTTACCAAAAGCATTGTATATAGTGTCTAAACCACGAGCAGAATCTAGAGCAAACAGCTTAGCGTTAGCTTTATAGTCTGACCACTTTTGCTGCATTACTTCACCAAGTTGCTCATAGATATCTTTGGTACCTAACTCTTTGTTAGTAGGTACGTTAGTTTTATTAGCGTCAGTAAATACACCACCAGCTTCTAACATATCAGCATCAGCTGTGTTTAAAGCTACGTTAGTAATTACCGGGCCGTTAGTAACACCATCAGATTCAAAACCAATGTCAGAAGTAAACGTACGTTGTCCATCACGTTGAGCAATATGCATCTGAGCTAGAGCTTGTAATGCACGCACAGACATTGCACCCATACCAAACTCTTTAACCAATGACTTAACCTTAGCCATATCAGACTTATCACCTTGACCTTCGATAATAAAAGCCATAGCTTCAATACCATCTTGTACGTAGTCTTGTGATAGGTATTCTTCAAACTTAGGTAAGAAAGTTTCTGCAGATACTTTATCTACTGTCTGAATTCCCATAACTTCAGATACTTCTTCAGCACCCATAGCTACAGCCATTAAGAACTCACCATACTTAGTAGTCTGTCCATCTTTGATAGGAGCTTCAATACCTACTTCAACTACATGGGCTGACATACCTGCTACAGCACGGTGCATCTTGTTGGCCTGTAAGTTGAATGCAGCATCATATCCAGAACGTGTGTTAGTCCAGGAGGTGTGTTCAAAAAAGAACTCTTTAGAATCATCACCTAAGTTAGCACGTTGTTCTGCAATGATATCAATAGCACGTTCTACTGCTTGGTTAGCTGCTAACTGACCTTCCCAGAACTTCTTATGCATGCCATCAAATGAACCATCAGCATTAGGATTTACGTAACCAAACAACTCACGTAAGTCTTCACGCTTAACATTGTCAATGAACTGCATAGCAGGAGCAGACATCTTGTATCCATTCTTCTGAGCAGCTTCTAGCATCTCTTTCGTATAAGAAGGTAGTTGACTACCCATACGGTTAAAAGAGTTAGGAGTGGTTGTAACAGGCTCGAGTGAAGGTAGTTTAATGTCACGTTGAACACCAAACATATTCTGGATAATTCCCTTAGTCTCTTTAGCAGAGTCGATAACTTGAGTAACTTTCTTATTGTTCTTAGGAACCAAGAAAGAAACTGTCTTACCATCACGTGCAGCTTGGTTAGCTAATGAAGCTTTGTCATTACCTTCCATAGCATCTTTTTGTAGAGCTTCGAATTGAGCAGCAGGCATAGTAGTACGTTCTAAGTAACCATTCTGAGTAAGTGCTACAGCAGCTAATGTACCAAGAGCTTGTTCAAGTTTTTGCTTACGTGCAGGATCAACATCAGATACTACTTTGAGTCCTAATGCTTCTAATGCCTTTTGGCCTAGTGAACCGGTAACAACAGATTGATGATCACCTACAGCAGTAAGAGCACTGAATACATTAGAAGGGATATTACTTACATCGTTAAGAAGTAATAGACCAGCAACATCCTTTTCAGTGTTAAGAGTCTTAGAGCCATTCTCCGCTAACCATGAATACATGGCTGCAGATACAGCAGTCTTGACATTCTCCGGCAAGTTACCGTCTTCTAACAAGAATTGGTTAAAGTCTTGGAATCGGTATTCAAGCTGCTTATCGCCAATTAAACCATCCAACTTACTATCAAAGTACTTAGCAAACTTAGCAAAGTCATTAACAGCAGACTTCTGTTTATCAGTAAGCTTTTCACCTACTACAGATTCTACTGCTGTAGTATTGTTTGCACGGCTAAGAAAACGAGAAGCAAAGTTAGGATTACGGTTAAGAACGGTATCACGTTTATTGAAACCATCAATGACAAGGTTCCGTTCGTTTGGCGCTTTCTTACGTTCAGCAGTACGCTCAGGATTCTTTTCAGCTTTTTCAGCAGAGCCGATAGCTTCAGGTTCAGCTTCTGACTTAACTTCAGGTTGTACCACTTCATCTACTTGTTCCTCGTTTGTGGCTTGTGTTGCTTCATCAACGCTTGTCTGAACTTCCGTTGCTACGTCTTCGCTTGCGCTACGACTTGCAACACGTTCAGCCTGCGCTTCAGGTAATCCTAAATCACGAGAAGAGTTTACTACCTCAACAGTTCCTTGAGAGTTTTGGGTTTGTACTTGGGTGGTATCGTTACCAAACTCGGTGGTATAGGCAGGTTGTGTTCCTGACAAAACTTCTGTCTGTGTAAATCCAGTTCCATCAACGCTAGGCTGTGGTGTAATTCCGCGTGGGTCTTCAATACGGCGCTCAGGTTGGAAGTCATAGTTAGCTCTGTTCTCTTGATTGTACGAATCCATTGCATCATCAAAAGACAATGGCTGTTCTGGCTGTGCTTGCTGAGGAAGTGTCTGACCGGTAGCACCTTGCATCTGTTCCATAGCATTACGTGTAGCTGTAATAGCCTGAGCTTCTGCCTGCATGTACTCATTAGTCTTAACCATTGCAGCAATACCACGAGGAGTAGGATGAACAGTAATTGCACCATTCTGTTTAGCTTCATCACCTTTAAGCAATTCACCTTGGTTAAAAGTCCATTGGCCTTGAGCAGTACGAATGATCTGACTACGTACACCTTGGTTCTGCGCTGCCTCTAAAGCTTGTGATAACAATTCAGCTTTTTGTACATGTGACTGTTCAAATGCTTTGATTTCACGAAGCAAGTTAACTTGTGCAAGTGTAGAACCAGACTGAATAGCTTTAGCAAACTGTTCCATATACTGAGGAGTACTACGGTAGTTAGGATCAAATTTCTTACCTACTACTTGTTGGTTTACTGCATCAATATCTTTAACAGCATTTTGTGCAATTACAGCATCAGCTAATGCACGCAGCACAGGCTTATCTAATTCAGGAGTATTAGGGTCAGCAATAACAGATTCAATCTGTGCAGCAGTAAAGTTATGAGGTGCACCAAATACCTGTGCAGAAGGTGTCTGTTCTTCTGTTGCTTGGTTTAATAAACCAGAGTACTTAGAGTGCATATCACGAGCTTCGTTTACCTTAGCCTGACGTTCTGCTAATACACTATCAATATTATCTAGAGTAGCTACTTCTTTAATTTGCTGAATCTTTTCAAGACGAGGTTGTAAAACCTGTTCAAGAATAGCTTGAGCACGTTGAGCTTTCTCTACTTCACCAGACGCAGTAAAGCGTTCAATGGCTGCTTGAGCACCTTGGATGTTTTGAAGAACTACAGGTTCAGCTTCCAACTCTACTTTCATTTCTTGTAGGTTAGCTAAGCTCTCTTCTGCTTGGTTAAGTACTTCATCAGTACGTTGTTTGATAGCAGCAATCTCTTCAGGAGTAGACTCAGAAGTAATTGACTTAGCTTCACGTACTATAGCAGCAGTAGGGTTATAAGAAGCAGATTGAGTATTTGCTAACTCTTCTGTAGGAGTATCACTACGTTCAGGTTGAGCTTGTTTAATACGATCTACTTGTTTCTGCATAGCACTCTGTACAGCGTTAAGAGCAGCACCTGCAATAGAGCTACGGGCATTAGCCATACCACCCATACCAGCACCTGCTAAGGTACCTAATACTAAGTCTTGGTTTAATCCCTGAATAGCATCTTTACCTGACGAGATGTTAGCAATAACGTTTTCAATAGATGACTGTGCAGCTTCTTCTGCAGCTTCGGTAGCAGTACCGATACCTAATGATGTAAAGCCTTTGTTAGCAGTCTGTGCTGATAGTCCTGCAGCTAGGTTGTTGATATCTTCTGCACCGTGACGATTAGCAAAGCGTCCGCCTGCTAAACCAACAGCACCACCTAAGACACCGATAGTAGCAGCACCTAAAGCTTGTTTACCTGTGGTATATCCATCAGCATTTCTGTCCATGTTAGCCATAGATGAACCTGCCATAACGGTACCTTCACCGATAGCACCTGCAGTTGCACGAGCACCTAAAGCAGCAGCACCACGACCTACTACACCACCTGCAGCAATTTGAGGTAATGATTCAACAATAGTATTTAATGCAAGAGATGGGTTATCTACTACATAACCAAAGGTCTGTCTTAGTGAATCTAAGTTATCACCTACAGACTTTTCAGTACTCATACCCGGTAGTGCAGATAATCCCTGGAACTGCTTCTGAGTACCTTCAGAATACATACCAGCTAAGATGTCTTGAGTTTCCTTAAAGCGTACACCTGAATCATCTAAGAACTTAGTGAAGCGTCCACCTTGCACATCTTGACCTGTTAATGCCTGTCCTGCAGCATCAGCAATATCAACAATACCTGCAGCTGCTTGAGGTACGGCTACAACACCTTTACCTAATGCAACTAAGGCATCCTGTGCATAATCAGAACCTGTCTTACTATATAAACCATTATAGTAATTCTGGGCCTGTCCTAAGTCTTGAATGGTTTGAGCAGTAGCATCAGGAGCATTAGTGTTGCGAGCATAAACAGAGCTATCCAACGTACCTGTAGTTACTTGAGGTTTTAGCTGTTGGGTTACTCGGTTAAGGGCATCAGCAACTTGTAATGATTTATAGCCTGCCATAAAAATGAATCCTATATAAAGAAAAAGCACGTAGTTTAATACGTGCCTATCCTAACATAGTATTTAGGTTAATTGAGCAATCAACCTAGATGACGTTCCAAGAGTTTTTTCATTTCAGGACTCATAGGCTTGTATGGGTCAGCCTTCTTGAGTTTCTCAAATGCTTTTCTTGCTTCCTCTTCTTCACGTTTAGTATTAGCTCTTTGTATAGCTTGTTGCTTAAGCTGATCTAATTCCTTACGTGTAGGTAAGTTAGCTACTCCTGTTGCACGTTCTCTTGCTTGGCTTAATGCTTCACCACGAGAGTTAATAGCAGCACCTTGTGTCAGATAGCTTGGAGCTTTACCTGCTCGTTGTGACTTAGGAGCCACTGCAGCAACTGCTTTCTGAGCCGGACTAGGCTGACTCTGTTTAGGAGCAGGCTTAGCTTGTGGGTCAACTAACTGACGGAAACCTTCACGAGATGGGGGTTGCTGACCTACTGAACGAAACTCTCGTACAGCAGATTGGTAAGCATTTTCAAAAGCAGCTTCTTTCTGTTGATTAAACTGACTTACTCGACTCTTCTGATAGTTCCGAGATTCTTCGTTAATGAATTTCTTCAAGTCACCATCTGGAACATACTGAGCAAAGTTAACATCATTCATCTTAGCGTATGCACCCTCTAAGACGTTAATCTGTGCAGATTCAGGTAGCTTATTAAATGCAGGATCTTTCTTAGCCATACCAGCTAAATCACCAGCACTTGTGAAGAATGACTTGTTACCTGCAAAGATAATACCTGAATCCTTCTTACCTGCAGCCCATGTATCTACGTTCTTACCAGTAGCTGCTAGAGAACCTTTGGTTTGATCTTTAGCATTTTGGTTATTGTAGTCTGCATTAAGCTTAGCAATAGCCTCGTTATAACCACCAGTAATCTTAGCCATACTTGCTTGAGATAAACCACCTACAGCACCTACAGCACGTTGAGCATTACCTTGTCCTGCACGGTTAAGTATAGAAGGCACATATTGCTGTGTTTCTTTAGGTAAGTATTGCAAGAAGTCCCCACCTGATTTCTTGGCTTTATTGATAGCTGTCTGTACTGCCCCAGGCCCTGCGTTATAAGCAGCCAAAGCTTGAGGTACTGTAAAGTTATGAGCCTTGGCAATACGGTTAATGTACTCACCAGCCCACTGCATTTGCTGTTCAGGAGTAGAAGTCTGTAGGTTAATAGGCTTCATGCCATAGCCGGGTTTGGCTGCAGTAGCAGGCATAATCTGTGCAATACCAGATGCGCCTTTAGGTGAGGTAATAAGATTACCATTAGCATCGCGATGTCTAAGACCCGACTCTTCTTGAAACAGAGCAGGCATCAGTGCAGCAAATGCATCTCCTCTTGTTACAGCAGGTGATGAATATGTACTAATAGTTCCATCAGGGTTAACACTATACCCACTTTGAGCAGGTGTAGCAAAACCCTCTGCGTAACGGTAAGCTGAATCCATGTTTGCTCTATCATTTGCTGCTTTCCATTGGTTATCTCCTACGATATCTCGTTCTTTACGGTAGTTAAAATCACGAGCATCTTTCTCGCTACGGTAGTTAAAGTCTCTCGAATCACGAGTGTCATTAACCATTTGGTTAGCAAAACTATTGATCTGGCTTGAAGTATCAATACCTAAGTTCGCTGCGTTTTCAAAGCCTGATACATCCACACCACGAGCTTTAGCCTGAGCTATAGCCATCTGGTTTAATTGAGGAATAGCAGCTTGTGCTGCTTGGGCCTGCTGTAAGTTGATACTTTGTAGATCACGTTGCATTAACGTAGAACCACGAGCATCAACGGCATTTCTTACAGCAGCTTGGTCAAACCCCCTGCCGTACTGTTTTTGTAGATTAGCAACAGCAGCCATAGCATCAGGAAGCTGACCAGTATTTTGTGCTTGATATAACGCATTAAGTATCTCATCTGTATTTCGTTGTTTAAGTGCATCAGCGTAACCTGTAACTGCTCCACCCATAGCAGCAAGGCCAGCATTGATTTGCTGGTTCCCTGCTCCTAGAGCTGCAATTTGATTAGACTGGTCTAGTGGTTGCATGAACCGCCAATCAATTTGTGCCATTACTTAGCTCCATATTTCTTCATATATGAATCTACAGACTCATAAGCTGTAGGGTTAGATGCTACACGTGCACGCTGTCTGTCCTCAAGCTTAGAGTTGTAGTTAGACTTAGATAAGTTCATCTGTTCACGGAACTGGTTAGCCTGCATGTTCATATTAGACTTAAGCAGTTTGTTTTGTTGGAAACCATTCCATGCACCGATACCGCCAGTTAATAGACCAACACCTGCTTTAAGTAAATCAGCATTACCAGACATCCAGTTAGATAGACCTCCGGCACTTGCTCCTGCAGGTGAGTACATACCATCACCATTTAAACCAAGAGAACTATAAGTGTTGTTCTGCATAGAAGAACTTAAGTCACTCTGCCAAGGCTGTACAGCATTAGCAAAAGGAGTAGGCGTAGTTGTTAAAGGTTGGTATGAAGGCGTAGTAGCAGTCATCCAGTTATCTTGGCCTAGTTGTAGACCTGGGGTGTTATACCCCAAGAATGGATAGTTCATCATCTTGCTCCTGAAGATTACGTAATATTCCAGTAGATGTAGGAAGTTGTAATCCTGTATCTACGTATGATTCAACTAGGGAGTATACAGTACTCGCTAGATTTGTTGTATGTATGGATCTCTCGAAGTAGTCATCAGGAGATTCACCCATTCTAACTCCAATAGAGATAGGAGGCTCAAACATAATAAGAGGCCCGTGATTACCCATTCCTAACTCTCTGGCTTTACGTTGTAGTTCCTTTTGCTCCTCTGTTAGGTCAGTCATTAGTGAGTTAAATTCTTTAATAGCAGCTTTGGTTTGTAGAGCAAATCCTTGAGAGGATGCATTGAATGCTTGAGATGATACTTGTAGTAGCTGAACAGTGTTCATTCCTGCAAATCCAGTAGTCTTAGTAAGTGCAGTAAAACCACCATACATAAGAGCTACTACTGCCAATACAGCAGCTGCTGTACCTACATCAACACCTAACTTAACAAGTAACTTCACTGCTAACTGAATCAGTAATCCTATGACTACAGCCTGTATCACAGCATAGGTAGCAGCCATCCATGTCCATACAGCAATACCTGCAGGAGGGAAGAAGTAGGATAAGATCACTGCAATAACAATCATAATGATCTTAAAGATACTGGTTTGGTACCACTTAGTCTTTACTACCTGTAGCGTATTAAGCACCAGATACATAGCTTTACTATATAGAAGCTCTAGCTCTCTCATACTGAAACCATGATCAATAGAGATATCAATAGGTAGTAAGAGTTCTTCGCTAGTACCTGCAGCTCTTGTGAAGTCTCCACCTTGTACAATCTCTTCTAGAGTTAAACCATATACCTGATATTCTCTATATGTAGTGGTAGTAAGCTGTTTACGATAGTAGTGCATGGTTACAGAAGAGTAAGGTCTGAATCTAGAAGTAGAACCTACACGACCAACCTGTACTACTCTGTTTTCAGTGCCGCTTTCTGTAGTACCTACCTTACCTATAGAACCAGATACATCTACATAAGATATAGCATCAAAGTTAACACGTTGAGTATACCCCTTATCTGAGATTTCATAAGCCTGTCCTTGTTTAGAGCCTCCCGCAATAAACTCTCTTTTTAGATCTCCGAAGTTAGTATCAGGAGTTACATCAGGTAACTTACCGTAGATAGATTCAAAGTAACTAAACAAGTAGCTCTGTATTAGAGGGTCTGTTGTATTAGCCGGGAGAGAGTAAGTCATATAGATCTGAGTTACGTTATCTAAAGAACCTACAGACTTATGTACTTCGTCTACCCAGTTCTCCCAGTTCATTCCCATCTGTCTACAGATACCAACCATGGCCTTGTATTCAGGAGTATCTTTAAACTCATCATCAGTAAGTTTACGTCCACCTAGTCGAGCATAAATACGAGGGATGTATTCACCAAAGGGATCTCCCTTCTTAAACAGATTATCTAACTTACTGTTAACACCAGAACCGTATAGATAGATGAAAGTCTCTTTATGAGACACACCATTCTTAGTGTACTCGTAATTAGCTTGATAGAAGTCTGAACCATCTATTCCTTTTGGTTTGTATGGAGCTACTGCATCAGGGTCAATCTTATCTGTATCAGTTTCATCTAATCCTTCTTCTGGTGGTTTAGAAGAAGATTCAAACTCTAAGTAGTCAATTACTAGCTGATACGTTTTACGAGTACCATTCTCACTATAGACAACAGTTACTATAGCTACGTCATAGTCTCTTTCCCCATTACGTTGCCAAGGTACCTGAGTAGCTTTTGGGTTAGCAGGCCTGAAAGGTGTATATCCAGCTTCTGCAGATTCACCGTACTGCATAAGAGTATCTGGATCTACAATAGCCATATCTGTGTATTTACTATAAACAATCTGAGCTGATTCCATATAGCAAGGAAAACCTATACGTCTAGATTCCTCTACTAACTCATTAGTGTCATAGTTATACCCGTACTTCTGTTGAAGAATAGGACGTAGAAAGTAGAAGTTATTCATTGGCCCAAAGTAAGCATCCTTAACAATAACACCCTCTGGGTACATACTATCTAGTACATCAGTAACAGCTTCTTTGATATCTACACCTTCAAGGATAACCATAGAAGATTTAGGTAATCCATAGTAGTAAGTATCCTTCTTAGCATAGTTACGAGCTTTACGTGTACGTGCTACTACGTTATTAGTTGTAGCTTTAATCAGATAGTCAGTAAGTGACTCTGAAGATAAGCGAGTAGATGAAGAACCTTGTGATAGGGTGTAATCAAGTACTGCCATCTTATTAGATGGGACAATATCCTCATCTGCTACCATTCGAGATACCGAAGTATTAACAATGGTTTTCTTCTTTGTTTTAAACAAACCCATAATAAATTCCTAAAAAGAAAGGGAGCTAATTGCTCCCTATTCTATACTAAGTTTATTAGCCTGATACGTTTGGAGTTAATCCAGCATCTGCCATCATACCTTTTACTACTACACCAATGTTGGCATCATGTAATTGGTTAGTGACGTTGGCTTCTGTACCATCATCAGAGTTACGACGTACGTTCCAAGTATCTACAAGAATCTTAGTAGCTTTCTGTAGTTTATCAGAAGTATAACCATCAGCCTGGGCCATAAGTACTGCTACGTTAGCACCAAGTACTGAACCTGGTTTAGCAACATCACCTTCGGTCTGTGCTTTTTCTGTCTTAACCTTCTGAGTGTACAACTCAGCCTGAGCTTGTTGTGATAGTACAGCAGCACGTTGTACTTCAAGTTCCTGTTTCTTAACTTCAAGTTCTGCTTGAGATAACAATAGCTGTTTCTCTTGTAGAGATAGTTGACCTTCTTTAAGTTCAATATCTTTCTCAGCAATGAGAGTCTGCTTAGTCATGTTTGCAATACGAGCTTGAATCTCTTCAATGTCGTAAGGGAAGCGCTTAGTCTGTTCAATTACTTGAGCAGTCTGTGCATCAGTCATTGCAGCTTGTTTAGTAAGGTTCTCACCTTGCTTAGTTAAGTTAAGAACTTCTACTGGTAAACGAGTAGTAGTCTCTGCAGTAATCTGATCTTTTTGTGCTGTGGTTAAAGCGATAGCTGAATCAGCCTGTAAAGATTGTTTCTCTAAGAGAGCAATCTCTTTAGGGATCTTGTCATTACTCAAGGTAACTGCTTCAGTCTGTGCATTGGTTAAATTAACCTGTGCTGTCTGACCTTCTAGCTGCTTCTCTAAGATCTGTACTTCTACAGGAATCTTAGCAAGTTCTTGAGTTAACTGATCAATCTGTACGTTTACTAATTCAGTCTGCTTAGTTGTTTGACCAATCTGTGCAGTGAGCATCTCACCTTGTTTAGGGATAAGAGTAATCTCTTCTTTTACACGATCACGATTAGTATCAGTAAGTAAGGTTGTGGCCTGTACGTTTGCTACCTGTGCAGGAAGCATAGTAGTAGTGGTAGATACAACCTGTTCTTTATTAGCAGTAGATAATGCAGTTGATGCTTCGATGTTCGCTACTTCTACAGGAAGCTTAAGTTCAGTCTCTAACTTAACTTGGTTTGCCTGTGCTTCGGTAAGCTTGATCTGAGCAGCAATTAACTCACCTTGCTTTTCTTCATTCTTGATACGAATACCTAGAAGCTTAGCTTCATTTAAGTACTGTACAGAAGTAGCAAGGGTGGCTTGAAGGCCACCCAGATATACCTGTGAATACTCCGGCCCTTTTAAGCGGTTAGCATCATATTCTTGTTTAATATGAAGAGCCGTAGTTTTCATTAAGACATCAAATACACCAGTACCACCAATCTTGGCCGTAGTTAATTCATCTATATTTAGAGATTCTAACTGAGCCAATGTTAAATCAATGTTAGTACTAGCCATGGTTTAATTCCTTAGTCTTCGTCTACAAGAGAGCGAGTACGGATTTGATGATCTGCAAGTTCTTTAAGTTCTTCTTCTGTTAGGTCAGGAAGAACGTTAATGGCATAAGCAGGCACCAATTTAGCAGAGGTAATTTCAATACCACGTGCATTCTTTTTAGTGGTAAACATTTGGTACTTCTTCTCACGGATAGAGTTAAGAAGGATTTGTTCTACGTGCCATGGTTCACCGAAGGCTACCAAACGCTTAACGGTACCAAGCTTAGAGTTACCTGCACAGAAGATTTCTGAATCAAGGTTAGCAGCTTTAGTTGCTTCCATAGGTGTAATGACTACACGTACGAGCTTCATAGCTTTGCTATGGAGAGCTTCAAGCTTCTCTGCTTCTGACTGTTGTTTCGTCTTTGTATCCACTTCTGAATCACCAACACTTTCTTCTGGTTCGCCATCAAGTTTTGCTTGAATAGCTTTTTGCAGTGTTGCCACTGATACGTTTGACTTGTATGTAACACCCAAGCGATCTGCTTGTTTCTTAAGAGATGCAATAGCTTGAACTTGCTGTTCTTCAGTAAGAGTGTTTTGAGTTTGTTGAACATCAGACATAGGATTTCCTTTAATAATACTGGGCTGAAAATAAAGGGGAGGCTTAGCTCCCCTTTAATGGTTTAGATTAATGCAGCAGTCTTGATCAAGGCAATACGCTCAGGACGGATTACCATGAAGCCGTACCACCATTGGATAGACATGAAGCCCATCTTACCGTACGGATCTGCAGGAGTAGCCATTTCAGGCCCAGGCTTCTTATGGATGATCTTGAACTTCACAGACTTGGCATCTGATTGGAAGCCAATAGTAGTGAAGGCTTCAGAACCAACAACCAACATTGGGAATACATCTACTTTACCATCAGTAACGTGTACACCGTCACCAGTAGTAGCAGCTTTACCAGCACCTGCCCACTTCATCATTTCAGGAACTACGATGATGCGGAATTCATCGATAGAGCCAATTTCGCCACGAAGAGGTTTAGTAGCAGCAGCATAGTGCTGAACACCAACGAATGCAGGGTTGTTGAAGAAGTCAGTTTGTTTACGAAGAGTATTCTTCATTTCAGAACCGATATACATCAAGCGAGCTGCGTTGATAGTTTTGGTATCGATGTTGGTAGAACCAGAGATGATCTTGGTATCTTTAGGAGTACGGTTATTATCAAGGTCAGTGACCAAGTTAACCAAGTCTTCAAAAAGTTACGATGTCATCCTTACCAACTTCAGCAGCAGAGGTAGCAACACCTGCATACTTGGTAACACCTGCGTTATTCAACAAGTCCAATTGAATCAAAGCTTCAGAGATCTCATTTGCACCTTTCAACATTTCACGGTTGATATGCTGCATCAACTGTTCGTCAGTATCGAAGCTCAATGAATCTTCTGAGTATTCCATGAAGTAACCGTAGTTCTGGAACGTACCTTCAAGAGTTTTACGTACGAAACCTACACGGTTAACACGACCACCAGTTTCAGAGAGTACTGGCATCTTGCCTGCAATAAAGCCTACGTCTTTACTTGAGCCATACAAGTTACCGTCTTTGATTGCTACACCAGTAGCATCAATACCTTGGTCATTCTTGTTTCGTTCATCAAGCAATGGCACATAGATATAACGCTTGATGCGTTTACCGTAATGCTTAGGCATGTCAGTAACAGAAGCAAGTTGAGAGAAGTACTGTTCTTTAGCTACTTCTGTGATTGCATCACGAGCGTAGTAAAAATCACGTAGTTGTTCACCAACTGTAGATGGTTTACCAGCGGTAGGTTCATTATAAAAATGTGCCATAGTTTAAAGTTCCTTTAAAGGTATTTAGGATTAATCTTTGCGAACTCTTCATCAGATAGTGCCCATAGTTGTTCTGGGGTCATCACAATCTTCTGAACAGTTGTAGCTGTGCCTGTAGTACTTGCTGCAGCCTGTCGTGCTGCATTATTACTTGTATTTTGCTTTTGTGCAACAGGTACCGGTTTTGCAACTACTTGAGTAGGAACAGTTTGGGCTACTTGTTGTACAGGTTGTTGTACTGGAGCTTGTTGTGGCTGACCAAACAATTGATTACCAATGGCATCATAAGCCTGTAGGAATGTCATACCACGAGTACGGCCTGTTGCTTGTTCAATTTCAAGACGAGACATAATCTGATCGTAGTAACCATTAGCTACATGGTCAGTCAACACGCTAAGCAAGTGTGGTTTAGTAAAGATCTCTTGACGAGTCTGCTCATCAAAGGTTTGTAGGTGATTAACCACGGTACCAAAATGAGGATTACTTTCAAGAGACTTAGCTGTTTGTTCAAACTCAAACAACTGATCATTTACTTGAGGAACAGAAGGAACATAGTTCTTGGCCTGTTCTTCTAACTGATATGTATCGATACCTGACTTCTGTACAAGAGCAGCAATTGCTTCTGGCTTCTTGTCATGCAGATCAAGTAATTCACCTAACTGTTCAAGTGATTCAATACCACGTTCCTGTAGTGCACGCACAATCTTAAGGGATGGTTTGATTGCAGCCATCTTTTGATTGTAGTTAAGACCTTGTTGTGCCAATGCAATTAAGTCATCTGGGTCATCAATCTTATAAGTCTTACCATTTGCTTTAAAGCCTGCAGTAACCTTTTCATAAAAAGCTTTCTCAGGTGAAGTCTCTACAGTAGTAGGTTGTTCTACTTGAGGTTTCTCTTGATTTGGTTGCTGTGCTTCTTCGCCTTGCTGCGTGACTACACCTGCTGCTTGGGATTGCTCCGCTTCGCTCGCATTCCCATTTGCAGGTTCGTCACTAGCAGGCTCATCAGGATTTGGTTGTTCTTCTTCAACAACAGGTTGCTCTTGTTCTTGCTCTACAGGTTGAGCAGGTTCTTGTGCAGCTTCAACTTGAGGTTGTTCAACAGGTTCTGGTTGAGTTGCTTGGCCTAATTGAGAAGGATCTAATTTGGCAAAGTCTTCATCAGACATTGATTCCAATTGCTCAATAGTTAAGTTTGCATAGTCGATAGACATATTTAATTCCTTGTTTCGTTAGCTCTTAAGGTTTCTGCTTCGGCTATCTTTAAGTCGATATCAGCTATCTGAGCATTGAGGTCTTGTAGATACTTATTAAACAGTGCTACGCAATCGAGTTGTCTTTCAATATCTACAACTGTTTCTGGTTTGATACCTAGTACACCTTTACTTTTGATAAGAGCAAGAGGATGTTCTTCTAAGAAGTTCTTTAAGATTACTCTTTGAAAGTCTAGATTACGGTTGAGTCTCTCTAGAGATACTAACGTTCTCTTTAGTTCTTGGAGGTCTAGAATATCTTGGTCTAACTTGTTCATTACTCTTCCTAAAATAAAGGGTTAGGTAACTAACCCTGTTGTGGCCTATGATACAGATTTTTCTTTTGGTTGCAAACTTGCTTTAGCATGCTCTAACAACAAAGCAGTATTATGCTGCTTATTAGCAAGATCAAGATTGTTCTGATTCTTAAGGGTGTCCTTAACAATATCAGTATCAAGCTTCTGCTGTTGCAGGTCTTTAGCATTCTGATGATCAACACCATTGGCCTTGTTGTAGAAGTCCAAGTTGTTCTTATCAGTTTGACTTTGCATCTGTCCAGCACGTGCTTGTTCAACACCAACCTTAGCATCTTGTACAAAGGATTTACTAGCTGCTTCACGAGCTTGAGCTTTAAGAAGTTCAGTCTCTGCTTGGATCTTAGCAATCTCAAGTTGCTTAAGAGCTTCTTGCATTGGATCAGGTTGAGGTTGCCAGTTATCTAAGTAGTTAGCCAAGTCCGGCATCTTATGCAACTTAGCAATCTTAGCCATAATCTTAATAGGCAATTCAGGAGGTAAGTTATTACCTAGTGTTTGCATCATAAAGCTAAGCTGTTGTGATCTGCTTACGTCTTCCTCTGGAGTAGAGATGTTAATGCGTAGATCAAAGTTACCTGCTAAGTCATCACGTTTAACTGGAACAAAGTTATCGTTAGTTACACGTACTACTTCTTCTTCTTCCAAGAATAGAGCATTCATGGTTAAGAACTTGCGTGCTACTTGCACCATACCATTACCAAGTCTTCGTACGATACCAATCTCTCGTTTGGTTGCAGCATCTGTTGCTGTACGTACTGCTTCTGCAGTCTGGCCTAGATTAACACCAGTAACTCCTGTTCCTGCAAAGGCACGCACACCTGTAAGAGATTCAGAATCTGTATTCACCATCTGAAGCATGTAAGGTGCAGACTCAGGAATATCAGCAAAGGTTTGAGTCTGGATTGCATATTGTGGATGCTGTCCTGGATTGAACTCAAAGTCTTGACCAGTACGGAACTTATGCATGTTTACTGAGTCCATGGCTCCCTTCATGAATCCAGTCTGTCCTGCAGAAGTCTTAGCTAACAAGTCAATGATGCCTCGTGTTACAGCACCTTTAATTTTCTGGTTATCTTCTAACAGTTCTGCATCTGGTTCACCGTACAAAGAACCTTTAACTGGCATAAACGGAATGAACACAAAAGGGAACTGCTTATCTGGATAAGGATTCTCTTCTAGTCGGATGATTGTGTCACCTACCCAAGTACATACCATAGGGCGAGCAATACCAGTGCCATCAAAATCGTAATATCCCCAGTACTCGTATGCATACATTTTTTTACGCGCTTCGTCTTTGAAGGTGAACGAACCTGGTGGGTTTGTTGAATCATATTGACTTCCTATATCAGAGGTTACTGTTGCTGTTTGTACTACGATTTTATCTAAGTTCTTATAACGTCCATCACGCTTAAGATCAGACATTGAGGTTTCAAACTTATGAATAATGAAGTTAGCCTTACTTAAATCACCTTGGCATGTAGGGTCAACATAGATTGAAGTGAAGTCTACAACTTCTACTGTTGGATGGTTTGCAATTACCTTTTCAGTAGTCTCTGTTCTTGTACCTTGTTTAAATACACGAATAGGTACACCTTGAGCTTGTGATTGCTCTACTGCTAACTTGATTTCTTCTGGTTGATCTTCCAGATAATCAGGCTGTTGCTGCAGCATCTGTAAGTGTTGTTGTAGTTCTGGCATGAAAGAAGGATCTTCATACATCATAAAGTTAGGGACTTCTTCAGTTACCTTCTCTACTTTATGATTCCATCCGGTACGAAGAATGGCAGTACCTTCATTGACACAGGTACGAATCATCTTATCAATGAAAGCAACCTTATCAATCTTAGTATCAAACTGATTATTCAAAATCAATTCATTCTGTTCAGCTGCCTTAACATCTTCCCAAGTAAGAGGACTCACATTAAACAAGTCAGTACTA
>CYGL01000178.1_pt1 | contig 33605 bp, 49 predicted proteins | sample 485531 | NCBI WGS metagenome assembly CYGL01 (sample SAMEA3497897, study PRJEB9818) | human gut metagenome | reverse complement strand
TGGCAGTGTGATTGGAGAGGAAGTTCGTCCTTTCCCAAGCAACAAGAAAAACAAATAGTAACACCGCTCTTTAACAGTCATGGTCCTCATTCCCGCCGAAATGCGGGAATACAACGCGCATAAGTTGATGCGCATAACTTCTTATTAGTTAAGGAAATACTTACATATGCAACTTACAAGTACTCGCAAGAAAGCGAATGCAATTCCGTCGCTTCAGTCATGCGGTTGATGGCGTAGCGTTCCATTGCGGTTTCACGAACCTGCATTGCATAGGCAACGATGTTTGCTGCGCTTGGCGTGTTCTTTGCGATCTCAGCGATATAAGCAAAACCGCCAACAGACGCCGTTAACGATTTACGCTCCAGTTCATCGAAAAGCGTCAGGCCATCTACTGGCTTTTGCTCACGGTGCATTCTGGTTATTTCTTCGAAAATGATTTTGTGTGGTCGGCTGTAAAATGAATCAGGCTTCAGCATCGCCAGAACTTTCTGGACGCGCTCACTGCTGTCATCATCCAGAAGCAATCCACCAATCACCGCCTGCTCTGCCTCGATGCTATGGGGCGGCGCATAAAAATTATCGGTCATCGTGTTCACCCTCACGAACTTTCAGGTAGGTATTATCGTTAAGCAGGAAATCAAATCCCTTTTTGTTGCCAGACGGTTCCGCGTTGATGGTTTTGGCGTTCTTCGAACATCCATCGGCAATTTTCGCCTACGTAGCTCAAATAATTTCTCCAGTCCTGCATCGTGAACCCATGCCCGTCAAGCTGGCGGGTTATCACTCCGGCTTTGCGCCAGAACGTTCGGATCTGGTTTTTACGCTTGTCATTCAGTGCGCGGATTCTTGGCGCTTCAGGAAGGATTTCGTGGTAAGCATCGACAACATCCTGACAGCTGACGGAAGGTTTTTTCTTGTCAGACTTTTTGTCTGCTGTGGCACTCTCTAATACGTCAGTATTAGAGATATTATTTATATTATTGTTTATGGACAACCGTTGGACAACCGTTGGACAATATCCGCTGAGAGCCGCGCCATCACTGGTGTTTGCGTTGGACAACTGTTGGACAACCGTTGGACAATTTTTTGCCTGAAAATCGTCATATTTAACGATTGTAAACAGGCTAAATTTCTTCCCCATCGAGCAAATATTAAGCATACCTTTCGACTCAAAAGTCCGTAATAAGCTCCGAACTTTGTTGTCGGGGATGAATGTTTCTCTGACCAGTGATGGGCGTCCAGTTATCATCTGACCGCGATCAACAGTTATCGGACCGATATCCGTATTGACGACAGTAGATTCGTGATTAGCCTTGAGGATTAAGTGAAGCCAAAGATGTACTGCCTGAGAGTCCTTATAGAGCCTGCTGTCCATAAACTGGCGGTGTATAGAGACATACCCCATACTGGATGCCTCCTGATGTTGTACAGGGTTATGCCTGTAATCAGCTAACTTAACGACGCCCATGTTTCACTCCTGCTTTGGCTAGTCTGTAAACACCAACAAGGCGCTCTGCGAACGCCCTGTTATTTGCTGCGGCTACCACTAATCCCTCAGGTGAATCAGGGTGTCGAATCTCTTCTTTTTCCTGGTATTTCTTACGACGTTTTGTCATAATTACTCCTGTGGATTGATCCAGTCTTTCTACATCAGGCCTCGAAGAATTCGCCGTTCTTCGGGGCTTTTTCTTTTGTCAGCATTCTGGCTACTTTCTTAGCCAGTTCCGCCAACTCCTCGTCTTCAACACCCCATTCAAGAACAGCAAGAAGCATTCCCATTTTGGGGATGAAGCTGTCTTTCCATCGCGAAATTTGCGATTCATTAATCCCTAACGCGTCGGCAACCTTTCGCTGACCACGTACAGCAATTCGATTCAGGATGTTGCTTGTAATTGCATTCGCTTTCTTGCGAGTACTTGTAAGTTGCATATGTAAGTATTTCCTTAACTAATAAGAAGTTATGCGCATCAACTTATGCGCGTTGTATTCCCGCATTTCGGCGGGAATGAGGACCATGACTGTTAAAGAGCGGTGTTACTATTTGTTTTTCTTGTTGCTTGGGAAAGGACGAACTTCCTCTCCAATCACACTGCCATCAGGCTTTACCGTAACCATAATGTTACGGCCTGCCAGAATGGCCTTGCTGATAGCGCACTGGATTACACCAAAGTCACTGGCTGCTTTAGCCTGTCCATGGATTTTGGCGTAATCGGCAAGTGTCATTCGAATCATATGCACTCTCCGTTATTAACCATGAACAAAGAATACTACAGGTATTCAAAGCAATCAATACTCAGGGTATTTTTAGTTTGAGTACCTTAGCTATTAGAATTAAGCTATGGAAAATAAAAAATCACTGACGACAGAACAGCTCGAAGACGCTAAGCGGCTTAAGGCTTTGTATGAGTCAAAAAAGAAAGAATTGGGAATAACCCAATACTCAATCGCTGATGAACTGGGTATCACCCAAGGAGCGGTAGGGCATTATCTTAATGGCAGAAACGCGCTAAACGTTGAGGTCGCATCTGGTTTTGCACGTTTGTTGCAAGTCTCAATTGCTGATTTTAGCCAGTCAATTGCTGCCAAGGTTGCAGAACAGGCAGAAAGCCTTAAGAGCGATGCCAACGTAAGGTATGCAGGGGAATACAGAGCAGGAAAGAGGTATCCGGTGTTAAGCAGTATCCAGGCTGGCTCGTGGTGTGAAGCATGCGAACCATACACCATTAAAGACATAGATGTTTGGCTTGAGTCTGACGCGCATATTCAAGGTAATGCGTTCTGGCTTAAAGTGGAAGGTGATTCAATGACGGCACCGGTTGGGTTAAGCATTCCAGAGGGAACATTCGTTCTTTTCGATACCGGAAGGGAGGCGATCAACGGCAGCTTGGTCATAGCAAAACTTTCTGACTCTAACGAAGCAACATTCAAGAAGCTGATAATCGACGGCGGAAATAAATACCTCAAGGGACTTAATCCTGCATGGCCTCTCGTGCCAATCAATGGAAACTGCAAGATTATAGGCGTTGCAATTGAGACAAAACTAAGGCTGGTTTGATCACGCAAGGGGCGATTATGGTTGGAACCGCTATAGCAAGCTTTTTTGGGATGTTGGCAATCTCGACAATTTACGGCTTAGCGCATGCTTTTATTGCGAAATCTCTATCAGAAAAAATAAGCCAGGCTTGGGCGCATAGATCAGCTCGTTTCATGATTCTGGTGATCATAGCAATACAAGGGATATCTGCATTTATCCTCTATGGATCAAGCTTATACCTATTGTATCAAGGCGCGACATTTACGCCTTACACCAGTGATTACGGAACTCTATACGATGGTAGTGAAGACATCACTGTGGCTTGGATCGTCTTTGGTTTATCTATGGCCGTGTCTGTTGTAGCAGACATCATTAAGGTAATTATCGTCTTAACCTTCGCTGACTAACCTATAATCCCGGCAGCAATAGCTATCGGGATCCACTTCACATATCCCGCATAAAAAGCACTGAACAAGCAGACACCGAAAAAATAAATATCCTTTGTATTCATTTGCTTATCATTATTTCACCAAAAATAAATACCTTGGGTATTTACACAATAAAATACCTACAGTATTCTTTAGCCATCAGCAGGACGCTGGAAGCCAAACGGAACAGATTGGCAGGCTCTTTAACATTGATGGGATTGTCCCGCCGAAATGCGGGAACCAAAGAGTAGTTGGCTTTGGGGTGACGTGAAGTGCAGCTGCACGACGGCAACCGGAAGATAAGCACCCGGCGCGCCACCGCCAAAGTCAATTCCATAGGCGTTATGCAGCCGCCACCATATTCAAGAAAGCTGCACAAGAGGTAGGAGGATTTATGTGAATACTTACATTCAATTGAGAGATTAATTAAATAGAACTGATCGAGCAGAGTCCATAAAGGCTCATAAATGCTCTTCCATCCCCGTCTAATTGGCGGGGAAGGAAACAACTTTGTAATAAAAAAATTCCAAAGTTGTTTCATCGGAGGTCAACATGACAGTAGTCATTACATATCTGGCTGACGATAACGCCAGAAATCGCCGCAGAGCACGCAGACAGGCTCAACGTGAACAGGCAATGCAAGAGCAGCGACTGGCGCGAAAAATTGCGCTAAAGCTCTCTGGTTGCGTCAGAGCAGATAAAGCAGCATCACTCGGAAGCCTTCGCTGCAAGAAGGCAGATGAATGCAGTGGAAGTATTTGCCTGCCAAACGTAGCCATTTACTCGGCAGGCTACCGGAAATCAAAACAACTGACAGCCAGGTAAGTGATGAATCAGACATACATTCCATCATGCTTGAGAAATCTGCCAAAGCAGAAAGCAAAGCCCCGCAAGCAAGCCATAAAGGACGCTAAGGCAGAGGTTATTGATCAAGCAATACAATTGCTCAGGGAGGAGTTAAGAAGTGGCAAGCTCGAAGGAATGATGATGCCCTATCAGCGCGGATATCTTTCGGCGATTAGTAAGCTGGAAGTATTGAAGAGTGAATTATGAACTATCTGGAATTTCCGGATGGTTCATTGTTTTGGCAGCAAACCACTTATTTGAGAGGAATTAATATGTCATCAATCCGCTTAACTACGAGAATGAAAGAGAAAATCGCTCGTAACGCTTTAATTAAGTCTGGGGTTTTCACTGAGCTTGAAGAAGTAACAAAGTTAAAGAGCCAGCTTGCACTTGACGCCAGAGTTATTGCGTTTGGCGGTAAAAAGAAAACTGAGGAAGTGGATCAGTTATCATCCAAGTTAGTAGCTATAAGTGAAGAACTTGAAAAACTGGGATGTTCATTTTACTCATACGATGTTCGTTCTACTTCAATTTATCTGACTGTATCTGGCAGAAGGGTTGGATGGCTTTCATATGGGGAAGACGGCAACGGCGAAGATATATTGCTCCCTACTCCGACCAAAGATAAATGCATGTTTGACGCAGAACACGAAATAACAAAAAGGTTTGATGAAATCTGCGCATTGCAACAAAAACTTGAAGCCAAGAAAAAGGATATCGAATCAAATGTATGGGCTGCTTTGAACTCAGTCACAACAGTTAAGCGACTTATTGAAGTTTGGTCTGAAAGCAAAGAATTGCTACCAAAAGAAGCAGATAAAGCAAGTACAGCACTTCCTGCTTTACGGGTAGAAGATTTGAATAAGATGATTGGACTTCCTTCCGAGGCCGCATAGTCGGCCTTTATTTTTGGCACTAACAACAGAATAAACACAGCACTGTGTATTCATTCCAACGAGTGAATACACGGAGCAATGTCGCTCGTAACTAAACAGGAGCCGACTTGTTCTGATTATTGGAAATCTTCTTTGCCCTCCAGTGTGAGGGCAATTTTTTTTGATGGAGGATATATGAGTGAAGTAACAGATTTAGTTGTTATTGAAAAAGCAAATGCAATGACTGTATTTCAGTCTGCCGACCAGATTGAAGAAATCCTTCAAAAGGTTGAACGTGAAGTTATGTCCTTTGTGCCTGATATCACAACGGCAAAGGGCAGAAAGGAGATCGCTTCTCTGGCGTATAAAGTTGCGCAGACGAAAACATATCTCGATGGTCTTGGCAAAGACCTTGTTGCTGAACTGAAGGAAATTCCAAAGCTAATTGATGCCAACCGCAAGACAGTGCGTGATCGCCTTGATGAGCTGAAAGCCAAGGCGCGCCAGCCTCTTACTGATTATGAGGAGGAACAGGCACGGATTAAAGCCGAAGAAGAAGCTAAGGCAGCAGCTGAAGCTCTCGCAAAGCAAATTGAGTCTGACCATGAAATAGCGATTTTGATGGATCGCGAATTTGACCGCCAAAGAGAAGAGGCAAGACTCAAAGCGGAGCAGGAAAAGCGAGAGCATGAAGAACGCTTAAAAAGAGAAGCTGAAGAGAAAGCCAGAGCAGAAGCCGAAGCAAAGGCAAAAGCCGAAATTGAAGCAGCAGCAAGGCGAGAAGCAGAAGCTAAGGCCGCAGCGGAACGTGCAGAGCGTGAACGTATTGAAGCCGAGCAACGAGCACAGCGCGAAGCAAAAGAGGCAGCAGAACGAGCTGAAAGAGAAAAGCAGGCGGCAATTGAAGCAGAACGCCGAAAAGCACAGGAGGAGGCTGAACGAATCCGGCGCGAGGCTGAAGCAAAAGAGCAAGCAAGAATAGCAGAAGAAAAAAGAATCAAGGACGAAGAAGAGCGTAGAGCAAAGGATAAAGCTCACCGGAAAGAAGTAAATAACAAAATACTTGCTGACCTTATCAAGGTTGGCGCATCAGAAGATGTTGCTAAAAATATCATAACAGCCATCGTAAAAGGCGAAGTATTCGCAACAAAAATAACCTACTAATAAAACCAACATAAGGAACCACCCATGATTTACGCAATCGCGGGAGGCGCTCGCATGGGTGCCTTCCAACTAAATGAATCTTTACTTGAACGAATCACCCGTAAATTACGTGACGGATGGAAACGACTCATCGACGTACTTAATCAGCCAGGAGTTCCAAAAAATGGATAAAACACTTATGGCTATCCAGACTAAATTCACTATCGCCGCTTTTATTGGCGATGAAAAGATGTTTCGTGAGGCCGTCGAAGCCTACAGAAAATGGAGGTCAAAATGATTCCGGTAGAACTGGCGAAAACTCCAGAGTTAAGTCGATTAAAAAGAGAATATCACATTGCTGAGGCTCGTTACTGGCGTAAAGCGGGAGATAAATCAAAGAAACAACTTTGCTTATGGCAGGCACAAAGAGAGCGCATGAATGAGCGTGAGTTTCTTTCCTCCCCATCCGAATTACCATTCTGAGGCAAATTATGGGAACTGCGACATTAATACTCGGTGAATCTGGCACCGGAAAATCAACCAGCATGAGAAATATCAATCCAGAGGAAGCAATACTTATAAAACCAATAGGCAAGCAGCTTCCATTTAAATCAAAAGACTGGCTGGCATGGGATGCCAGAGCAAAAAAAGGAACCGTAGTTACCACTGACAAATGGGACGTAATAGTTGCCGTAATTAAGCGTGCTCACGAATACGGGAAAAGAATCGTTATTGTTGATGACTTCCAGTATGTGATGAGCAATGAGTTTATGCGCCGCTCAGAAGAAAAATCGTTTGATAAATTCACTGAGATAGGCCGCCACGCATGGGAGGTGATTAAGGCTGCACAGGATGCACCTGATGACCTGAGAGTCTATTTTCTTGCGCACACCGAAGAAACCCCTATGGGGCGTGTGAAAATGAAGACTATCGGCAAAATGCTGGACGAGAAAATCACTGTCGAAGGCATGTTTACTATAGTTCTTCGCACCCTTACCCGCGATGACCAGTTCTTTTTCACCACGAAAAACAACGGTGCAGACACTGTTAAATCCCCAATGGGAATGTTTGATTCTAATGAGATTGATAACGATCTCTCTTTCGTCGATGCCACTGTTTGTGATTACTACGGCATCAATAATGTTCATCAAATTAAGGAAAACGCCGCATGAGCAACGTGATTTTTACTTATAACGAAGAAGCAGCACTGACCGCAGGGCAAGGTGGTTTTATTAACGAAACTGGTGCTCATATCATTACCATTACTGAAGCAGAACTAAAGCAATCAGAAAAAGGAGCCAAATTTATTGAGTTTTCTGGCGAATCTGACGACGGACGTAAAATCCAATATCTTAGCGTCTGTGTTCAGAAAAATGACGGAACGGAAAACAAATTTGGCGCAAATGTCGTTCACGCCATGATGGGGTGTGCCGGGATTGGACAATTAACGCAACATATGGTTTCCGCCAGTAAATTTGTTGCTCCTGAGTTTCATGGAAAGAAAATCGGGTTAGTGCTCCAGAAAGTATTAACCACAAACAAAAAGACTGGCGCAGACAGCTACCAGATGGAAATACGCATCCCGTTTATTGCACAAACAGGTCAAACCCTTAAAGAAAAGGCGGAAGGCAAGCAACCAGAAACTATCGCCAACATGGTTGCCAGCCTCAAAGATAAAGACAATCGCTCTAAAAACGTAAGCCAGAATCATGCAGATGATTATGGTTACAGCCAGAACGATTACCCTCCTTTCTGATTATTGAAAATAAGGCTCCCATTATGCCAGCGCCTCTGTATGGTGCGGATGACCCGCGCAATTGCTCCGGTAGCTCCAAGGCGGAGGTGCTGGAAAATATCAAAAACAATTTCGACGCGTTTCTTGCTCTGACACCAGAAACAAAAGCAGAACGGATGTACCGACGCGATATACAACTCGCGCTAAAACAGGAGAAGGACCGAACAAACGAAACAGCAATGAGACCGTTGCGAAAAGCGACAATAGACAAATTCCCTGAATATATCGACCCGCGCCTGCGTAATTACCGATCACGCTATGGCGCTATCAGTAATGACTGAGGAATTTACCATGAGAGGACTTGCATACAATCCCGGCATTCTTCAGGCAGAAATGATTATTCGCCAACGCGTAAAGCCAATGCCATCGAGAGAGGAATTACTTAAGAGAAATAGTTTCGGTTCTGTTAATGACAACAAATATCTGAATGCGATGTGGCGGAGTGGGAAGAAATGAAACAAATGTCACTAATTGAGATGGATGGATTTCTGAAAGGTAAATGCATCCCACGAGATTTAAAGGTTAACGAAACAAACGCTGAATATCTGGTGCGTAAGTTCGGTGAACTTGAATCAAAACTAGAAACGGCGTTGCGGGAGTGTCGTTCTGCTGGAATCACGATTGATAACCTTGAGGCTAAATGCGCGAAGATGGCTGCTGAAAATACCTCACTTAAGCAATCTGAGAAGGAATTTAATGACTTTTGTCGTGAGGAGTTTAGCGAATGGGAAGATGATGTTACTGAAACCCCAGCCACCGATGCTTTTCTGGCTGAAGTACGGGCGCAGGGGGTAGAGATGTTTGCTGACCATCTGTTGTGCCCAGACCTTGATGACACTATCCGTGACTTTGCTTCCCAGCTTCGCAAAGGAGGCAACCAATGAGCGAGATTGACTATCAGGCATTGCGTGCTAAGGCAGAAAAAGCAACGTGTGGCGAGTGGTCGCTCGAATATGGAGAGGGCCGATTTGATGGTGATGATGCGCTAATTCATCGCGAGGCTGCTGGATATCTTCCCATTTGCAGAATTGAAGGAGCGCATCCTGAAAGCGGTTTCGATGAAGATTTCCAAATGGAACAGCAGGCCAATGCTGAATTCATCGCCGCAGCCAATCCGGCTACCGTCTTGGCGCTGCTTGGCGAGCTGGAAGCAGCAGAGAACAACCTTATTGATAGTGAATGCCATGTTGCTGAACTGGAAGAAGCGCTACGCGATAAGCAGGCGTTACTTGAAGCATCAGAAAAGCGCATAGCAGAACTGGAAGCCGAACTCGTAAGCCAAACTTACAAGTTGAACGAGCTATCGGGCAACTCTCCGGTAACTCCGGATGGTTGGGTTGTAGTGCCGAAGGAGTTAACACCGGAAATGATGAGAGCCGTTCAGATTAGAAGTGAGCTTGGAGGGTATGCCACTTCCAATCTATCTGGTGCATACAATATGTTTTCTGAGTTCTGGAATGTTGCTGTCTCAGCTGCGCCTAAGGTGGATGATTTATGAATCTATATCGCTGCCCATTCTGTGGTTCCACTGTGCTTAACATCGGATACTCATTCAGTATCAGAGGGAAAATGCGCTATGTGTCATGCAAATGTGGTGCCCAAGGACCAGAAAAACGAACTAGATCTGAAGCGATTTCTTCATGAAATAGTCGAATGAAAGTATGGGTTTATGATCCAGAAACAATATTAAACGTTGAAGAGCGCAGGAGAACAGAAGTCTATATTCATAACCTTAATGAAGATGGATTTACACCAGTGCTCGTAAAGGCTACTCCGCAGGAGGTGAAGTGATGGACTCCTTCGCGAAATATACGATTATTGACTGGATAGCATTCCTTCAGGTTTTGCTCATCTGGTTTTATATGGCTTACAGGAGTGGACAGTGGATTGTCAGTGTAGCCTGTAGCAGGGGATGGCGTTGGTGGAACCGAAAGAATAAAAAAGCACTGGCATTGGATTCGTTTTACGAAGCATTCAATCTTAACAGTCTTCAGCCTGGTTCTGTCATTGTAGTCACCACTCAAAGCGGCATGACCATTCAGATTCATAAACCAAAAGAGGAAAAATGATGTGGCCTATATGTGTTAATTGCGGACGGATGTGCCTATCTGGATGGTGCCGAAAGTGCGACAAATGCACGAAGAAAAGACAATAACAATCCTCGCACTCGCGGGGATTTCTTTTATCTGAACTCGCTAGGGCGAGTTTTGTTTTATGGAGACAAGAAATGTCAGATTTGGCTATGAAGGTTTTGAAATGGCAATCGACTGGCGATGTTGGCATTAGTAGCGCAACTCTTGCCTCAATCGCATGTGGACTGGAAAAGAATATCTATGGTCATCACTTCGGCGCTCCCCATGACGCAGCAGACTTCCGGCGATGCGTTGCACTTGTTGAGCAGATTCCAGAAATCAGAGATTCATTCGACAAGGTTGCAAAGCGCGTTCCGGCATTCAAAGGCATCCTCACCGAATGGGATTCCCTCGTTGCTCTGTTGAAGTCTGAAATGAAGATACACCGAAACAAAGCACCAGAGACTTACAGAAGAATTAGCGAGTTACGCAAGGACTAACCACAGCCTAACACTCGATGAGGCCAGTTCATTTCTCAAGATATCCAGACATACCATCGCCGCATCAATGCGGCTTTTTCTTGCGTGTAATTGCGGAGACTTTGCGATGTACTTGACACTTCAGGAGTGGAACGCTCGCCAGCGACGCCCAAGAAGCCTTGAAACAGTTCGTCGATGGGTGCGCGAGTGCAGGATATTCCCTCCTCCGGTTAAGGATGGAAGAGAGTATCTGTTCCACGAATCAGCGGTAAAGGTTGACTTAAATCGACCAGTAACAGGTAGCCTTTTGAAGAGGATCAGAAATGGGAAGAAGGCGAAGTCATGAGCGCCGGGATTTACCCCCTAACCTTTATATAAGAAACAATGGATATTACTGCTACAGGGACCCAAGGACGGGTAAAGAGTTTGGATTAGGCAGAGACAGGAGGATAGCAATCACTGAAGCTATACAGGCCAACATTGAGTTATTTTCAGGACACAAACACAAGCCTCTGACAGCGAGAATCAACAGTGATAATTCTGTTACGTTACATTCATGGCTTGATCGCTACGAAAAAATACTCGCCAGCAGAGGAATCAAGCAGAAGACACTCATAAATTACATGAGCAAAATTAAAGCAATAAGGAGGGGTCTGCCTGATGCTCCACTTGAAGACATCACCACAAAAGAAATTGCGGCAATGCTCAATGGATATATAGACGATGGCAAGGCGGCGTCAGCCAAGTTAATCAGATCAACACTGAGCGATGCATTCCGAGAGGCAATAGCTGAAGGCCATATAACAACAAACCCGGTCGCTGCCACTCGCGCAGCAAAATCAGAGGTAAGGAGATCAAGGCTTACGGCTGACGAATACCTGAAAATTTATCAAGCAGCAGAATCATCACCATGTTGGCTCAGACTTGCAATGGAACTGGCTGTTGTTACCGGGCAGCGAGTTGGTGATTTATGCGAAATGAAGTGGTCTGATATCGTAGATGGATATCTTTATGTCGAGCAAAGCAAAACAGGCGTAAAAATTGCCATCCCAACAGCATTGCATGTTGATGCCCTCGGGATATCAATGAAGGAAACACTTGATAAATGCAAAGAGATTCTTGGCGGAGAAACCATAATTGCATCTACTCGTCGTGAACCGCTTTCATCCGGCACAGTATCAAGGTATTTTATGCGCGCACGAAAAGCATCAGGTCTTTCCTTCGAAGGGGATCCGCCTACCTTTCACGAGTTGCGCAGTTTGTCTGCAAGACTCTATGAGAAGCAGATAAGCGATAAGTTTGCTCAACATCTTCTCGGGCATAAGTCGGACACCATGGCATCACAGTATCGTGATGACAGAGGCAGGGAGTGGGACAAAATTGAAATCAAATAATGATTTTATTTTGACTGATAGTGACCTGTTCGTTGCAACAAATTGATAAGCAATGCTTTTTTATAATGCCAACTTAGTATAAAAAAGCTGAACGTGAAACATTAAAAATCATTAATATCAATGCATTACAATATCTTTAGTCTAAAAAATAGACTACATAATGCGACAAAACACAACATATCCAGTCACTATGAATCAACCACTTAGATGGTATTAGTGACCTGTAACAGAGCATTAGCGCAAGGTGATTTTTGTCTTCTTGCGCTAATTTTTTGTCAACATACTGGGTTATCTGAATTTACAACCATGCTCAGTATCTCGATAAGCGCAGAGAAATGATGCAGTGGTGGGCGGACTGGCTTGATGAAAAGGTGGAGTGATCCACCTTTACCATTATCGAAGAGAACAAAGCCTTGCAAGCCAATGCAAAGCTTTGTGTGTCCCGTTTTTGTCTCAACATAGCCTTAGATATAGACAACGCAATCACTTTTATTGGAATGAAATACTGCACTCCATTTCAGTTGGTGACCCTGTATTGCTGTACGTTACAATAGTCCATGAGGTTGCAGATACCTTGTTTACGACCATGTATCTCCCAGTTCCTGGTGACGTAAATGTATATCCTGCAGTCGACATGTCTGTCGGAAATGTTATCACCCAAACACCAGGTGATGTTTTGGATGCTAAGCATCCAACTGCTGATAACAGAACTCCTGAGCTATTTATATTTACAACACATGGTGAGTTTATAATCTTAACAACACCTGTATCAAGTATGTATGTATCAAACACTTTACCTATTCTGTTGCCATTTAGGTATGTAACTGCTGTTGCTGACAATCCAGCCCTGTTCCTTAAAACAGTTGAAACTCCAAGCCCTGAGCAATTAGTTACTTGCTGATCTGATACCATTCCTGAAGTTGAACTAAATTGCTCCATAATTGCATCAACGGTATTTGACCCATTAAAGCAGTTGAATGAAACGTTCTCTAACTTATTCCTTCTCACTGACTTTCCTGAGTCAGATCTAACGTTGCAGATTCTGTTGTACTGCCCTGGAGTGTTTATTTGTACAAATCCACCTCTTATCTTGTTGTCAAGACAGTCTGTTAATGATTCGCTATGGTCGTATAAATCATACGCTCTTTTAAAATCACCATTATTATTCATGAAGATTAAAACATCTTCTATGAGATTGTTACTACAACCTTGAATAGCTATCACGCTATCATTACCATTAAAAGCACCATTTGCGATACTGGTAAATTTACCGCCAACAATCTTGCAGTTAGTGCATCCGCGTGAGAACTTAATGTTATTGTTACCACCTATAGCGCCATCGACATTCCCAAGAACTGATGAATTATGAATTCCTTCACAGTTTATGAACTGAAAATCAGTAGTAGGAAATCCAATACCGTCAGCAGAAGTAGCATGATAATTAACAAGCAGCCCGTTTTCTGCGTATCCTCCCTGAACAAACCCACCCTTAACTCCAAGTATCTCCATGTTACCACCGGCCTTAGATTGTCCTATAAACCTTGGCATGGTTATCTCAGGGTCAATAGCGCCGATAACGACAAAGTTACCATGGTTAGCTCCCTTATGACCGGTTCCATCAAAGGTGCATCTAATGGCCCTTATCTTTGATCGTCTAGTTGAATCAGCAGATCCGTAAGAAGTATTTCCCATTCTTAATGGCGTCACATCTGAATCACCATTGAAATACAGATCTCTTACTTCTATATTATTCCCTGTTAATTCTATTGCACCAAAGCTCTTATTAAACAATGATCCTGTCAAAGTTATTCTAGCCTGATTGATGGCTAATATTTTTTTATTGTCAAGGCTTGATATTACGTTATTTGTTATTTTTACATTTATATCTATGTAAATCTCATCAAAATATATTAACAACATACTGATTAGTGATGTTATATCACTGTCAGGTGATGTCCAGTCGCTAATTTTTGTGCTTCTAGACCGTGTTCTTTTTTCAAGATAACAAGTTACCCCGCCAATCACTGCGGAGTTTTGACTCAATGACGATATTGTTCCGCTTGCTGGAGGTGATATATAAAATAATCCAAATTCAGTGTGAATATCTGTTGTACCAACAGGAATAATATCTCCAACCTTTGCCGTAGCTCTTACATCATTAGGGAATACAACCCCTGGCAATATTTCGTCACGCATTTCATTGACGTATACTCTTAACTGGTCAGGGTCATACTTCAACACATTAGGAAAATAGAACTGCTGCGCACCATATGCATCATAAACAGCCATCGAATGACCTTGCACGGTAACGAATTTGGCAATCTGTCCGTTATATACCGGGTAACCAGCAGCGTTAATGATGATTGGTTGCGAAACAGGAACGTGAGAACCGTCTTCGTTCTCCACATAAACCTGAATCTGGTTTTCAGGATTTACCGGATCCGTGTCAATTTTACCGATATAAATTTTGCCATTGGCTACGGCTTTAAAAGAACGAGCCATAGTGAAGAGTTGCGAAGGCATGCTTACCACAACATTTGCGGTGATATCTGACATTTCATTGCTCCAGACGAATGATATGATGCAACCATGATGTGATTGCATACCGAAATGGTACTATTGAGTATTTATCCAGTAGGTTACGATGCCATTCCACCCAACTGGTGAGGCATCAAGGATGTACAGCAAATACGACGAGGCGCAGTTTCACTTGAGACTTCCGCATGAACTCCACGCGAAAATTAAGCAGCGTGCGAAGATGAATAACAGGTCGCTGAACTCAGAGATAATTGCAGCGATTGAAGAATCATTGGCTAAACAAAGCTCTGCATCTGTTTACATTGACGATGCAGAGCGTATGGCAGAACAACAATCTGAGATGGTTAAGAAAATGGTTTTTAGAAACGCTTAAGACCATGTATAGCAATAATAAAAAGGAAAACAATAGAAATCTAGTTTCCGGCTAAAATGGCATTGCCTTCATGCTATCCTGTGAAAAACTAAGGAGAGTTAACCATATGAAAAAGTCACTGTTAATTATCCCGCTTCTGCTGGTTGGATGCGCAAAAGTAAGTGACTATCAAGCAAGTTGCGAACAACGCTATCAAAAGCTTAGCGATATGGCTAATTGCCTTGATGCCAGTGTGAAGAACGACTCACGCATGGCATCAGCACCAACACCTAAGCTGTATGTCCTTGCTGCAAAGATGCTCGGGCAAAGTGTCGATGAAGGCAAGATAAGTGACGCACAGGCAAGACTTGAGCTTCAGAATCTTTATGTTCAATTACAAAGCCAAGAACAAGCCCAACAAATAGCACAAAGCCAAGCATTCCAGCAGGCTTTATTGAATTATCAGGCTGTAAACACAATGCAAGCGATCGAGCAAAAAGCGAGACAGCCTGTTATAACTCAACCCTATCCAACACGAGTTGACACTTACACAAACTGCAATTCAGGATTTGGAAACACGGTAACATGCAACAGTAGCAGTAGCATCAGATAACAATCAGCAAAGGTATCGCCTATGCAGAGGGATACGATAAACCTCGCGTTCTACATATTTGGTTTTTGCACGTTCCTGGTGTTTGAAAGGCTATTCTGACAACGAATCAGACTTCGCACCCTGCGTCAGTGCATTAATCGCTTTTTGCGCTTGCTGCATGGCTTTCTCAAACGCTGTCGATCCGCGTTGTGTGTTTGCCATTCGTAGCATTGCATTTCTGAATGGCTCACTCTCATAGGCGCGAGTAAGAAGTCCGTAGCTTACCGCTGCGCCAGTTGTCGCCGGGTTCATTGCTGTCCCATACCCGATAATGAACGGGATGGTTTGCTGCCCTGTTGGTGTTGTTACTGCCGCTTTTGCAGCCTGCTGCGTGGATTGCAGGTAGTTTTTCAATCCTTTCAGATAAGCAGCGTCCTGCCCCTTAAATGTGATGCCAGTCTGGTTTTGCAGGATGTTAAGCTGTCGAAGGAACTGATCAGGGGAACCCCCTGATTTCTCCATCGCCTTTCCAATGATGCCATTGCGCATTTGCGCCCTGCCAACACGACCAACTGAGTTATACAGCGTCTTAATTTCCGATTTGTTCTTGCTGAATAGCATGTTGTTGACAACTTCCGGCGTCAGATCGCCTTTCATGAGAACATTCTTCAGCCTGGTATTCTTTAGTTTCGCCGCTTCGTTAGCGTAGACGGCATTGGCCTGCTGATATTTACGGAGAGTATCGTTGCCAAGATTCTGACCAATGGCACCATTGATATCGTCTGTCATCGCCTTGTAAACGCGCTGAATGGCAGCATCGGAACGGTTTGGTAACACTGGTCGCTCCCCCTTCACGTCCATTCTGAACTGGCTGCGCAGATCGCTTAATTGCTTCAAATCCAGATTTACCGGACCATCAGGACTAGCATTGCGAACAAGCTCATCACGATAGGACTGAAGTTTTGAAATAGTCTCGTTATCAGCAACCTTACCAAGCTTCTGCAGGTTAGATATTTCTGTATCAATCTGCTGAATTGCTCGCGCAGGCTGAATGTTTACTCCAGCCATAGCATTCTGAACCCTGCTCCAGTCGATTACCGGCGGCACGACGAATTCCTGATGTTTTCGCTTTAAGGCTGTCAATAACAACCGCTGGATCATACTCACCGAATTTATCGGCAAATCTCTGCACCAACTGGCTTCTCGCTTCCTGTTGCGTTGCTCTCATTCCGCTTGTGCCAGCCAGGGGGATATTTTCTGCTGTAGTCTGCGCCATTTTCCCGACGCGGGAAGTAGGCTGTAACAGGTCTGTGGTGTGCAGAGGAACTCCTTCACGCTCTGCAAACCTGATAGCCTGTTGAGCTTCTGGTGCTATCGAACCACGAACACCACGATAAGCAGCACCTAATCCACGTCCGGCAGCGTTAATAGCACCGCCAGCCAGCACACCAACGCCTAAATCGGTGGCGAGTGCTTCCGCATCATCTTTCGCACTGTTTGCAGCAAGTGATCCAACTGCGTTTTCTGCTAGAAGACGAGTTGCAACCTGAGCAATTCGACCAGCAAGTGTTGGTGCCTGTGTTGCCGCTCTCTCAACGCCAGCAGGAGTGAGGTAAGGCAATGCTTCAGCAAATACCCTTCCCTCTGTCGTTTGTGGAGTCAGCGCGCCTTGCTGAAGGCCAAAGTCCTGCTCTAATCCCTGCGTTGTTACTCGTGGCGCTGGTTGATATGTCCCATCGCCAATTCCGAGTTTACCGCCAGCCCAAGCCGCCGCGCTTGTTACAGCATCGGCAACTGATGCAGGTATGTTTGCCACGTTCACGCCAGCCTGCACCAGTCCGCGACCAGTTTCTTTCACGGCTTCGCCAAGATCAGACATAAATCCACTTTGCTGTGGTTGTTGCTGTGCTACTGGTTGCTGTGTCTCCACTGGCTGCACAGATGGCAATGGATAGGCAGCATAGAAAGCTTGCTTAGCCTGCTCTGCATTTTCTCCGGCTTGCGGGGCAACGACTTCTTTGAAGTATTGCTCCTGAGCCTGCGCTTTTTGTTCTGGTGCTAACGCCTGATACTGTGGAGAGGCGATAACATCTTTCCATGCTTTAGCCATTAATCACCCCATAGTGAAGAAAAGTTACTGCCAGTAGTAGATTGTTGCCCTGGCATATTCTGCACCGGCTCCTGATAATCAAACTGTTTTTTAACAGTGCTCAACTTGCTTTCAAGCTGATTTCTAATCTTTCCGATAGAGTCACGAAAAGCCTTTTCACTCATTTTGGGGCTTAGGGCACCAACCGCATCGGATAATTTTTTACCCTCAGCATCTGAAAGAGCCCCCATACCCTTAAGGGACTGCACCATAGGAAGGAATGTTTGAGCTTTAAAGGTGTCGAGCCTTGCTTCAAAGTTAGCTGCATCAGAGCCAGGAACTGTCGGAAACGCTGAGCGAATTCCTACTGCTTTTGAAAGGCCTGGGCTTTGCTCTATCTCGTTGAGAGAATCAAGCGCTGTGCTGAACGTATCAACTGCACCCTGAGCGGCGGCCTGCCTGTCAGCGCGGGCTATGTCAGCCTTTTGCCGAACATCTGCCTGTTTCTGTTTTAGCTCTTCAAGCTTTAACTGATTGCTTTCTCTGGCTATCTGTCTGTCCAGAGCCTTTTCTTGTAATTCTGCTCTTTGTATTTCTCGGGAAAGAGCAGCATTCTGTGCGCTGATGTTCTGTCCACGTATCTGGATGTCCTGACCTCGAGCTGTTAGTGCTTCTCCTGCCTGATTGCTGCGGATTGTCTCTGCCAGTCTGCCTCGGTCAATCTCACGACCAGCCATCTTGTCCTGAACATTGAAGTAATCAATCGGACCAAGAGCAGCCATTCCAAGGTGATCAACAAACTCACCAAATCCTGAAGGATTCTGCTGATACATCTGAGCAACGTTGTTAGGGTCAACACCGACGCGATTCAGTTCCTTGGCGTTGTTTTGCAGCCATGATTGCATTGCTTCTGGAGATGATGATGCAAGGCGAGCGCCAGCCGCTAAGGTGCCGATAGAATTGCGCTGGTCTTCATCAATGAACCCCATGCCTTTACGAATAGATTCAATCTGGTCTGGATATTGAGTAGCCAACTGACGCAAAGCTCCGCGATCACCAGACGCATAAGCATTAGCGTATGCCTGCTGAAATTCTTTCTGCCGCTGAGCCTGCTTTTCCTGATGAAAAACACCCGCAATACCTGAAAGACCTTGCAAAGCAGTCAGCCCAACATTGTTAGCACCTGAACGCTCAATATCATTGTTCTGCCTGATAAGCTGAAGCGTATTGCCGATGTCATTTACGCTCGGAGCGTTTGAGTTGACACCACCGATACCAGCCAACAATCCGCCATTTGTTCCTTGCCAAGTAGCCATGATTACCCCTTAAAACAACGAGCCAAGCAGGCCAAGTCCGCCGCCAATTGCCGCACCTAATCCAGTGCCAAGTCCGGGAACAATAGAGCCAAGAGCAGCTCCAGTCATAGCCCCTGAAGCTCCGCCGCTAATTGCTGTCTGAAGGCCTGATGGTTTATTGGCGTTAGCAGCGGCAAGTGCTGCGCTTTGCTGTGCAATGCTGCTCATGTTGTTGGCGTACGTCTGCCCGGCGTTTGCCTGTCCTTGCAGAGCACCAAGCCCAACGTTTGCCAGATTGTTGTAGTTGTTCATCTGGTTTGATAACCAAGACTGACCGAGAGTCGGCGCGATCGTAGCCAGTTGATTGCTTGTGGCTGTCGAACCAAGTCCTCCCGTAGCCTCAGCAGCAGCAAGGCTCTGGTAACGAGCCTGACCTGCAAGGTCTTTATACTGCTGAGAGTTGTAATACTGATTAAGTGCCTTCCCCTGTCCTTCTAAACTGGAAAGATTCTGAAGCTGGTTAACATACTGCTCCGCAAGCGGAGTGAACGGAGCAAGGTTTTTCATGATCGTCTGCCACTGCTGATTTTGCAGGTCTGCGGCATACTTCTGAGCTTCTGCTGCATACTTTGCGCTTTTATCAGAGCTACCACCTTTCCCGCCTTTTTCAGGGCACCAAGGTTCCTCGCCGCGCAGTTTTCTGCCCAGCTTAAATGCATATAACATGGCTATCTCCCGTAATTCAGGAAGTCGATTAGTTCTTCGCGTGTGGCGCTGTAAAAAGTCACGTCATCCACGCCTTTGAAGTATTTCTTGATGGTTCCTACACGCTTAAGGCCAATCATTGCGCAGTACATCTGACCGTGGCGGAATTTGCGCGCAGCGAACGATGTGACGCACTGAACGGTGGTGTTAGTCAGAATGTATCGCCAGAACGCCAGCCCGATTTCCTTGCTGAATCCACGAACCTCTGGCAGGTACATGGCGTGGCAATCAAAGGTCAAAGGCTGAATCTCCTGATAGTAAACAATGCCGCCGAACTGCCCGTGCACGTTCACCTCGAAGTAACGGCATTCAGGCTTGTAGTCGTATCCATCACCGTTATTGCTTCCGGCGATAATGTCAGGGTGATTTCCGACTGCTTCGATCAGGTCGATGTTTCGCGTTGGTTTGAACTGAATCATTACTGCTCCGCGATTATCTTGATGGTTGTGGCAGTAAACGCCGCACCATTCGACTGAATGGTTAACGTACTGCCATTTGTGGCAAGAAAGCCGTCTTTATCCACACTGAAGAACGTAGCTAACAGGATGTTGTCGGTTGTTGTCGCCGCATTACGACTGCTGACCAGCGTATCAGGAACAGAACCGGAGAATGTTAGCTGCATTGACCTGTTGGCGGTTCCGCTGGGCCACGTCCCGACAATCGACAGCTTGAAGAACAAGGTTTTGTTCTCGTTGAACACAACCATCTTGTTGTTAACGGTGTCGAAGAATGGTGCCAACGTTCCGGATGACGGCGTGAGCGTTTTCAGCAGGCTAACAAGGTTGGTCGGCGCTGTCGGGATGGTTACAGATACTCCTGAGTAAACAACCTCTGATTTCTTGCGCGTGGTGGCATACTCAAGAGCATCGATGCGCGTCTCATGGTCTGAAAGCGTGTTTTGAATGGCGACAACTTCATCCGTCAGATAATCAATATCGTTTTCTGCTGTCGTTAATCGCGAATCAAGGCCGACTATCGCCGCTTCTGCGTTAGTGATCCTTGTTTCGTGGTCCTGTATCTTCGCTTCAGCCGATGCCAGTCGAATTTCGTGATCGACCAGAATCACATCCTGCTCATCGTTCCTGACTTGTGCATCATAAGCGCCCTGTCCGACCTCGTTGGCCTTGTTAGCAACGTTACCAACATCAGTACCCTGTGCGATAACGTACAGCAGATATGACTGCGAGAAGATATTGCGTGGAAGGACTGATGTGTCGAGCCGCGTAGCCTGGATGATTACCGGCTCATTGAGATTCGAATCAGCCATTACTCGATCCTTATCTGGCAGCCTGACAGAGTGACAGGTGACTTCGTGATAACGCGCAATTTGAAGCCGACATTTTTCCTGATGCGCCCGACTCGCTTCCACAAAACGCGCTTGTCGTAAACGAACGGTTCATTCTGCTCAATCATCTGCTCACGCCCGTAATTGATGCCGTCAGTGGTTGCAGAGAGGAACAGGCGGTCAGCGTACTGCGCAACGCCAGTTGACGATTCAACCTCAAGGTCGAAAACTCTGGCGTTATCTGCTTTGAAGAGTGGAGTAAACAGCAGGTGTTCCTGTTGCTTGTCGTACTGGCTGCTGATATCGAACTGCAGTTTACCGGTAACAGATTCCAGCTTATCGCCGCACGTTATCTGATTGCCTTCGTAAATGAAGTCGATAGCGCGGTACACATCGTCATACAGACCTGTTTTCAGCACACACCATTGCGGACCATTGGCGCTTGAAGATGCGTCGTACACGAGAACATGGCGCGGAAGATGGATAATCAGCAACTCATGCGCATCAAACCGCAGCGATTCCATCACGCCATCAGCCAGTTCATCAGCAGTGTAGGAGCGTAGTATTTTCTCAGTGCTCGCGCTGGCGATTGGTGATACCTGACCGGAGCCTATGATGTATACAGACGGCGCACCTGTTGCCGGATTGCTGATGAACGCATACGAGTCAGCAAACGGCGTTTTGCAGTAAGTCCCGGCAATGCCTTTCTGCACCATCAGTGATGGCTGTGCGACATACAAAGCGGCACCAACGGTGGTTGCACCTGTCAGGGAAAAATATTCAATCGTCGATGAGCCAAAGCAGACGATGAAGTCTCGCCATGTACCTATGCCGATGATGCCGTCCGGCTGAGACTCGGCACGATATTGTGCACTGTAGCGGTCAGGATGCGATTCATCTTCAAGGTCAGTGATAAACCATGAATCAGTGCCGTCTTTTGACCACGCATAACGCCCACGTAAGCGCGTAATGTCGCGAACTGAACCTAACTCATACTGAGTGAATCCACTGTCTGTAGGCCAGTTTGAGACGGTTTTAACCGTGCCATCATAGCGATACTCGACCAGTTGACCATTAACGCCTACCGCCTGTGATGTCCGACCATGCGCCATTGATACACGACCACTTCCGGCAACGTCACCGACTTCACTTTCTCCTTTGTACAGCTTGCCACCACACACACGATAAACAGCACTCTGCGCCATGTTGTACTCGACGCCTCGCGATACTCCGTTCACATCAGAACGTTTGGCAATGCCCGGGAATGAGCGAAGATATCCGCTGCTGTTCAGGATTTCTTTGGGTGTAGCCAGCATATTCACTGGCAGATAGTCGATATAGTCGGCATTTCGGAAGTCTTTGCCGACACCTTTCATGAGCGGAAGTTGCTGAATCGGCATTATTCGCTCCCGTTATCGCAAGGTTCCTTTCGGTGGAAGTAATTCCAACCGTTCCACTTCGCCAACTGGTTACCGCTACCAACAGGCATACGGTTTGGATAACCGGACTTACATTTAGCGGCTTTTGCTCTGTCCATTGCAGACAGTTTGACGAGTCGCTCTTTCCCGTATCTGGCAGTGGTTATAAGTTTTGCTGACGCTTCCAGCGCATAATCCGGAGCAATGCGGCAGGCAAGGTTGAAAATGACGGCATTGATAGCGTTATTTGATAAGCCGTGCTCATCGCCCGGATCCGGAGCGACATCTGCATCAGCAAAAATGTAGCCAACGTTGATACCAGGTGACACATCACCGCCAAGCCATTCAGCCATCATCATTTCAAGGTCGTTGACCCCGTCTTCCATAGACTGCGGTTCGACATCGGTTAACGTGGCATTTGATGCAACACCGAGCTTACGTAATGCTGCAAGGACTAAATCACCCTTCGTTGTCAGGTTCATCTGCTGCCGCCTTAGGTTTTCGATCAGGCTTTTTACGCTGTTTTTCTTCTGGCTCTGGCTCTGCAACATCCTTCAAAAGGTCATCAGGATGTGAAAACCAACCAGCATCCAGATATTCCTGAAGCTCTTCGGCTTTCACGATTTCAAAGTCGTAGCCAACGCCTTTCCACTTCTTCATGTCGCCATGACGAAAGATCATGTGTGTCATGCTTGTCTCCAGATAAAAAAGGGAGCCGAAGCTCCCTCTGGTTATCACGCAGTCTGGCTAGGCAGACCAACACCAATTGCCTCTGGTCGTACAGCACATGCTGAATACCACACAGCAATACGGCACTTACCAGACAGAGTGTTGATATCACCCTGCGTTGCGAAGATGCCGTTAACACCAATACCAGGAATGCTGAAGGAAGACGTTTTCATACCAGCAAACAGTTCATGGGTTACCGGGATCGGCTGAGACAGCAGACGGATTGAGTCATCAGCCCAGAACACGTTAGCGGTGGTTGTTGCCACGTTCAGAACGTTTACCGGAGTGGTATTAGCAAGAGATGTGTTTACATTAGCGTAAGCCTTCTCTTCTTTTGTCAGTGACGCGTCATCCAGTGCAATCGGTTTCGGCGTGATTTCGATGTGAGTACCATCGATCACACGGGTGATTGAGAAAGTCGCATCATCAGTCAGCACGTTCTTCGCCATCTGAGACAGGAATTTCACACCAGTGAAGCTGATTTTGTCGCCGCGCTTAAATCCGGTGGTGGAGGATACGGTCACCGTTGCAACACGGTTGTCGACGTTCTCTTTGTTACCATCGGTATCAAGGGTGTATGCCTGCGGCTTAAACTTCTGCGCACCAGAAACAGTTACACCAGTAGCGGTTGACTTGGTAACTGCAGGAAGTTTCGGTGAGCGAAGAATTTCATCAAAGCCAGCAATCTGACGCTGAATAGTACCGTTGCGATAAGCTTCTTCAGGAACGCGCCCAAAGATGTCACCATCTACCAGGTTGCGGCCTGCTTTGCGGTAATCGTCAGGGTTCAGGAAGTAACTGATGCCCATGTCGCGGTTGAGTTCGCGGGAGAACATCAGGCGCTCTGCATCAGACACAAAATCCCAGCCAGACAGGCCAGTAGATGGACCAATTGCGCGGGTATCGTGAACAACAAGTGAGCCCATTTCAGTTGCCTGTTTGGCAATCGCTGACTCAATGTTATTCGCCAGTTTTTTGGCAGATGCCTGGATGCGGCGACGGTAAGAACGCTCATCACGCAGGTCATCTGCACGAAGCTCGAAGAAATCGTTATCCGGATCGCCCATGTTGCATTTCACGGAGAGTTCCAGAATCCCGGTTGCGTTGCCAGTTAAATCCCAGCCAGTCTGGGTTGGCGCTTCCTGCTCAACAGGCATCCACACGGTGTTGCTTGAGCGCTGCATGGATTCTGCCGGAGGGGTGTATTTTGTCACTTTGGACGCCATTGGCGTCAGGTTCTGGACGGTTTCGATGATTTCATCCAGAGCATACGTGACCAGTTGACCTTCATTTAATGCCATTATCGAATTCCTTTATTCAGTTGCGCCTTGAGCTTGCGGTATGTCTCTACATCCCCTTTGTTTGCTGCCGCTTCCATCTGCTTTTCAATCGCAGATATATTTGCAGCAACAGCGTGTCCCTGAATGGGTTCATCAGGTAGCGGGGCTTCTGAAACAGGTTTGGCTCGAGGCTTGAGAGTTAAACGTTCTGACAGTCGAGTGAGTTCAATCAACGCGGATTGCCCGTCCATCGCCAGCAACTGGCGTGTTTTTTCAGGATTAGCACCAAGGTGATACATGAGAGCAGCGGATTTCTCCGGGAAGAGGCGCATGATGTCGGCACCGACTGCTGGCGGCACCAGTTGCATGAATGCATCCTCTTTCTCCTGATAGTCAGGGATATTGAGCTTTTCCGCTGCGTCGTAGTGCTTACGGGCTGCCTCGACGTATTGCGCTGATTGCTGGGTGAACTCCTGAGTTTTGCGACCCTGCTCGGCGACAGCCTGGCTTCGTGCGTCCATAGCCTTGATCTGCCATTCACTGTTTGCCTGCTGGAAGGCAGCCAGTGCGCGGCTCTGGTCATAGTCGTACTTAGCCAGTGCATCTTCGGAAAGATAATCGTTAGGGTCTGGTTGTTTTGGTAACTCAGGGTTAACCCGCAGGTGCTCCGGCAATTCTCCACGCTTAACCGCTTCCATCTGCTGCTCAAGCTCACGCTGGCGTTTGCGTTCGATGCGGCGACGGGCAAATTCAGCATTAGTTGCCGGGTCTTGTTTTGGTTTCTCATCGTCTTTCAGGACAATCTCGAAGCCTTCTTCCTGGCCTGCGTTGTCGTTGGCATTATCGACAACTAAGCCATCAGCAGATGCCGCTGCATGATTGCCGGGCAGGGTTAATTCTTCAGAAGCCTGAATGTCGGTGGTTTGGTCCATGATTAACTCTCTCTTATTGAGGTGTCTCGGCTACTCCGCCGGAGGGGATTTGAACTTGACGCATAAGATTCGCGAAATCCATGCGTTGTGAATGAGTCTGGTCTGCATCTTTAAGAAGCAGCTCAGCGTTAGCACGAGCATCTTTGCTGCGCTGTTGCTGGAATTGACCTACGAGCTTGAGGTACTCACGCAGTTCTGCCTGCTTGTCGAGGTCCATATTGTTGAAGATTTCTGCAATCTTCGCGGCGTTGAGTTGGTTTTGGGCTTCAACCTTGGCAGCTTCAACCTGAATCTGCGCCTGTTGGTTCTCTGCCTTGAGCAATTCAGCCTGACCTTGCAGAAGGATACCCTGCGCCTGAATTTGCTCTGCTGATGGCTGCTGCGGCTGTTGTTGTGCCTGTTGTACCATCTCCATCTCTTCAGGTGTTTCTGGTTTCTTCAGCCCCATCATCACCAGTTGCTTGTTCGCGTACTCTCGCATCATCTCGACGCCTTTACCGTCAAGGAGCGTGAAGTATTGCAGCATCAGCATCTGGAACTCTGGAGTACCTTGCGGAACCTTGGTGAGCAATTCCTGAATCTCTGCGCGGTTCTGTTCCTTCATGCTCTGGAAGGATGGCCCAACGTCCGTATAGCACTCATAGCGACCGCGAATGTCGTTGAGTGTGACCACATTGCCGGACTGATAATCGACAACTTGCGCATAGAGTTGAACGTCTTTCTCGCTTCCATCTTCAAGTGTCAGCGTTACATGACGAGGAACGTCATAAATATCGTTGACCATTGAGGCATAAATCTCGCCATCACGTCGCATTGCGGTAGCCAGGTTATCCTGAAACACATATGTCTCAAGGTCTGCCCGCATGTTCAGTTGATTGACAGTATCGAAAGCGACCTGAGAGTTTGCTGCCTGCGCATCCACGCCAAGACTAGCCACCTCTTTCACTGCGTTGGTGGCAGCCTCAAGCATGTAAGCGTTGGCTTGCGGCACTTCAGGGTTTTCCATGTAGGAGATTGGACCAATCGGCAGGTCGTTACCGTTTTCATCAGTCCTGTTCTGGAGATAGTACGGATAGTCATCATTTCCACCGTACATGTATTCGTAGCCTTCGATTTGCTCAGGGAAGAAGGTAGGTTTCTTCTTCGGTGAACGAGCAACAATATCGGCGTTGAACGACATGATCATGTTACGAAGGCGCTGACCGTCTTTCGTCAGCCTTACCACTCCTTCGTAGCACTCCTTGTCACCAGCGAATGACCATTCGCCGTACACAGGAACTATTGGGATATGCTCTCCGGCTATCTTCTCGCGGTCTTTCAGTATCTGCGTGCAGGTGATGATCGACTTATACACACGCCGACGCTTCACCTTGCGCTCTGCTACCTTAATGAATCCACGATTAGCCAGATCGTCGATGACGTCTTTGATATCCTGCTGGTAATAGCTGACCGGCTCACCTGTCAGCGGGTCGCGGTAGATGAAGACCTTCTCTTTCTTCTCTTCTACCTCGTAATACTCAGCGACGTAGACGACATCATTCGATACCCACGGAAACAGCCATGTGTCGTTCGGATTCTGGAAAGATGGCAGGGTGTCAGGATCAATACCGTAATCCTCTGCGAACTCTTTCCAGCCATTGCGTGACAAAGCGTTAATCACCGTGCAGTGCTTAGCGTCGCTCTTATCCATCTGCTTGCTGTTGGCGTCCCATATGACGTGTGAGCAGGCTTCATGGATTGGCAGGCGTCTGATTACCTGATTGTTGCTTGTTGGGTCGTTGTCTTCGTACTGTGTGACCAGACGCCATGCACCAACGCCGGACTCTATCTGCTCACGAACGCCAACGTTAACGGCAATCTTTGCCGTGTTATGCCGCATATCAGTACGATACATCCCCATCAACAAATCGGCTGCATCAGGATTAGCGCCGTCTTTGGGTCGGAAGAGAACGTCGATAGGGTTCCGGCGCATCTCTGCGACCAGTTTCCTGACCACCGGGCGAACAACATCGAATTGTCCGCGATATTGCAGGGTAGTGTAGTTTGATAGCCAGTCATCCCATTGCGACACTCGGCTAAAATACAGGTCATTTGTCGCCTCGGTTCTGGCTTCATCGCTCGCCATCCAGTCCGCGTCAAACTTACACAGAATGGAATTGAGTCTGTTTTCGTCGGCCATTTAAGTTCTCCGTGCGATGGGCCTGATTGGGGCTGGTATCTTTTTCTCTTTTGGTTTTTTGATGTCGCGCATCATTTTGGCGAAGCGGCGCATCATGTATGCATAGCGAACGGCTGAGAGAACATCGTCGTTAAGCTTGACGATCTTCCCGTTTTCATCACGGTGATAGAGGCGGAACTCCTCAAAGAATGGCTCACAGGTGTTGAATACTTTGAAGCGACCATCGAGCATCATGTCGCGCAATTCAGTGATGCCAGGCTCCACAGCATTACCGCCATCAGGCCATGTCGCATGCTCCTGCAACATCATAAAACCAGCGTCGGCATACTGCCCTTTGAGCTGCTCACCGCCGCCCTTCTCATGCTGGTTTCCGTCATGAGGCCATGCGGTTGGCACTTTATGCGCCCATGATTTAACGGCTCCCCACGCCTGAACGGCTGTTTTTTCTTTCGCCTTCCACACGCGTGAAACGTAGATTGTGTCTGCGTCCTTATCCCACCAAAGCTGAACCTGCGCCTGTGGGTGATCCCATCCGAAATCCATCCCGCCAATTACGTAGAAGTGATCAGGACACTCGAACGGCTGACACTTAATCGTCTCTTCCGGTATCTGGAAGATTCGACCACTACCCATCGTAGGAATACCGCGAGCACGCGCCTCTCTCTCATGCTCTGGATAGGATGCGATGATTTGCTCTTTCTGCTCGTCGGTATAGTGCTCAGCGTCATAGATGGTCATGTTGACCACTTTCTGCGACTTGCTGGGATTCTTCAGGAACTTGGTAACAACGTCAGACATCCCCATCAGCGGGGTAAACGTCAGAATTGAGAATTGCCCGTATTTGTTGGTACGGGTAAGACCTTCGCCATAAATGCTGTATGGTGGCTCTTCGTCAAACCACACGCCGTGGATTGTGTCACCCTGCCAGCGAGCACGGCCTTGCGAGTATGGTTTGAAGTAGCAGATTGAAATGCCATCTTCAACGCCATCAGCCGTGTGATGCTTAACCAGAAGATGATCAACAAGGTTCGGAAAGAAAGGAGACTTCTTCCAGCTAATGATGTCTTCTTTCGGTATGGAACCGTAGCCAGGCTCATCATTCTCTTCGATACGACCGCACAGGATGCGTTGAGTCGTTTTGGTTACAGTCTCGTTTGTCTCGCCACCAATCCAGAAGACAACAGGCTCATAGAAACGCTTACCTTTCCACTCCCCACCATATTTACCATCAGCAGGATATCCTTTTGTGCCCGGATAACGCCCGGTAAGGTGAAATGCGACTTCAGCAGCACCAGTAAATGACTTACCAAGCTGGTTACCAGCCATAAAACAGCGCTCTGGATAGTCATGCCCGGCGTCGATGAACTCACGCTGTTTGCTGTATGGCGTAAATTCATATAGCAGGTGTGTGTTCCGGTAGTTCTCTTCTTCTTCGAGTAGCTCGAGCAATTCGATTTGCTCTTCGTCGCTCAGGTTATCAAGAATCGCGTCCAGTTCCACGGTTGAATAGCTCCTTGATACGAGAGCGCCGCTTATCGCGATCTCCCTTATCAGGTGTCACGTCTTCAACTTGCGACTGCTCTTTGAGGCCCAAATCACGGGCGATGATGTTAGCGTTGAGAAGGTCAGCGGCTGCGCCAGAGAATTTCTGGTCGTAGATGACCTGCTCTGCTCGCGTAACGACTTCAGATAAATCTTCTCTCAGGCGATATGTGCGCCATGTTTCAAGCGTCACATCAATGAACAGAGTGAGGCCTGTAATAGTCATCGCTCGCATCTTGGCGATAGGCTCTTGTATCACTTCACCCTGATACGAGAACGCCTTCATCTCCCATAGCGGGTTAGCTTCTACCCACTCGAAGTATTCACAACAAGCAGCCCACAGCGCCTCAGGCGATTCGAATTTAGGATTTCGCCCATGACTACTGCGGGCCTCCCAAAATCGGTTGCCCTTTGGTGCTGCCATATTCATCTCACTTAGTTGTTATTTCAGGCTGATGACTCTTTCGCGCCTTCAATCAATGACTGCTTCAGCAATTCGAGTGTGCCAATCGCCTCACATAAACTGATTTCACCATCGTAATCATGAATGACGCTTTCCAGCCGCTCGTATAGCTCTTGAGTAATTGGGAATTTCTTCTCCTTACCCAAATTGATTACGCGGCTCACATCATGCTCCGGTGGTGAACAGGTCTAACGCTTCCTTCGATTTACGCACCGCTTCGAATGTGCGGATCGTGATATCCGAATTAGCGCCGCCTGACTGGAAGTGAATTTTGAATAGCTCAAGCTTCAACTCGTCAGTACCAATGAACTGAAATGCTTCTTCTGCGGCTGCGTTCTGGTTCATGACCAGCTTGTAAATCTCTAACTGGAATTTCTGTTCTTCAGTCATGGGAATAATCTCTGCCATTGTTGGCTCCGTTTATCCGTTAAAAGGGATATCAGTTAAGTTATCCCGTGTAGGGTATAAGCCATTATCAAAGCCACTCTGTAGGGAATGGCTTTTGTAATAACTACTGTTCGCTTAGCTTCTGCTTCAGCAAGTAACCTTCGAGCATCCAGATTTTGTTTACAGCATTTTGCCGGGCAATCTTCCGACCAATTTCTGCATCAAAGTTTTCCGGGCTCGCACAGGCACTCTCTCCGGTGACGGTGAAGCCATTCTTCAGCACCAGTACGCAGAAAGTGAGCAACTTCAATGGTGATAAATCACGATCGCCTTCTTCTGGTTTTTCCCTGCCACAATATTCGTTGCTGGAAATGGCACCATTTCGTCCATCACAAGCAGTAAAGTAATGCTCGCTTTTAATCACGTCTTCGATGTGCTGCGGGGTGATTCGCGGTGCCGTTTTGCCTTTCTCAACGATTTCTTTTTCGATTTGCTGGTCGTTCATAATTATGACCCTGTGGAGTGGTTGCTTGATTAGGATGTCTTTCCATCAGTCCGCCACCACAAAGAATCTTTTTTGCCATAAGGCAGGAGGTTCATCTTTCAGTGGCTGCCAGTGTTATTTCCCCACTTACTGGCTTGGGTTGTTTCGCTGTACTGCCGTAACTGGTTACCCAGAATAAATTTTGGTTTCATTATCAAGCCCATCCGTAGATAGGCTTTGTAATGAACTGGCTCTTATCTCAACGCAGCCCCTTACCGCGCGCAAGATGCTCAATATCAAGCATCAGCAATGAGATGTTTAATCTGGATTCACTCCAGAAGTGATCACCATCCTGTCTACAGAGCCAGATGTGAAGGATGATGAGTAAAATTATCGCTATCATCGAAGGCATTGCGTCCTGATGTATTCCTGAAGCGTTCTCAGTGCTGTTTGGTCGCGGATAATTCCGTCCCGGACACCGAGAACGTTTCGTCCAGCAACTGGAGAGAGTTCGACGGTGGCATCATTGCCCATGCCGGAGGCGCCGGAGGTTTCGGCTGAGGATGGCACAGGGCATTTTCCTTTGACGAGCACCCTGCCACCATTATCAAGCTTGCGCCGAAGAGCATCATTTTCAGCTTTCGCATCAGCTAACTCCTTCGTGTATTTAGCATCGAGTGCATCAGCAGCACGCTGGCGTTGCTGCATGTCAGTAATGGTGGCGGTCGCCTGCTTCAGCTCACTGACTTTTTTATCTCGCTGTTCTTTGTAGGCGATGGCGTTATCACGGTAGTGATTAACAGCCCATGACAGGCAAACGATGATGCAGATAACCAGAGCGGAGATAATCGCGGTTACTCTGCTCATACCTCAATCTCTCTGACCGTTCCGCCAGCTTCTTTGAATTTTGCAATCAGGCTGTCAGCCTTATGCTCGAACTGACCATAACCAGCCCCCGGCAGTGAAGCCCAGATATTGCTGCAACGGTCGATAGCCTGACGAATATCACCGCGATCAATCATCGGCAAAGCGCCACGTTCCTTAATCTGCTGCAGCGCAACAGCGTCCTGGCTTTTGGGAGAGAAGTCTTTCAGGCCAAGCTGCTTACGATAGGCATCCCACCAACGGGAAAGAAGCTGATAGCGACCGGCTGCTGTTGATTTGAGTTTGGGGTTTAGCGTGACAAGTTTGCGAGGGTGATCGGAGTAATCAGTGAATAGCTCTCCGCCTACAATGACGTCATAACCATGATTTCTGGTTTTCTGACGTCCGTTATCTGTTCCCTCTGACCATGCCAGCATATCGAGGAACGCCTTACGTTGATTATTGATTTCCACCATCTTCTACTCCGGCTTTTTTAGCAGCGAAGCGTTTGATAAGCGAACCAATCGAGTCAGTACCGATGTAGCCGATGAACACGCTCGTTATATAAGCGAGATTGCTACTTAGTCCGGCGAAGTCGAGAAGGTCACGAATGAACCAGGCGATAATGGCGCACATCGTTGCGTCGATTACTGTTTTTGTAAACGCACCGCCATTATATCTGCCGCGAAGGTACGCCATTGCAAACGCAAGGATTGCCCCGATGCCTTGTTCCTTTGCCGCGAGAATGGCGGCTAACAGGTCATGTTTTTCTGGCATCTTCATGTCTTACCCCCAATAAGGGGATTTGCTCTATTTAATTAGGAATAAGGTCGATTACTGATAGAACAAATCCAGGCTACTGTGTTTAGTAATCAGATTTGTTCGTGACCGATATGCACGGGCAAAACGGCATGAGGTTGTTAGCGCAACCTCCTGCCACCCACTTTCACGAAGGTCATGTGTAGAAAGCCGCAGCATAACTATCACTGATGAATTCAGGATAGCCAGTGGCTACGGCCCAGTTTGGGTTGTGGCGGTCGGTGCTGAACTCCGACTTAATGACGATAGGCGTGTACCGACGCCTCGTTTTACTTCCTCCGCTTTCACGGCTTCACCCTAGACCAGCTTTACGAAATCCTCGTAAACCTAACCGCGGCAGATATGACCGGCACGGTGTACCATATCACGGACCGGCGGGTGTCTCGTTCACCTGATTAACGCATCAGCCTGCGTATTCACCACAACGATAAGAGCACTGCGCGGCACCTTTCACCAATTCCGCGAGGTCTGCGGGTTCAATGCTCTTACCTGTTGTGCAAATAAAAAAGCCACCGTTGCAACTTAAGAGTCACTAACGGCAGCTTACCTTCTAATTATGGCTAAATGGCTAATTGCATGTCAAGACTTTTAACAGCAACATGCTTAACTTTCTCAACACGTTTACGCATTTTGAAAGCATTTTGCATTGGTTGGTACAAAACAAATAACGACGCTTTCAGGATGTCGTCAATTTCGTTTCTACAGGTTGCCAGTGAAGGTTTTCTCCATCCCTCGCCACCACGTCCACACATCTTGCGTGGCTTTGCAGTCGCGTGATAGTAGGATGCAATTGCTCGCTTAGATGAACCATGAGCGTAGTAGCTGAGGAGGATGCCAAAGGCTTTCTTGTCAATGTACATGACGGAATCAACGACCTGAGAAATCAACATTCCATCATCATCATTACACATTGGCCTTGTCATAATTCTTCCCGGCTCTACGCTCTCCATGAACTTCGCTATTACGCTGCTCATGCGCTTTTCCAGACGACCTGAATAAACCCATGCTCCCCACAGTTCAAGCCAGCCATTCAGCCACTCGTGCTGCTCTTTGGTGAGGTTTAGTTCTCTTATGCCCATGCGCCTTCTCCCTGTACATGAATCAATGTGAGGCCGCATGACGTTCTCAGTAAAAACCATTCCAGACATGCTCGTTGAAGCATACGGAAACCAGACAGAAGTAGCACGCAGACTGAAATGTAGTCGCGGCACGGTAAGAAAATACGTTGATGATAAAGACGGGAAAATGCACGCCATCGTCAACGACGTTCTCATGGTTCATCGCGGATGGAGTGAAAGAGATGCGCTATTACGAAAGAATTGATGGCAGCAAATACCGAAATGTTTGGGTAGTTGGCGATCTGCACGGATGCTACACGAACCTGATGAAAAAACTGGAGACGATAGGATTCGACACCAAAAAAGACCTGCTTATCTCGGTGGGCGATTTGGTTGATCGCGGTACAGAGAACGTCGAATGTCTGGAATTAATCACATTCCCCTGGTTCCGAGCTGTACGTGGAAACC
>CYGL01000177.1_pt1 | contig 33698 bp, 54 predicted proteins | sample 485531 | NCBI WGS metagenome assembly CYGL01 (sample SAMEA3497897, study PRJEB9818) | human gut metagenome | reverse complement strand
ACCCTGTGTCCCCCAAATGGGATATACCTGACGCAGAATTTTTTGCTGAATTGGACAGGGTATCAAAGCATTATATCGTATGGGGCTGCAACTACTTTGATTTCGTGTTTCCTCACGGGCGAATCGTGTGGGACAAGTGCAAGTGGGGAGAGCAGCTTCAGCGATTGCGAAATTGCGGCGACGAACTGCTTTGAAAGCGTCCGTCTGTTCCGCTATATGTGGAATGGGATGTTCCAGGGGAAGAGTATCGCAGAGGGGACAGTCCAACAGGGGAACAAGGCTCTCAATGAGAAGCGCATCCACCCGACGCAGAAGCCGGTGGCGTTATACACATGGATTTTGCAGAAGTACGCAAAGCCGGGGGAAAAGATACTGGACACCCACTTGGGCAGCGGCAGCAGCCGCATAGCCGCCTATGATCTTGGCTTTGATTTTGTTGGGTGTGAGGTCGACCCTCACTATTTTCAGGCGCAGGAAAAGCGCTTTGCGGAACACACGGCGCAGATCAGTTTGTTTACGGGAGGTTAAATATGGGTAGCTTGAATGCAAGCAGGATAGTTGGCGGGAACAGTGCGTATGGGCGGAGTCAGTTAGACTTCTATCCCACACCGCCAGATGTAACGGTGGCACTTATGCGCTTTTTGAACCTTCCGCGCACAACGTCCGTGTGGGAACCGGCAACGGGAGAGGGCGATATGGCCGGTGTGCTTCAGACTTACTTTGAGACCGTTTATACAACGGACATTCTGAATGGGACGGACTTCTTGAATTCCAGCATTGACGCGGCTGATTGGATTATCACGAACCCGCCTTTCTCGCTGGCGGAGGCATTTATCCGCAGGGCAGCGGAGCTTGGCAAGCCTTTTGCGTTCCTGCTCAAGTCGCAGTATTGGAACGCAGCGTGCCGGCGGAAGCTGTTTGACGAGATCCCGCCCAGCTACATTCTGCCGCTGACGTGGCGCCCGGATTTCTTTTTCAAGAAGCGGATGCCCGGTGAGAAGGGAAGTCCGCTGATGGACGTGATGTGGTGCGTCTGGCTGACGCCATGGAAGAATGATATTCATACGGTGTACCGTCCGCTGACGCGGCCGGAGATGGGAGAGTAAAGATGATTAAGTACATCAGAGTTGTAAGTAAGCAGCGCCCCGCAAAGCGGGCGTTTGATATGCAGGTTGGGGCGCACCTGCGTGTGTATATTGCCGGGAAGATCACCGGTGACAAGAACTATCGGGAGAAGTTTTCCAAGGCAGAGCAAGCCCTCACTGCCATGGGACATTGCGTTCTGAACCCGGCGAACCTCCCATCCGGCATGGAGCAGGGCGATTATATGCGTATCTGCTTTGCCATGATCGACTGTGCGGACTGCGTGGTTCTGCTACCGGACTGGCGTGAGAGTTCCGGGGCACGGTTAGAGCGGGCCTACGCCGAGAAAATCGGGAAAGAGGTTGTTGTGGCAGACAAGGGCCGGATCGATGAGTTTTTGGAGAAGGTGGGGAGATAAAAATGGGAATGTATGTGGAGGAGCAGAAATGAACGAGCGAGATAAAATCCTGCTGCGGTATGTCTGCGATGGCGACATGAGGAGAGCTCGCCAACAGGCAAAACTAATTTTAGAAAATACCGCGGCCAAAAAGGATGAGCATTTTCGGTATGAGATGCTGAGAAAACTGGAGACCAAAAGCAACTTCATTGAACTGCCAGCGAACTTGCAGGGCATTTTGGTAGCGGAGGACTCCGCCTTTTTTACCGACAAGAAGTTCTTAGTCAGGCCACATGAGGAGGCTGTAGCAAAAAAGGTGCTACGCATTTACCGCGCTGCCGATAAACTGGCAGAGATCGGACTGCCGTATTTCTCCGCGCTTCTGCTGCACGGAGAAAGCGGGTGCGGAAAAACAGAACTGGCGAGATATATTGCATATAAAGCAAACCTGCCGTTCGTCTATGTCCGGTTCTCCGCGTTGGTGAGTTCATATCTGGGCAGTACACAGGCCAATATTGCCCGCATCTTTGATTATGTGAGGCGCGAACCGTGTGTCCTGTGCTTTGATGAGATCGACGCAGTGGGAATGGCCCGTGGGCAAGGAAACGATGTCGGGGAAATGAACCGTATCGTCATCGCACTTATGCAGGAACTTGACAAGCTCCCCAACAATGTGATTATCGTCGGCACAACGAACCGCTTTGACCAGCTTGACCCCGCGCTGATCCGGCGGTTTCCCATTCAATACGAAGTACAGAAACTATCCCCTGAAGAAGCCTGTGCGCTTGCAGAAAAGATCGTCGGTTATGCTGGGATAGATGTCGAACCGTGGAAATTGTGGTTTACTACGGCATTCCCGGAAAGCGTACCCGCCTCTACTGTTGTGAAGGTGTGCGTGGACGAAATAGTTGCGTATATCATCGAAAAGGAGGAAGAGAAATGAGCGAAAGAATGACGAAGCGCGACACCGATGGACAGGCAATGATGGACTGCCAGAAGTGCGAAGCGGATTGGACGGGTAAGCATGGTAAGCCGATGGCTGACTGCACCGCGCTGTACTGCCGCAATCGCCTCAAGGATCGCCTCGCCGACTATGAAGATACGGAGCGGACGCCGGAAGAAATCGACATGGATCACGAAGCCGCAGAGACGCTTCGCCAACTGTGCCGAAACTGCGATCTTGACCGGTTGGAGAAACTGGCCGAGGCCGACAGAGAAGGGCGGCTGGTGGTGTCGCCGTCTAACAAAGCGTTGACCAATGCAGACCGTATGAGGACTGCGACAAATCAGCAGTTGGCGAAACAGCTTTACGATACCCAAAAAGAGCTTTGCAGAATGCTGTATAAAAAACTTGGGTTTGAAGATGAATTGAATTTTTCTGAGGATTACTCGGACATCTTAGCTTGGTTAAACGCCCCATCGAAGGAGGCGGAGCGTGCATTGGAGGCGATGAAGGATGAGTAAGGCTGTTATGCTGAGCATCCGCCCGAAGTGGTGTGAAAAGATCGCCAACGGCGAAAAAACCATCGAAGTCCGCAAGACCAAGCCGAAGCTGGAAACGCCGTTCAAATGCTACATCTACTGCACGCTGCCAAAATATCCGCACGAGGACTTCATTGCGACGGATTATCCAAGGCCACAGTTTTACGGCGGGGGCAAGGTCATTGGGGAGTTTACCTGCGACCAAATCATAGACGCATGGTGGGACTATGTTCCGGATGCCATTACAAGAGAGGTTACGGGCGGCAATTTAGAAGCGCTGGACGGAACCGGCATGACGGACGAAGAACTATTCAGCTATGTCGGAGACAGCATGAGAGGCCACTGCTACGGCTGGCATATCTCCAACCTGCTGATCTATGACCAGCCGCGGGAACTAAGCGAGTTCCAGCGTGCAACTGACCCGTGCGATTCTTGCCATGCAGAATACACATGGGAATGCACAGACTGCAAAAAATTGGGCGGTGACATTAAGCGCCCGCCCCAAAGCTGGTGCTATGTGGACGATGCAAATGTTTAAATTTACTCACGAAATTACTCACGATGTTTGAGCGCGTTGAAAACAAAGGCACATAGATGTTTTTGGGACAGTTCGAATCCTTCACCCGCTGCCAGATGAAAGAAATCCTGCAATCGTTGAGATTGCAGGATTTCTTTATATATCAACGGTTACAGGCGTTTTAGGGTGGTAAAAATATTTTCCATAGGGCAAATAGAAATTGCTTTTTCAAAGGGGTTTTATCTCAAAATTTACTCACGGAATTACTCACGAATTTTGCGCGGGTCAGGATGGAACGGAAGTCTCGTCCGGGTCCGCGCTTTTTTCTTTTCCACGGTTTTCGTAGAACTGGTACATCTTGTTCTGCTTGGCCTCGATGTCCTTCTGGTAGAGGTGGGTATAAACATCGTGCATGACCGTGTAATCGGACCAGCCGCCGATGCGCATACATTCTTCCTCCCGATAGCCAAGGTGGTAGGCAAGCGAAGCGAAGCTGTGGCGAAGGCCATGGACGCCGACCTCCGGCAATCCGGCATTTTCACAGATTCGATTGATAGATCGTATGAGCGAGTTTGGGGCGGAGTGAGAGATCAGATCGTCGGGGTCAGCGTCCGCCGGTTTTACGAGAAGTTCCTCAAAGGCGTGGGATCAGGATAGGGACCCGTCCGGGCAGAGGTTTTGCTTTGGTCGGAGTTCTTAATTGACGTACTGGTTATGCTCATTGGGAACCGAAGACCGTGGTTGATGGTAAAGCAGTGGTGGGGCAGATCGACATTCCTTCCAGCGGAGAGCCAGCAGCTCACTGCGGCGCAGGCTCATGAGGGCCAGCAGGGATTCCGTTTCAATGCGGCTGCCGCGACAGGCGTCGCAGAAGGTGAGAATCTGGTCCGGGTCCAGCCATTTCCGTTCGTGGATCTCCTGCTGGGGGAGCTTGACCTTCGGCACGTCCAGACCGCTTTCCCGCAGAACGGAGCCGACAAACAGCCAAGCGTTTTTCAGCGTCTTGTATTTGCACAGGGGTGCCTCATTGTCGCAGACCTTCTGCCAGTCGATCCCATTGTGGAGGGTCAAGTCCGCCACGCTCTGAAAGCGGTTTTTCTGGACAATGCGGTAGGCCCGTATAGTAGTCGGGGAAAGGGAGTTTTGCCGCCGGTCAATATAACGGTCAATGGCGGTGCGCAGGGTAAGCCCCTTTTCAACGAATTGCTTTTTGACCTCAAGGAAGCCGGCGCGGATGGCGATGGCCTTGGCCGTGCATAGCTCCGGTGTCTTTTCCGTGATGGACTGCTTTTCCTGACGAAGCTGGATGCGCCACATACCGGAGGGAAGCTGCGTGGGGGAGGGGACTTTGATCTCGTCCTTTTTTTTGCGCTCCCTGATCTGACGTTCGCCGCACCACTTGCAGAAGATGGAATCATCGTCAATGACGCGCTTACAGTTTTTGCATTTCATGCGCACACCTCCCGTGTGTATCAGCCGTGGAAGAAACCGAAGTTTAGACAGTGCAAATCCAGATAGACGGCGTAACCCAAGGCGAAGATCAGAAAGACAAGAAGTTGGAGCAGAAGGAAGTTTCGCATACGGATACCGCGGTTCTGGTGTCCAACAAACTCCCGCAGGATCTCGTTCTGGGCGTTCAGGCCGTTGATCTCCTGACGGTAGACGTCCAGTTCCCGGTTTACGATTTCCTCTATGGTTTCCGGGGGCGGAGAATCTTCCGTTGGTTTCATCCCCAAAAACTGGTCAATGGAAATTCCGAGAAAGGCGCAGATGGGGCCGAGAGTTTCCAACGTAGGGGAATGTGTGGTGGCACGGAACATATTGTTCACCGTGTTGAAAGGAACGCCGCTGCCGTCCGCAATTTCCTTGTTCGTGATGTGTTTTTCCTCTTTTACCGCGCGGCACTGATCGATCAATGACAGCATACATAGAGTACCTCCTTGTTAAAAATTGACAAAATGTGCGAAATAGCAATCTGAATTGTGTGTATCAACACCAAAATCGTGCGTATCAAGACTATCAGTCCGGCGCGTTTGGTGGTAATATAAAAGCAGACCTACCGCACCCCCAAGCGGCGGGTCTGCTATGGGCCGCCGCTTTCGTGGCTGGGGCGGCGGCTCTCCATCACAGCTTCAGTGGACAAGGGAGAAAAACGGAACGGATGGGGAGAAGGGACTTGTATGTGCGGATATGAAAACAAATGGGAATGGAACTTCATCCGGAGACGGTGGCGCGGGAGGAATTGAAACGCAAGATCCAAGGTCTGTCGGATGAAAGCATGAAAAAAGCTATGGGATGCCATTCAAGGCGGGGCGTTTGGCGCGCCGCTGGAAAACCGGAAATCAGGTAGTAGGCTCCCCCTGACGGCTTTTACAAAAAACTCAACGTACTGCGCAAGGTCGGCCAGTTGTCCAGCCTCGCAGGAATCGGACAAATTCATAGATGGCTTTTCGCGTAGTCGCTGCCCGTCCCGCTTTTTGGCGGGGTCGGGTATTTTTTTTTAGCCTGACGGTCAGCCGCAGCCTCGATGGTCTGAATAAAGGTCAGGTCATGAAGGGATTCCCGTAGGCCGTCGATCTCCACGGCAAGATCCTGCCGTTCATCCTCGTCTTTGCATTTTGCCCATTTCTTTGTGAGCTGTTCGATTTTGAATTTGGCAACGTCGATTTGAGCCTCCGGCGTGTAGCCAAGAATATAGCCGGGTTTAACGTTAAAATACTTGCAAATCAGACTCAGCGTATCTTCACGCGGAGCGGCTCCGTTTTTCCATTGTGTAACGGATGCCGATGAAAAGCCGATTTCTTTTGCGACACCGTTAGGCGATTTTTTTACTTTTCGACAAAGCATTTCATATTGGTCAAAAAACATAATTCAAACCCTCATAAAATGTTTATAATGCCAAATCTCGCTAAAAACGAGATTTTTAGTTGACTTCTCGCTATTAACGAGGTATCATATATTTGCGCCCAGACAAGGCACAAAGGCTTGGCCCCTCATAGAGCGGCGTTTTTCAATATTTCTGGCAGTTTTATTGTATCGTTACTTTATGAGGTTGTCAAGCAAAAACACAGCAATTATGAGATTTTGAGTGAAGGAAGTGAGAAAATGACGTTGAGAGACCTGCGGCGTAATGTTTCCTTGACGCAGGAGGGCGTGGCTGCGGCCTTGATGCTGAGCCAGACGGTTGTAAGCAAATGGGAGACTGGCAAGTGGGCACCCGCAAAAAAGGTTCGTCCCACGCTGGCGGCGATGTACCGGGTCCCCCTTCCGGTGTTGGAGCGGTGCATCCTGGAGACCTGTGGGAAGGACACCCCGGAGGATGCTGGCGAAGCGTGACAAAAAACGAAAAGGAGAAATGTGAATGAACGAACTGAAAGTCTTTAACTACCAAGACAACGAGGTACGAACCGTGGAAATCAATGGCGAACCGTGGTTTGTCCTGAAAGATGTGTGCGCTGTGTTAGGAATTGGCAACAGCCGCATGGTTTTCGACCGTTTAGACAGTGACGAAAAGGGTGTCAGTCAAATTGACACCCCCGGCGGATTGCAAAATGTGAACATTGTCAACGAGAGCGGCTTGTACAATGTTCTTCTCCGTTCGGACAAACCGGAGGCGAAGCCGCTTCGCAAATGGGTCACGAGCGAAGTTCTCCCATCTATCCGAAAAACCGGCAGCTACAATCAAAAGCCCCTCTCTCCCGTGGAGATGTTTGCCATGCAGGCCCAGATCAATCTGGAGCAGGAGCGGCGGCTTGCGGCTGTTGAAAACCGGCAAGACGAACTGGCCTTACAGGTTCAGCACAATTCTGATGCAATGGATAAGGTCACAGCCGCTTACACCGCCCCTCTGGCATCCGGCGAGACATGGCAGGAGAGCGCGAACCGCACCGTCAATTCCCTTGTGGAGCAGTACGGCCTGAACCACCAGAATTTCCGCCGGGATATTTACGCCGAGTTGGAATTTACCGCCGGTGTCGATCTCCAGCAGCGTGTCACCCGCTTGCAAAGCCGCATGAAGGCAAACGGAGCCACCGTCACCCAATGCAGAGCCGCCAGCAAACTCACTGTGATTGCGCAGGACAAGAAGCTGCGGGCCATTTTTGACAGCATTCTGCGCCGCCGCGCCCTGAAACTCTCTGCCGCAAGAGAACAAGCCTGACCCTTATCCGGCAACCTTCTCAATTTTGAGAAAGTCGATTTTACTCATTGTGGCAAGATTTCAACTCGGCCAAAAATGACCGGGTTCAAAAGGACTTTTGCACGTTTTTGTGCGAAACCTTTCGGACATTTTTGACCGAAAGTAAAGAATGAAAACGAAAAGGAAAGGAGGCGGCGGGATGCCGCGGGTAAAACTGGGGCGGAGGCCCAATGACGAGGTTTTGATCTCACTGCTGTGGGGCAGACAGGCCGCCATGGGGATGCCGGTGGGCACCATGGCGGAGAAGGCGGGCATGACGCCGCAGACCCTACGGTCTCGGAAGAAGTCCCCGCAGGACTTTTCGCTGAAGGAACTGCTGAAGCTGGGACGCGCACTGGACATTCCCATTGAGGAGCTGCGGAATGCCATCCGCTACTGAAAGGAGCCGGAACATGACACAGGGAACAAAGTATGTCAGCGCAAAGACGCTGGAAGCCATTGAAAAGGCGCTGGCTCATGGGGACCGTGTGGAACTGATCCCGGTGAAGGACGGCGTGAAGGTGATCCGCGTCCGGCGGGACGAGATCAAATAAGCCTATGGAAAAAGTGAATGAGATGCCTGTCCCTAAGCGTTGGGACAGAGGAGCAGAGCGTTGCTGATGGAACCGGGGAACCGGTGTCTATTCGGCGGCGCTTTTTGTTTTGCTGTGAGGAGAACGAACACATGAAAACCTTTGAGGAATACGAGGCGGAGGCCGCATGGGAAGCCCACTTGGAAAACGCGCTTCGCTGTGCGCAGCGGCAGGCTGCGGAGCGGAGGCGGAAGGCCATCCGCAGAGCGGTTCTGCTGTGGGTGTCTGTGGCGCTGGTGCTGGCGGCGCTGTGGCTGGCGCGGGAGACCGGGGAGCCGGAGCCGGTGGCGGCGGATGTAACGGCGGGACGGCTGGCCGGGGACGAGACACCGGCGGTCGGGTACGCTTCGCTGGTCATCTGGCAGGAGCTGGACCCTGAGACAGCCCCGCCGGTTCAGGAGGACTACGAGAACGAGAAGATCGAAGCGGCACTGTTTGACAGCGGCTACTTCCGGGCGGATGTACCACTGGACGGAGACCTGCAAAGCTATCTCCGGGCGGCCTGTGAGGAAAGCGGCGTGGAGTACACGCTGATGCTGGCGATCATCCGCAAGGAGACAGGCTACCGGAACGTGAAGGGCGACAGCGGGGCCAGTTGGGGCTACTGCCAAGTACAGCCCCGGTGGCACAAGGCCCGGATGGAGCGGCTTGGGGTAACGGACTTGATGGACCCCTTCGGAAATTTCCGGGTGGCCTGCGACTACATGGCGGAGCTTTTAAGCCGGTATGACGTAGAGAACGCCTTGACGGCCTACAACAGCGGTCATCCGGGGCACAGCGATTATGCCAGAACCGTGATGGGGTATTGGGAGGAACTGAAAAATGGGTGAGTTGGTGCGGCTGACTTTCCCAGACCGGACACAATGGCTGGCAGGGCGGTGCCGGGGCATCGGCGGCAGCGAGGCGGCGGCGGCCATTGGGCGAAGCCCATGGAAAACGGCGCTGACGCTGTGGAAGGAGAAAACCGGGGCGCAAGCCGCGCCTGATCTTGGCGGCAACGAGGCCGTGGAGCTGGGGCGGCGAATGGAACCGGCCATCCGGGACTTCTTCATGGCGCAGTATCCCGGCTACGAGCTTTACTACGGCGCCTATGACATTCTCTACCAGATCGACCGCCCATGGCTTTTTGCCACGCTGGATGGAGAACTGACGGAGACGGACACCGGGCGGAAGGGCATTTTGGAGATCAAAACCTCGACGGTGAGCCGGGGGATCGACTGGGCGAAATGGCGGGATCAGGTTCCAACTGCCTATTTTACGCAGATCCTTCACCAAATGCTTGCCACCGGGTATGACTTCGCCGTGTTATTCGCGGCGCTCTATGACCTGTCCGGCAACATCACACTGCGCCGCTATGATTTTGAACGGCGTGAGCACGAGACGGACCTGAAATGGCTGCTGGAACAGGAGACAGCCTTTTGGGACCATGTGGAGGCGGGGACGATGCCCGCTCAGACTTTGATTTTGTAAAGCGCGCAACTCCGAAAAAAATAAAACATGAAAAGGAGAATTTATATGGAACAGGAACAGTATCACATCACGGTGAAAAGCGTGGAATCCGGGGAGGTTGTGATGGACAGGGACTCTGCGGCGTTTACCTGCATTGCGGCAAATGAGGAGAATACGCATGTACTCACCTCCATCCACGGAGATCCCATTCTTGTGGGCAGGCTGTTGTGGAGGGCGCAGGAGGAGATTGATCGGCTTCTCCAGGCGCATCCCGAGCTGAAACTTGTTGTGAAGGCCATTGCCGCTATGGAGGCGGAGGATGCTGATAAGACGGACGGGGAGGACGCATGATGCTGGTAAATATTCGTTATTTCAAGCCTTTGCACAAGGCATACGCGGGGAACGCATTTACCTACCGGACGGCGATGCCGCTGACGGTGGGGGACAAGGTGATGGCTCCCACCAAGGGGGGAGACAAGCGGGCCATGGTGGTGGAGATCAACGTGCCGGAGAGCCGTGTGGATGAGCGGATCATGCCGCTGCTGAAGGAGATCACGGCTTATGACACCGGGGAACAGGAGGACGCAGACGCATGAGCAGCGCAATGGAATTTGCCATTACCACGGATCTTACTCCGTTGAAGGAGTTTAACATCTCCGCCAACTTTGAAGAGTGTCAGGCGTGGCTGGAAGAGAATCTGGCCCCGTACCGGGGCATGGTGGTGACGGAGGAGGCTATCGGCGCGGCAAAGAAGTACCGGGCCAACATCCGCTCCGTGGCCGCACGCATCGACGAGTGCCGGAAGATGGCAAAGGCGGCGGCGCTGGCCAGCTACGCCCCCTTTGAGGAAAAGTGCAAGGCACTGACGACCCTGTGCGACGAATCTGCCGCCAATCTGGACGGACAGATCAAAGCCTTTGACGAACGGCGCCGCGCGGAGAAGCTGGACGCTATCCGGACCTTTTTCGATGAGCGCATCGGAGAACTTGCGGAATTTCTCCCGTGGGAAGCGGTTCTGGACAAGCGGTGGGGCAACGCCACCTATTCTGAGGAACAGGCCCACAAGGACATTCTGGTGGCGATCAGCAAGTGCGACAGCAGTATTGCCGCCATCCGCGGGCTGAACAGCGAGTTCGAGACCACGCTGTTGGAAGAGTACAAGCAGTGCCACGATCTGCCCACGGTGCTTAAAAAGGATCAGGCGCTCAAGCGGGTGAAGGAGATCGAAGAACAGCGAAAAGCGGAACAGGAACAGCGCAGACAGCAGGCCGAGGCTGCGCGGGCGGCGGAGGAAGCCGCCAGAGCGGAGCGGGTGCAGGCCGCCGTGGAAGCGGCCAGAGCCATTCAGACAAAAGCACCGGCACCGGCGGCGGAGGTACAGCCGAAGTGCACGGCTCCGCAGACCGTCACCCTTTCGTTCCGGGTGACAGGCACTGTGGAGCAGTTGAATGGACTGCGGGATTATATGCTGGCCAACGGCATTGCCTTTGGCCGCGCGGACTGAATAAGGGAGGAATTTTGACATGAAGGCAACCAATAGCTTTGCGGCCCAGGCCCAGCGGGACAAGCCCACGTTTTCCATGGCCATTGCGGCCCCCAGTATGCAGAAGATGATCCAGAGCGCTCTGCGGAGCGACAAGGCGGCGGCGCGGCTGACCTCCACCCTGATCTCCGCCGTGAATGCCAGCGAACAGCTGAGAGCTTGCGAACCCAGCACCATTGTAGCGGCGGCGCTCCGGGGCGAGGGCATGGGCCTGATCTTCGGCCATGGCTATTACGTGGTGCCCTACGGGACTACCGCAACGTACATTCTTGGCTACAAGGGCTACATCCAGCTTGCCATGTCCACCGGGTTCTATGCCGACATCGACTGCACGGACATTCGTGAGGGCGAGATCGAGGGGCGGAGCCGCCGGACCGGTAAGCCCATCGTGAACCTTGCCAAGTACGAGAGCGACGAGGAGCGGCAGAGCAAGCCCATTATCGGCTACTACGGCTACTACGAGCTGAAGGACGGCACCTTCCGTTTTGAATACTGGCCCATGGATCGGCTCCTACGCCATGCGGACCGGTACTCCAAGGCGTTCAGCTATGAGAAGTTCAAGGCCATGCAGAGCGGGGAGATGAACCCCAAGGACGTGGAAAAGCTGCTGAACGGTTCCCCCTGGTACGATCCCAACGGCGGGCAGGACCGGATGTGCCGCAAGACGATTCTGCGGCAGCTGCTGAACAGCGGCTACGCGCCCCTGTCCCCGGAGGTCAAGACCCAACTCATGGAGGAAGCCAGCGCCGAGGACGAGGGCATGATCCCGGATATGCCCATGCCGGAGCGCACGGTGGCATCTACCGGAGAGGTGGTGGAGGCCGCGCCTGCGGCTGTGGAAGCCCATCAGGAGACCACGGAGAGCGAATCCGGTATGGTTACACCCCTCAAGGTGGAAAAGACCGCAGAGGCCACTCAGAAGGCGCAAGACGATGGTATGGACTATGCGGCCACTTTCTTTGGGGAATGAGGTGAGGGACCATGCTGATCTCCATTAAGACGCGGGATGAGGACGGGAGTCGGTACATGATGTGTGCCGGCACCGTCACCCGTGAAGTCAAAACCGGAACCACAGCCAAGGGAACGCCGAAGGCGGAATTTGACATGAAGTATGCCAAAGGCGAGTTCATGAACGTGTCCGCCGTGGGGGACGATGACGTGACCCGCATGGCATCGTGTCTGGAAAAGGGAGATGCCGTTCTGGTTTGCGGCGTGTGGAAAACCCGGCGCTACACCACCCGTGACGGGGAACAGAAGGAGTGGAGCGAGCTTCACGCGGAGTTCGTGGCCCCGCAGGCGGTGATGGCGGCAGTGCTGGGGCTGCTTGCGGCAGAAAGTGAGAAGCCGCGCTCCCCTGAACCGGCGAAGCCTATGGAACACAGCGGCAGTCAGGCTGGTTCCCTTGACAGTCAGGAGGACGCCGGTTTGCCGTGGGAACAGCCCGCAGAGGACGAACCCTACGATTATGTACCGCAGATTTAGGGGGGATGGCTATGAAGATCGTTTGTGCGGACACGAAAGAATATGCCTACATGGTTCGGATGTGCCTCGTCAACCAAGCAGAGGATAACTGCAAGTGCTGTGTGCTTCGAACGCTTTGCGGGCGAGGCGAGCAAGAATGTGATGACATTGAAGAGTTTCTTGAGTTGGAGACGGAGAGAGGGAATTGACCTATGGCGAAAGAAAACCGGTATTTCTGGCTGCGGCTCTATGATGACTTTTTTACGTCCAAGCGGATCAAAAAACTCCGCAAGCTGGCAGGTGGGGATACCTACCTCATCATTTACCTGAAAATGCAGCTCATCGCCATGAAGCACGATGGAATTTTGCAGTGGTCAGGTCTCGACGATAACTTTGCCGATGAGCTGGCGTTGGAACTGGATGAGGAACCGGCCAACGTGGAGGTGACGATCAACTACCTTCTTTCCTGCGGCTTGGCGGAGACCTCGGATGACGTCACGTTTTTCTTCCCGTATGCGGTGAAAAACGTTGGGAGCGAAGGTTCTTCCGCGAAGCGGATGAGGGAGTCCAGAGCAAGAGCAAAGCTGGAAGAGCCGTCACAATGTGCGAACGATGTGCGAACATTGTGCGAACATCGTTACGGAGAGAAAGAGATAGAGAAAGAGATAGATATAGAAGATATATCTTCTTCACTACGTTCAGAAGATATGGGGGGCAGTGCCCCCAGTGAGCCAAAGGCACCGAAGAGCGGAAAGCGGACGGCGGTGAAATTCGTACCGCCCACGCTGGAAGATGTGGAAGCCTACGCCGCGTCCCGGCAGAGTACGGTGGATCCCCGTCGGTTCTTTGAGTATTTTAACACCCCGGACGCACAGGGCCGCTCGTGGAGGGACAGCAAGGGGAACCCGGTGAAGAACTGGAAGCAGAAGTTTCTTACATGGGAAGGCCGTGACGGAGGCAGGCGCGCGCCCGCCGAAGCGCCTAAGCGGAAAAGCTGGGCCGAAGTGGCGGCGGAGATGGACGCGGAGGAGGGCCGCACAACATGACCAGACAGGAGACAGGCATCATCATGGATATTCTCACGGCGGCGTATCCCCGGTTTTACACGGGGCCGTCCGCCCCGGATATGCGAAACGCCATACGGCTTTGGGCAGATATGTTCGCCCATGACGAGGTGGCACTGGTGGCAGCGGCGGTAAAAAGCGTGATCGAAAGCGACGAAAAGGGCTTTCCGCCCACCATTGGGCAGGTAAAGGCCAAACTTCGCCTGCTGACGGCGAAACCGGAAATGACGGAGGCTGAGGCGTGGGGTCTGGTGGCAAGGGCCATCCGCAACGGGCTGTACGGTGCGGAGGAGGAATTTGAGAAGTTCCCGCCGGTGGTACAGCGGATCGTGGGCAGTCCCAACACGCTGCGGGAGTGGGCGCGGATGGACACGGAGACGGTGCACAGCGTAGTATCCAGCAACTTTCAGCGCAGCTATCGGGCCATTTCCGCACGGGAACGGGAGATCAACGCCCTGCCTGCGGAGGTTCGGGCACTGGTACAGCGCATTGGCACCGGGCCGGAGCCGGAGAAGCTGGCGGCGCCAGAGAAGAAGTCTCTGCCGGCGGCGGAAGCAAAAACGGAAGCCGAGGCGGTGAAGCCGCCGGAATGGTTCAAGGACGCGGTACGGCCCCAGCGGCGCAGCCGGGATGAGGTGATGGCCTATCTCCGGGGAAAGGCCGATGGGGATGGCAGGTAATTTTACGCTGGCAAGCTGTATGCGGAGATACAGGACACGGGAGGAATTGGAGGACCCCTCAAACAGTCTGCACAAGTGCTGGTCCTGCAAGCTGGCCTATGGGCAATGCGAATGGAGCCGGGTGGACGAAAAAAGCGGGAAAGTCCGCTTTGAGGACGTTCCCGGCTGGAAGGTCCGGCGGAGATCCCGCATGGAGCGGGACGGAGTGGTGGAGCGGGTGCAGGTTTTGGACTGCCCGAAGTATCAGGAGGAAAAGCGATGAGCATTCGTTTGGAGGATTTGAACAGCCTTCCGGAGCGGTTCCGCAAGCAGGTGGAGGCACAGGTCCGTGACCAGCGGATCGACCGGACGGCCAGGGTAATGGCCCGGTTCGTGACGGAGGAGAAGGGGAAGGCGGAAGCGGCGGAGGTGACCCAGCGCAAGCACCACAACCACCCCACCGCCCGGACCCTGCCCAACGGAACGGAGCACACCTTTGACAGCCGCAAGGAGGCGGCCCGGTATGACGAGCTGGCACTGCTCAGCAAGGCCGGGGCCATCCGGGACCTGCGGCTCCAACCCCAATTCACGCTGAAGGAAAGCTACATTACGGCCAACGGCGACCGAAGCCGCGCCGTGACGTATCGGGCGGACTTCTCCTACGAGGAGCGGGGGAAGGACGGCACATGGCATCCGGTGGTGGAGGACGTAAAAGGCCCCTCTACGAAAAAAGACAAGACCTACCGCATGAAGGTGAAACTGATGCAGGACATGAAGCACATCACCGTGCGGGAGGTATGAACGGAAAGGAGATATGCCCGGTGGAGACCGTAACTGTGATCGTGCGGGCTGTGCTGCCATGGGACAGCGCAGACGGGAAAGACCGGATCGAGATATGCACCCATGACCGGCAGAGCCAGATCGACTACTGCCTGAACCACTGCCCCTATGCGGAATGCGTGAACTGCGCGGGCGGAGGTCGGACTACCAGCCGCGGCGGGCGGCCGCCCCTTCTGCGGGAAGCGGAAATGCGCAAGCTGCGGGAGCTGCTGGAAGCGCGGACAGACCCGGCGGACATTTGTCGGGAGATGCACATGGACGAGGATTTTCTGAGCCGGTGCAAACGAAAACTGCGGAGGGAGAAAAAACATGAAATGCGAACTCTATCACGATAATTTCCAGAATTTCAAGCGATACAACATCCCCAAAGCGCAGCTTGTGATTGCGGATATTCCGTATAACATTGGCGTTGACGCTTATGCCTCCAACCCCATGTGGTACAACGGTGGAGACAATAAAAACGGGGAAAGCAAGCTGGCGAAACAGAGCTTTTTTCACACGGACGGCAGCTTTCGCATTGCGGAGTATATGCACTTTTGCAACCGGATGCTGCGCAAGGAACCGAAGGAAAAAGGGACAAGCCCCGGCGATGATCGTATTTTGCGCCTTTGAGCAAATGCACACAGTGATCGAGTACGGAAAGCAATACGGATTTATGAAGTCCTATCCTCTGTTTTTCGCAAAAAACTATTCGGCGCAAGTCTTGAAGGCCAACATGAAGATTGTCGGCGCGACGGAATTTGCGGTCGTCCTCTACCGGGACAAGCTGCCGAAGTTCCGCAACGTTGGGGCAGACGGAGAGCGGCACATGGTCTTTGACTGGATTTCATGGGGGCGGGACAAACGCAATGAATATCCGAAGGTACATCCAACACAAAAGCCGATTGGCGTCTTGAAAAAGCTGATTTCCGTGTTTACAGACCCCGGCGATGTGGTGATCGACCCTTGCGCGGGCAGCGGGTCTACGCTACGGGCCGCTTATGAATTGGGGCGCAATGCCTACGGGTTTGAAGTTGACAAGGGGTTTTACGAGGCGGCAAAGGGGAAAATGCTTGCGTCGCTGCTTGAAAAGCCGGAATTTGAGCAAATGCAAATGGAGGTTGGCGAAGCGTTACCCAACCATGGAGAAAGGAGCGGGACATGAAGCACAGCAACGATTACTGGGAACAGGAAGCCTATTGTGAAATGGAACGGAGGCGGGCGGAGAAGAACCGCAAAACCAGAGAGCAGCGACGGCGGGAGCGGGCGGACACCTCCGCCATGATCGGCGGAATTTGCTTTTTACTGCTGCTGGCGGTTCTTTTGGCAAAGGTCCTACTGGGAGGTGGAACGCCGTGAACAGGGAGAACCGGAGAGCAGGGTGGAAGAAAAAGCTGCCACCCTGCCCTCTCTGCGGACTGGACAGCGGGGAGCGGGTCGAGGATGCGGCGCCGCCCTTTGACTACATCGTGGCGTGCACCTCCTGCGGATGCAGAACGAAGCGTTACCACGGTCTGAACTGCGCCACAAAGGCGTGGAACCGGGGAGATGTTTACCGCCCGGAGAAAGGAAAACACCATGTATCACTGTGAAACCTGCGGCGCAGATTTTGAAGCACCGCTGATCTTGGACTGGTCTGACCCGCGCCCGGACTGCTTTTTTGAGCGGTTTCGGAAGGTGGGCTGTCCTTATTGCGGGAGCCAGTATTTCAACGAATTGGACGAGGAAGGGGAGGAAAAGTGATGGATGCCTTGGAATTTCTAAACAAGGTTGATCGTATTAGCGCCAAGTGGACAACGGAGGAAAAAGCGCAGTACAACGAATATAGGGAAAACCATGATAATACCAGTGCGATTGCATTTGTAGTGAAGTGGGCCGCAGAGCACCCCGTCAAAACCCGCCAGAGCGAGTTTTTGAAGCTGTTTCCGGGAGCGGGGCCTACGAAAGACGGTGTCCTATCAATATGCCCGAACGCATTTTCTCCCGTGTATAAGGACGAAAGGGGACTGTGCAAATTGCATTACGCTGATTGCGATAACTGCTGCCGGCAATTCTGGCTTGCGGAGGTGGAGGACGCATGAAACTATTGATCGGCGGAAGTCCCTGCACACATTGGAGCATCGCACAGACAAAGAACCGCGAGACAGAGTCCAGCGGCATCGGCTGGGAGCTATTTCTAAACTGCCGTATCGCCCGCGACAAGTACAAGCCGGATTTTTTTCTCTACGAGAACAACAAATCCATGTCGCCCGCTATCCGGGCGCAGATCACGGCGGAGCTGGGCGTGGAACCCGTGCTTATCAACTCCGCACTGGTATCGGCGCAGAACCGCCAACGTCTGTATTGGGTGGGCAGACGGAACCCGGACGGCACATACAGCCAAGTGGCAGTGGAGCAGCCGGCGGACCGTGGGATCCTCCTGCGGGACATTCTGGAGACCGGCGTTGCATGGAAGGACAAGTCCTATACGCTGGACGCGCATTACTATAAATCGGCAGGCGTTTACCAATCCCAAAAAGCAAACATAGTTATTCGCGCCTCATGGTGGCGGAGCCCTGTTGCCATTAAGCCGCTGACTGAGCGGGGTATCCTGCTTCGGGACATTTTGGAGACTCCGACCAGCAAAAAAGGATATGCACTGGACCCAACGTACGCAGAAGTCCTGAATTTGAATCCAAGCAAGCACGGAATGAATGGTGCAGTCATCCACTGTGATGGAAAGAGCCGAACACTCACGACGAACAAGGGAGAGGGTCCCAAAAATCATAATCCCCTGTCCGCACCGGCACCATCGAGAGTAAGGCTAAGAACACAGACTTTGACAGCCAGCAATACCGGGTATATTCCCCGGACGGCAAAAGTGTGACCCTGTGCGGACAGGGCGGCGGCGTGGGGGCAAAAACCGGTCTTTATGCCGTGCCTGTTATCCCGGACGGGAAAGGGCAGTTTGTAATTAAGGCGGCAGGCGGAAAAGAAATCCCAGTTTACGAGGTTCGCGGTGGGCGGATCACCATCAAAGGAAAGACATACCCCATTAAACTGGCAGACGGATTTTACATCATTCGCAAGCTGACCGTGACGGAGTGCGAAAGACTACAAACTGTACCAGAATGGTATTTTACACCGCAGATATTTAGGGCAAAGGAGTTGATGTTGGTATGCAAAGATGTTCCGTCGAAGGTTGTGACAATCCCATTGCAAGTAAAAAAACAAAAACTAGTGCCATAAACATCACCTTAGACTTGTTCGGAATGGAACTACAGACACTATCAGACCAATCGTTGACAAAAGCAAGAAATGTGTCGTCGATGGCTGTGATAGATGTCAACAAACAAGTTTGGGATATTGCTTTATGCACTATAAAAGATTTCGCAGAAATGGAACGGCAAGACTTACAAAAGGTGGAAATGATTATGTCGCCAGCTATGACGAATACAGGTTTGAACATCGAAAAGTTGCTGAAAGAATGCTTTGACGAAAACTTGTCGCCGGAGAAGTTGTCCACCACATCGACTTTGATACGCACAATAATTCACCAGACAACATCTATGTGTGCTCCAATGAAGAACATATCCGTATCCATAGGTTGCTTAGGGGAGAAGTCTTTAGACACATTCCCGACCTTATTGATGCTGGATATATCGTATTCAACGGAAAGGAATATGAAGTTGGTTAGCGATTCGGCCTGCTACAAAATGCTGGGCAACGGCTGGACCGTGGACGTGATCGCCAACATTATGAGCCATTTTACCGGACTGACGGAGGAGCCGGTGGAAGTGCTTTCTATGTACGACGGCATGAGCTGCGGGCATATCGCACTGGACAAGCTGGGTGCTGAGATCACCGCCTACTATGCAACCGAGATCGACAAGTACGCCATCCAAACCACACAGCACAATTTCCCGGACACCGTGCAGCTGGGCGACGCGTTTCAGGTGCGGGACAATAATTGGGGGCCTGTAACGGATGAGGAGGGAAATGGATGAAGGTGCTTGAGTTATTTGCCGGGACGCGCTCCATAGGGAAGGCGTTCGAGGCTCGGGGCCACAAGGTGTACTCCGTAGAGTGGGACAAACGATTTGACCACATCGACCTATATGCTGACATCCTGAAGCTGACTGCGGAGGATGTGCTGCGGGAGTTTGGGCGGCCTGATGTGATCTGGGCAAGCCCGGACTGCGCCACATTTTCTATCGCGGCCATCAGCCACCACAGGCGGAAAAACCCCGAGACAGGAAATTTGGACCCGGTGAGCGAGTATGCCAAGTTTTGCGATGCAGTGGACCAGCACGTGTTGCGGCTGATCTTAGCATTGTCCCCGACTTACTGGTTCATTGAGAATCCGCGTGGAGGGATGCGCAAAATGACGTGGATGGAGGGGTTGCCCCGGTACACTGTCACATACTGTCAGTACGGGGACACCCGAATGAAGCCAACGGACATTTGGACAAATCATCCGCTTCCCAGATTTAAACCGCCTTGTCATAACGGCGACCCGTGCCATATCTCTGCCCCGCGCGGGGCCAAAACGGGAACGCAAGGGCTGACTGGCAGCGTGGAGCGGTCTGTCATCCCGGCTGCATTGTGCGACCATATTGTAGATATTTGTGAGGAGGCGGAGTGGAATGTCACAGTCTGTTAAAGCGCCATTTAAGTTTTCGTATACGCAGCCGTCATTAGATTGGTTTAAGACTATCAACGTAGAAATCAAGCCAGACGACTACTATTACTTTAAACTCCAGCGGAGATATGGCCCTGACTGGTGGCTTATCGGACAAAATCCGCCCCCAGAAAATTCTACACGGCACGAATGGTCGGAAACAGAACTCGGGAGAATTTCCTGCCGTGACATCGCAAAGTTTGTTGAGTGGGCGAGAGACGGTGGTGGAAGCAAAATTGTTGAGATCTCGGCAATTAGCGGCTCTTTCGACCTTCTTCGCGAAATTAAAGTGCTTTTGCTTAACCCCGGCATCGCCAGAGCCATGGCGGAGCAGTGGGGCGGAGACATAAGGGAGGAATCATGAGCGATTTGGAGCAGACCGCCATCGAGCGGCTGAAAGCGGCGTCGGATATGAGCCTGCGTCTTTTTGAGAAACCGTTAGTGATCACCTACTCCGGGGGGAAGGACAGCGATGTGACGCTGCATCTGGCAAGGGCCAGCGGCATCCCATTTGAAGCCCTGCACTCCCTCACCACGGCGGATGCGCCGGAGACGGTGCGCCATGTGTACGATACGTTCCGGCGGCTGGAAGAAAAGGGCGTGAAGTGCACCGTAGATAAGCACGTTCAGCCGGACGGCTCCCGTATGACCATGTGGAAACTAATTCAAAAGAAGCTCATTCCGCCCACACGCCTGAAGCGGTACTGTTGCGCCGTCCTTAAAGAGGGGGGAGGCAAGGATCGGTTTATCGCTACAGGTGTTCGTTGGGCGGAATCCACGGCCAGGAAACGCCGCGGCGGTTTAGAGGTATTAACGTCTAAGCCACAAAACAAACTGATCCTATCAAACGATAACGACGAGGATCGCCGATTATTTGAAACGTGCCAACTAAAGGGGAAGCGGGTGGTGAACCCCATCATCGACTGGAAGGACAATGAGGTGCTGGATTATGCCGCTGCCGAAAAAATCACCATGAACCCGCTGTACTGCGAGGGCTTCCACCGGGTCGGCTGCGTAGGTTGTCCCATGGCATCCAAAGCCAGAATCATGGAATTTGCCCGCTATCCGAAAATCAAGGCGGCGTATATCCGGGCCTTTGATCGGATGCTGGAAGAACGGAGGAAGCGAAGTCTGCCGTGCCAGTGGCAATCCAGCGTGGATGTATTTCATTGGTGGATGGAGGACGGCGTTTTGCCGGGACAGGAAGTTCTTGGAGGGTTTGAGGAATGACAAACTTTGAGTTTTACACGAAAAACGCGGACAGATTGGGTGAGCTGATCGAAAAAGCCGTGGATGATGCGCTGGAAGCAAAGGGCTGCTCACTTGATCTGAAATACCCGGAGAAACTATCCAATGCCGACGATACCCGCATGGTGACGTGGGAAAGCTGGCTGAATGAAGAAATGTAGGGAGGAACTATGAGAGATACAAACCTCGTAAATGCTCTGCGTGAGCACGCAGAATGGGCACGGGCAAATGAGTTGGAAACGCCGATCACGTTAGGTGATGACCTTGTGGCTGCCGCTGACCGGCTGGCCAACCAAAACACCCACATTTTAGCACTGCAAAAGGAAATCGCTGGGCTGCGGAAGGCGGTACGGTGGGTCCATGATGGGCTGTATCTCTGCGACCCGGAGAAAAACACGGTCTGCAAAAAAGCGGCTGTAAAAAGCAGTGTTTTCACACCACGTTCCCGGAGTTTGCGAACGCCTTAGCAGAGACGCCAGCACCGCAGCTCAGGTGGATACCGGTGGCGGATCGGCTGCCGGAGAATTTTCGGAAAGTGCTGTGTTGGGGTGAATATTTCCGCTATGGAGACTTTAATGCAATGTTTGCAGATTACGCAATTGGCTACCAAATCAACGGAAGCTGGGGCGGTGAAGTCGCAAACGGAACAAAGGCTCGTGTTTTGGCGTGGATGCCGCTGCCGAAACCGCCGAAGGAGGGAATGTGATGGGAAATTTTAATTGCTTGCGCTGCCGCTTTAGGCATAAGGATAACGGAAACTGTACTGCGGTCGGCGGGTCCTGCACGGCGGTTCCGGCGGCGCACTGCCCACTGCTGCGGGAATATTTGGACACGGGGCTGGAACCTGCGATGTGCGCCAATTACAAGACGTTTGAGGATGAGGCTATTAGTAAGGGCGTGACATTTAAGCGCATTGTCGCACTGATGGAGGCCGACAGGGCCGGTCGGCTGGTCGTGACGCGGTGCAAGGACTGCGAACACGCCGAACGGTATGAGCGGGCAGATGGAACCGCAGGCTATTACTGCGGGCACCCGAAAAACACCTTCACTTATGGTGAGCGCTGGGATCGTATATTCAAACCAGCAAAAAAAGCAGACGATTTTTGCAGCTACGGCGAGCCGAAGGAGGGCGGTGCTGAATGAAGCTGAAAGACCGGCTGATGATAGCCTTTTGGACGATGGTCATAGCCGCTGGCATTGCGTTTATCGTGTTTTATTTCAAAAGCATTTTGACCGCCGACATCCCCCTGTGGCTGAAACTGTACTTGTTGGGGGGAAAGTAAGATGTCTAAACAGTCTGGGGTACTTACAGCGGCGGGACGCGGAGCTGAATGCGGCCTTTAACGCCGGAGCGGCGGTGGCAGCGTAGTTTGCCATGGATACCCTGCAAATGACCATGCACCAGCAGGAAGGCTGGGGCTATGACCGGATCATGCGTATTACGCAGGCATGGCTGGAGACGCAGCGGGAGTACAAGGCCGCCCTGAATTGCAAAGATCCAGCTGCGGACGTGTGTCAGGAGCACATGGACCGGGTGATGGCGGAGATCCTCAACGGGAAGGCGGAGCTGATCCCCTTCCCGGACAGATACAAGGAGCTGAAAAAAGTGACGTATGGAGGCCGGAAATGAAGATCGAACAGACGGTGCAGGCAAAGTTCAAGACGCTGCCGGTGGAGCGGGCGAAAAGTGAGCGGTCAAGCGTGGAGCTGTGCCCGATGCGGACGGGGCGGGTAACATGGGTACACCCCAAGGGACGGTTTATCACCGTGACGACCAAGACCCTTGGCGGGGACGTGACGGAGAACTTTTTGCCCGGAGAGGTCCGGGCAGTCTGAGAAAGGAGGGAGCTGATATGGCGGAAACGATCTTGAATTTTGTGCTCCTGCTTGTAGTGGCGGGCTTTGCGGTCTATGAGGCGCGCAGCGGGAATATTTCCATGACAGTATACGCCTGCACGTTGCTGGTTCTGTATTCTTTGCTGTGGAAACTGGACCGCATTGAAAAGCGCGCCAAACGGATCTGCGAGCTGCTGGAAAGGGAGGGGGACGATGGAGAGGACTGAGGACCCCAAGCAGGGCAGGGAACTGCCGGTCTACGCGGTACGGCTGCGGGAATTGCGGCGGGCCAGAGGCGTGAGCAGCCGCCGGGTATCCGAATACTGCGGTATGAGCCACGGTATGGTAGGCTTTTACGAAAGCGGCATGAAGGAACCGAAGGCGTCGGCCCTGATCACGCTGGCGGATTTTTACGGCGTGAGTGTGGATTACATCCTTGGCTTAGAACCGGAATAAAAAAATTTTCAAGTGGCTACTAAAGTTTACCAAATTAAGAAAACCTTGTGGAATAATAGAGAGTGAGAAGAAATAAATTCTTTTCACTCTCTGTTTTTTTGAGGTAAGGAGGCCGCGAATGGAACTGGAACCGATGGATACGGCGGAACTGACTGCACAGCAGGAACGCTATGACGCCATTGCCCGAGCCACGAGCGACAGCCTTGCCCTTTTTTACTGCTGCATTGAATTTGACCGCCCCTTTGATATGCTGGCGGTGCCAAAGGAACCGGACGTAGGCGAGAAGTGGGTCGCCTATCTGGACAATCTGCGGCTGAAAAAAGCTGGACACGCGGCGGGGAGAACCCCTTGGTTTTCTGGACGGGCTGACGGACATTACCAGGATTTTTGGCGAGGGGCTGTCCGCCGGGGAATTTACCAAAGCGGTGGGCAATGAGAAGTCCGCCCGGAACCGGAAGGTGGGGACGGCACAGCAGCGGAAGAACTGGGGCGAGAACTCCGCAAAGAACCCATACACCGCTGAGGACTATGACGAACTGGACCGTATTTACGAGGCGCTGGCCAGCGACCTGATGGCAGCGGGCGGCGTAAGCGTGAAGCAGGAGTTCATTCTGCGGGACTGCGCAAAAATGACGCTGGACCGGGACGAAGATGCGGGCCATCGGCCAATATGACAAGGCGGCTAAGCTGAACAAAATAGGTTCAGGATAACCTGTCCAGCGAGGGGCTGCGGAAAAAGGACGCAAAGCCCATTGACGATCTGCGGATCGACAGTCTGGTGGAAGCACTAGGAAAAGAAAGGACTTTTGAAAAACGGGAAGCAATGCGACCCGGACGAAATGTTCCGCATTTTGTTTGGGCGTTCCTGCAAATACCCCTACACCATGGACGCAGCGGAACAGATGCTCATGATCAACGAAAAACCGGATGCGGCAGAACGAAGGGCGGCCTGAGCTGACCACCCTGCCGCCGGAGATGCGGCTACGGGACGAGTTGGGGGAGTTTGCGGAGGAACCCAATGATCAGGAGAAGGAGGCATATCAGCGGCTCGGACTTGTGAAGATGCCTCCGGCGAAGAAAAAGCGGTAAGGAGGAGCCATGGCACGGCGGGCTGGAAAGGCATGGACAAGTTCGCAGGGCTGGGTCAGCGTGAAGCCCACAGCAGAGCGGGACTACACGGACTATGAGGATGTCTGGTGGGCCTTTCTGATCTGGGTGTTCCGGTGGTATCCGGACAAGCTGCTGGACCTTGTGCGGAGCGACGAAGCGGACTTCGCCAACGAGGAGATCATGCAGCGGGTGATGGTGCGGACCTACGCCAGGAAACGGGAGGTGGCGATCACCGGAACCCGAAGCCTGACAAAGACCAGCACAAAGATGAAATACGCCATGGTGAACGGGCTGGTATGGCCGGGGACTCAAAGCGCCTATTATGGCCCAAGCTACAAACAGCTTGCCGCCATCGGCGGAAAGACCTACCACCAGATTGAGCACGATTACCCCATCCTTGCCAAGCACTGGCGGGTCAGCGCGGAGAGCAAGGACGATTTCAAGATTGAGACGGACGGCGGAAGCGCCTTTTACATCTCCGCCATGCGCGGCGACAACCTGCATGACGTGACGGCGGAAGAATACGCACAGGAAGAAAACCCGCCCTTTGACTACAACGAGTATTCCACCGTGGTGCTGCCGGCCGTGCGTCTCTGGCACAACATCAGCGGTGAGCGGGACAAAAACTTTGTAGGATACAAGAAACACGCCATCACCAGCGCAGGGCGCAAGCAGAACCACGCGTTTCAGACCCGGTGCAAGGTGATGAAAAAAATGACCCAAGGGGAAAGCGCCTTTGCCATTGATATTTCATGGGAGAGCATCGTGCTCATGCAGATGCGGCCCTATGAATGGGCACAGGGACTCCGGGAGGAACTGACGGCGGAAAAGTGGATGCGGGAGATGGAGAGCCGGTTTACCGGTGCGGACGAGTTTCCCGTGCTTTCCGACGAGGTGCTGACGGATTCCCAGCGGGTGCTGGTGATGGAGACGGAGCACTGCTGCAAGGACCCGCACCCCAAGCTGGGCCCGGAAGAGGTTATTTACATCGTGGGCTATGACGTTTCCTACGAGGATTCGGCAAAGAACGCCAAATGCGCCTGCGTGGTGATAAAGCTGACGCGGCAGCGGGAATACCTGAAACGGGACCGCTTTTTGAAGCAGCTGGTTTACATTGACGATTGGCCACCGCCGGACCAAAGCAAGGCCCAGGCGCGGCGGCTGAAGGCCATTTGGAACCGATTCTGCTATGACGGCAGCCAAACCTATATCGCCATCGACTCCTGGCAGTACGGGCGCGGGGTGCTGGAAGATTTGATGACCGACTTGGGAGACGGCCTTCCGCCCTTGTGTGTGAAGAACCACGCGGCCTATGCGGCGGCGGAGCTGCCGGGGGCCATTCCGGTGATCTACCCCATCAAGGCAGGCGGCACCGGCGTGACGGACCCGGACTTTGAAATGCTGAAATACGCACAGACGGAGTTTGAGCACCACAACGTTGAACTGCTGACGCTGAACGCCAATGAGGGCGTGGAGGCGTATAAGCGCGCCCACCGCATCCGGGACGATGACCGGGATTACCAGTTTGCACAGCCTTATCAGAAGTGCCGGGAGCTGTCCGGACAGATACAGAACCTGAAGCTGGTGCCCAGCGGGGCGGGGATGAGCGAGAAGCGCATTTCCAAGGCCATTCAGCGCGATAGCTGGTCCGCCACGAAATATGCCCTGCGGCTGGCCCAGCTGATCGAGCGGGAGGAACTGCTGACGGAGATCCACGGGAAAAACAAGAGCGATTGGGCGTCGGCGCTGGATCTGTTCAAGGAAAACAAAGTGGCCCCGCCTATCAGCACCGGAGGCAGCGGACGGCTGGTGACGGCGCGGCGGGGAGGCCGGAGGTTTTGACAATGGCTCAACGGAAGAAACGATACCGGCTGTACGCCATGGGGCGGACCCGGAAAACGGAAGAGATCGCGTATGACACCCGGTTTTACCGGATCTGCGCAGGGTATGTTCTGCTGTATCTCACCGGACGGAAAAAGCCGGAGGGCGCAGTGGAGGTGGACGGGGCGGACCTGGACCGTCTGACAGACGGAGACCGCCTGTGGCTGGCGGACTGCAACACCATGATTCTGGCAGAAGCGGCGCCCCAAGCAGGCGTAACGCCGGAGGAGGCGGAGAAGCACTGGGCCAGCACTCTGAACCGGCTGGAATTGGAATTGCAGAAGGAGCGGGAACGCATGAAGGGAGGCGGAGAGCATGGACCTGCAAACTGAATTGAGGTCGGTGCAATTCGCCTCGTACCCGAAGATATTCGGAAGGCTGCGGGAACTGGCGGCCCAGTACGGCGACCTGCCCATGGACGCCGTAAGCGGCGCATTTATGCGGGCGGCCAGCAACACCTACACCCGGAATAACCCCTACATTCAGAACCGCCGGGTAAAGGCCATTTCCTCGCTGCCGGTGAATTACAGCAAGGACAAGGTGGCGGAGATGCTCACCGCACCGGACGGCAACGAACAGGGCCTGCGGCAGGTGGCCCACGCGCTGGAATGGACGGCGTATCCCCTGTTTCACACCCGGAAGGTGTACACGGAAATGCTGACCTACCACAGCTACATTGCCCCGGAGTACGCCACAGAGGAAGAAGCGAAGCGGGAGGACTTCCTGCGGGAATGGCAGCTTTTGGACAAGCTGCGGAAAACGCTGGACCCCAAGGCCACGGCCCATGAGATCGCGGGGCAGGTATTGCAGGAGGGGAAGGTTTTCTACTATCCCCGGATCAGCGTGGACAAGCCCCACAACAAGGTAAACCACGCCTTTTTGCAGCAGCTTCCCAGCGACTGGGTGAAGATCGTGGGGTTTAACAACGTGTCGAAATACACGGTGGCGATGAACCTGATGTACTTTATGCAGCCGGGGACGGATCCGTTGCAGTTCGGAGACCTGCTGCTGCCCTATCTGGATGACTTCTACGCATCGGCGGAGCGGGCACCGGAGGGCACGGGGAAGCGGGTGATCTTTGCGGCGCGGGACAGGGTGGACCTGAACGTGCTGGAACAGCGGAGGAAGCAGACCGGAGGCCGCTTGGCGGGAGACCCGGAAGTATACTCCCAGAACGGGCGGTGGTTCTACTGGGTGACGCTGCCGGTTGACAAGATTTTCACCTTTGAGGCAGACGATGTATCCCGGAACGCCATTTCCCCGCTGGCGGGGCTGTATCTCTCTCTTGTGCAGATGGCGCAGTACGAGCAGATCCAGCTGGAACTGGTGCAGAACCCCCTGATCGCCCTGTTTACCGGCGAGATCCCCTACAAGGATAAGTCCGAAATTACAAGCACAGAGGACGATTACCGGCTTTCCGACGCGGGACGGCGGCTGTTTGAGTACCTGTGGTATCAGATGCTGACAGAGAGCAACACCAGCGGGATCGGCTGGTTCACGGCCCCTGTGGAAAACATCAAAATGCACCAGCTGGCAGAAGCACCCAGCGCCACCAAGATTTCCGCAGCCGGGTACAGCTACGCCATGAACAAGGCGGGGCTGTCCGCCATCGTACCCACCACGGAGGACCCCAAAGCGGGCATCGCTCAAATCTCCCTGCAAATCGAAGGAAAATTCGCGGAGTGCGTATACCGGGGCTACGAACGGATGATGGCGTCCATTATGGACAAGCTGAATCTGAAATATTCGTGGCGGTTCAGTTTGTTCGGGACTCTCTCTACCGAGGAAAAACGGATGGAGGAGGCCAAGCAGGGCATGACCCTCGGCATCCTGCCCCAGACCATCATCTACATGGCCATGAACGATCTATCTCTGCTGGACGATCTGAGCATTTCCAACGCCATCAAGGCAAGCGGCATCATGGATAAGCGGCTGCCGCTGGTGACAAGCTACAATGCCAAGCAGTCCGAAAGCGGACTGCCGCCCCAGGCGGCCCACGATCTGAACCCCGGCGGGAGACCCAAGGGGGACGGCACCGTGACCAGCGAGGGGCAGGAAGCGGACATCGACACCTACGGCGGATAGCCGAAGAAAAAGTGAACAGAGTACCCCGCTCTAAGCGGTGAGCGGGAGGAGCAAAGCGTTGCTGACGCCGGAATGACCGGCGTGGGCAGCGCTTTTTTTCAACACGAGAGGAGGAAACCACATGGCAAAGCTGCGGGACATTTACCACTACGAAAATCCCCGCTTTTCCCCGCTGCGGGACGCGGCGAGACGGGCCACGGCGGCATACCAGAACGCCGCACGGGGTCTCGACACGCTAAAGGAGTGGGTTCTGGTGGAGTTTGGACTGGTACACACGGCGGACGCCATTCACCGTCTGGCCCACGAACAGCCCAAGCGGTTTGACGTGATCGGAGACATTCTCCACCAGCGGCACCTGATGCAGGAATACCCGGAGACCCCGGAATACCGGGAGCGGCCGGAGGACATGGACGGCGTATTCGGAGAGGTGATCCGGCTGTTGGAGGACATTGAGGACGCCTTGCGAGACTGCGTGGGCACCAGCGAAGAAGTGGGGCTGTACCCGCTGGCAAGGGAATTTGAAAACCTTCAGATGGAGAACAGCAAAAGCTACGAGACCATGCTCTACGCATGGCAGATGTATGACAAGACCGACGGCAGCGCCACCAGCTATGACAACTGGGTGGAAAAGCTGTTTGACGGAGAGGAGGCGTGACCATGCCGTTTCGGACGAGAGAAACCCCGCCGGATCATGTAAGGCTGTCCGGCGAGCTGCGGGTCATGCAGCGGCTCAACGAATACGAGTTCGGCGTGGAGCTGTGGATCATGCGTTCTGGGTTGAACCGGAACAACTGGGATTACCGCAATATGCGGGAGCACTACCTGACGTTTGTGGGCCAGCCCATCCTGTGTGCCTATGTGGGCCGCAAGGTGGGGGACGGACACAACATGCGAGAAGTGTGGGACCCCTACACCGGCGAAAAAAGCTACACGTTCATGGACGGAACGGCGGAGCGCATTGTAGGGACCCTATCCGACGATCCCAAGGACTTTTCCATTGAGGAAGAGGACGGGAACGAATGGATCAGGGCAAAGGGCCGGTTATTTCAGTTTTACGCACCGGAATTGGTGGAAAAGATCGTGCGGACAGGGCGCATGGATGTTTCCACCGAGATCGATAGGAAAAAGTCCCACATGGAGGGCAAGACCGAGATCATTACGGATTGGGCAGGTCTTGGCGTAACCGTGCTGGGAGACGATGTGCCGCCGGCAATTCCGGGGGCGCGGATTAAGGCGCTGAGTGCCATGCAGGAAGAGTTTAAGACATTGAAACTGCGGGCGGCGTCTCTGAACCCCGGAAAGGGAAGCAACGAAACGAACAAGAGAAAAGGAGTGAACATCATGAGCAAGAAGGCAATGGAGGCCATGTCCGAAAAGTTCAAGGGCTACCGCGTGGTCGCTCTGAGCAAGGACGGGATGCACGTTGGCCTCGTGGACTCTGCCGGCAGCGCTTATACCTACGCCTTTAACGCGGAGGATAACGGCACCGTGGTGGAGAGCCGCATCAAGCCCGCTTACCTCACGGCAGCCTTCCCCTTTGGCGAGGGGGCGGAGGCCACGGTAGAGGTAAGCGACATCGTGGACTATGCCTGTGCCGCAAAGGGGCAGCAGGCGGAGGACGTGAAGGAACTGCAGGCACGTCTGGACGAGGCGGAGGAAAAGATCCGCACCATGGAGGCCGCCGAGCATGAGCGCCGGGTGGAGGCCGTGAAGGAAGCCGTGAACGGCGCCTTGGAGGACATCCAGGCCTGCGCCGTGGAAGGCGACGCCGACATGGCCGAGACTGCCAAGGGCCTGTGTGACCGGGCAGAGGAGTTCGCAGCCATGGAGACTGACGGGAAGTTCTGCGGCGCAGACCGCGCCGTGCTGGACCTGATGGCCGCACACGGCAAGGCACAGACCGAAAAGCGCAAGAAGGAAATGGCCGCCAAGCAGCATTCCTTCGCATGGAACAACCCCAAGACCAACAGCAGTGAGGGCGGCGGCATCATGGAGATGCTGGGCCGCATGAACGGCTGAGATACGAGAGGAGAGTGAATCACAATGGCATACATTGAAAAGACCGCGTTTTGGCCCAGAGTGACAAACCGGGTGTTCGACGAGACGCTGAACATCACCGGCAAGTTCCAGAACGGCGAGAAGCAGGATGAGCTGTGCTCCGCCGGTTTCCTGTGCGTAAAGGACGAGCTGATGGACTGCGAGGGCTATGTGGGCGTTGGCCCCACCGGTTCCACCGTGACCATCAAGAACAGCAACAGTTGGAACATGACGGCCACCGGAGCTGCCGTGAAGAGCGAGGGCGACGGCATTTTCGCCTGCAACCCCTATGACGTGAACATGGTTCAGGACACCGCGACCGGCAACCTCTACAAGGTGGGCGCCAACACGCTGGGTCTGCCCGCTCCCAAGGGCTATCCCGTCACCTTCACCAAGATCGTGTTCGACGGGAACAAGATTTACCGGTTCGGCATCGGCAACCTGTCCACCGCGCTGGGGGCCAACAAGTTCCTGACCATTGCCAACGGTCTGCTGGTGCCCGCCACCGCCGCTCCCACCGACGTGGGGACTCCGTATTTCAAGGTTCTGCCCACCGGCGGCACCTTCACCGAGGGCGCACAGAGCGCATTTGAGTTCGTGGACGTGCTGGCCTGCAAGGTTGACGCGGCAGCGGGCTGAGAAACGAGAGGAGAGTGACAACAATGGCAATCAGACTAAACAGCATTGATCCTAATGTGTATGACAGCGCCGCCAAGGAGTTCAGCAACGCGGAACGTGAGCGGGCAGACATTGTTACCTGCGGACGTCTGCTGATGCGTGAGCGTCTGGGCCGGGATGAGCGCGCCCTGCGGGTCATGACCAAGCAGCCCGACGATTTCACCGCCATGCTGGCGGACGGCGAGGGGCAGAACAGTTACAACATGACCAACCGCAACCTTCAGAAGAACCTGCTGCTTTTCTGCGCCAAGCGGGTGTGCGCCCTGAGCGGGGAGATTCCCCCCGCTGATCTGGACGAGTTCCGCCGCAACCAGCGCAAGTTCATGAGCGACAGCCTGTACCTCAAGACTCTGTCCGGTATCGTCACCGAGATCGTGACCCCCATGCTGCCCACCGTCATGAGTTCCGGGCTGGGCTGGCTGGCTGAGATGACCACCGTGCCCATCGGCCAGACCAAGGAGCTGGACATCATGTCCAACGACATCTTCCTCTTTGAGGATGACAGCTGGGGCGCTTCCCGCTCCAAGCCCGCCAACACCCTCTACAACAAGAGCGTGACCCTGAACCCCCGTCTGCGCACCGCACGGGTGAGCGTGAAGTGGTATCAGCTGGTGGGCAACGATGCCGACATGGGCCGGTTCTTTAACGCTCTGGCCGCCGGTATGTACTCCAAGATCACCGCTCTGTGGGTCAGCACCCTGACCAAGATGACCGCCAACACCGCCTATGTGCCCAATAACATGACCTTCACCAACACCTCCGCCAACTGGGTCACTGCCGGTGAGCGGGTGAGCGTTGTGAACGGGACCCGCTACCGGAACGTGGTGGCCATTGGCCGTCCCTCCGCACTGACCAAGGCGCTGCCCAGCGGCGTGGTGAACGCCTCCTCCGTGAATCTGGATGCCGCCCTGTCCACCATGCTGGGGGTGGACTGGACCCGGTACGGCTTCCTGGGCGAGTACATGGGAATCAACCTGATGCCCATTGACACGGCCATTGTCCCCGGCACCCAGAACACCACCGTGACCGACATTGTACCCGCCGACAAGATTCTGCTGAACGCCGTGGGCGGCTACAAGCCCGTGTTCATTGGCGTGGAAGAGGGCGACTCCCACTTCAGTTGGAACTGACCCCCGACCCAGACCGCAGACATGAGCATCGACGCTGTTGTGTCCATGTCCATTGACTGTGTGCCGGTCCTCGCCAGCAGAATGGCCGTTATCAACGCATAAGCACCCCAAGCGGGAGGGAGGAAGCCCTCTCTCCCGCAGATATGGCGCGAAGTCCGCATGAGGGCGGAGCGCAAAGGAAAAATACAGCATCTTTTATCTGAAAGGAGCGGACAAGGATGGCAAAAGAGAAACGGACGGCCGCAGATGTGGCGGCGGGGATTGAAGCCCAGGAGCTGGAAGCAGCCGACCAGCCCTTGCGGGAACAGACAAAGGCTGCGCCCGTGGCAGAGCAGAAAGCGCCTGCGGCGGAGAAGGAACCCGAAAAGCTCTATACAGCCGATGAGGTAGCGGAGATTGCCAAACAGGCGGCGGCGGAAGCCGTTGCAAAAGCCATGGCGGGGGTCAAACCCCAAGTGGTGCAGGTGATGGCGGACACGGAAAAGGTGACGCTCCGCTGGTGCGCCCCGGTGGCGGACGACAATCTGGCTGTATTCGGCCCCAACGGGATGTACGGCACCGTGACCGGGAAGAACGGCACCGTGATGGTGCCCAAGAGCGAGTGGAGCCGGTTCTATGATGAGACGGCAAGACGGCTCATTGAACGGCGCTGGCTGGTGGTGCTCGGCGGCATGACGGATGACGAGCGGGCGGTGTATCACTGCGCGTACCGCAAGGGCGAGGTGCTGGACGAGACGGCCTTCCGCTGCGCCGTGACCATGGGGGACAAGCTGCTGGACATCTTCGATGATCTCTGCACTGAGCATCAGGAGATGGTGGCCAAGGCTTATTACGACGCATGGGAACGGGGCGAGGTCAGCGTTGACAGCCGGGAACTGCTGAAGAAACTGAACGCGAAGAACAAGGTCCGGTATGCCGAAGAACCCAAGGAGGACCCCCGGCGGAAGGGAATGTTCCGCCCGGTGCTGGACGCGCTGAACAGCGCGGAGGCAGCGGAAGATGACTAAGAACAAAAGGAGGAATTAGACATGGATATTTCTGGATTTGGCATTGCCAGCGTGGCGGTCATCACGGTAATCTGCTACCTGATCGGCATGGCTGTGAAGGCCACCGCCATTGAGAACAAGTGGATTCCCATTATTGTGGGCGTATCCGGCGGCGTTCTGGGCGTGGTGGGGATGCTGATTATGGCAGACTTTCCCGCAACAGACTATCTCACCGCCGTGGCAGTGGGCATTGTAAGCGGTCTGGCCAGCACCGGCGTGAACCAGATCGCAAAGCAGATGAGTAATTAAAATTGCGCTCCCCGCAGGGGAACATTCCCATGTCAGGG
>CYGL01000176.1_pt1 | contig 34046 bp, 42 predicted proteins | sample 485531 | NCBI WGS metagenome assembly CYGL01 (sample SAMEA3497897, study PRJEB9818) | human gut metagenome | reverse complement strand
CCTGCTCTACGGTCGTAATCCCTTTTGCTTTCCAACTATCCAAAATCTTAAAAGTGTAATTAGGATTATCAATACCACTGTCAGTTGTTCGTTTAACCGCTTCTTTAACCAATTCCATATCCATACCGTCTAAACCGATATACTCTAACAAACGAGTCATATGTCTATCGTTAACTTTTAGGCCCTCCGCTTTTACAAATTGCCCGAAATCTAATTTTTTAGGTGCTGGTGCAGTTGGAGGCAGTTTTTCACTACACTCATCTAATCTATTCTTATCTATACTATTCTTATCTATACTATTCTTATCTAATCTAATCTGCGTATCCATGTTGTATACATTTTGTATACATTCTGTATACGACTTATTTTCTTCAAGAACTAAGCGATTAAATTCAGTTGTATAGATGGTTTTCTGATATCTGTCTTTTGGTATATAATTGTGAACTCTCCAATCTTTAATCACAATCACACCACTCTCAAATGGTAAAATAAAAGCTTGTTCCATCAAAATCCTTAAATCACCATCAGATGCCCCAATCATACGTTTGATAGTTTTCGTACTATCTACAAATCCGTCGTCATCAGCATGCATATTCAAGTGAAAATAGAGAGCTTGCGTACTTAAAGGCAAATCAAGAAATTTATCTGAATCTGTAATTTTTTTACTAAACATTCTTTTTTGTGCCACCTAATCACCCTCTTCTTCTTTTGCACCCCAGCACCCGTGCCAACCATCTGTGTCAAAGCCGATTAGCATAATTTCATCTGTGTCAAAATATTCATTTTCCATTTAGCACCTCTTAAATTGCGTCATCTGGCAAACCGTGAGCACGGTTATATGCAATTGCACTCGCTTCCCAACCTGAATAATTAGGTTTGACTGGTTCTTCTTTCTTACATGCTCGTTTACCGAACACTGTTAATGTAATTACTTCAGCGAACGCTAAAACTGAGACTGCGATAATTAAATGTGTCATGTTAAACTCCTACTCTTTCTTCTAGTTTGATATTTTCCAGCATTTCTGCTAATGTTTCTTTTTTACTCAAATATCGGTTACGTGATTTCCATTTAACAAATAGCTCAAATCCTTTGTAATTGATAAAAACTATTCGATGTGTAGGATTGTCGACGTATTTCCTAAACTCTGGGTGCTCACGCATTTCAGTCGCCCACTGTTTCGCAACGCTCTTACTTAAACCTTCCCAACGTTGAATCAAATGATTGTAATCGCCCCATTCGGCTTTTTCGTCGTTGCCAACAGCTTTATACGTTATATTTGCTTTCGGCATAGCACACTCCTTTTAAATGTGATATAATCTAGTTAAATTTATTTTTGTTATGCGACTGATTGCCGTCAGTCGTTTTTTTATGCTCTCAGACTGGCTGGTATGGCCCTAGTAGGCACTTTTCAACCGATTAAAGAATAAATAGGAGATACTATCGTGTAAATGATTAAAAAATCTATATTGGTAAAGGAAAATCAAACATAGTCAAATTGATATTTATGAGTAATCACCTACTAGAGCCGTATCAACCAGCCTGAGAAGCACGGTTAATTAAGCAATGTTATTCAGTAGCTTATCAGCAAAATATAATTGGCCTTTACCAGTGATTTTAGGTGTTTTGTTAATGCTGATATGACCGTCTGAGTGATTGATAGTCGTTTCTTTAATTTCAAACAAGCCTAAATCCATTGCTTTTTGCGTCGGCATGTTCCAACTGTTGCCTTTCCTGTTAATAAGATAGCCGTTCTGACGCAACCACGAAAATAAGCGATTTTGACCGAAATTAAGGCCGTTCTGACGCATGAGCTTAGCAAAGTCACCAACCAAGATAGACGTATGACTTGCGCTGACTGCATTAGCAAAGATAACCTTAGGTTTTTGCTCTTCGATTGTTGCCTCTAACTTAATAATCTTACGGTCAGCAATTTTAAGAGCTCGTGCCATGATTTTCTCAGGACTGTTAAAGTCTTTTTCAACCTGAATGAAATACTGACGTACTTCTTTACCTTTGTCGGTACGCTGAATCATTGCGATTTCTTTTGCCATGTCTAGTTTTAGAACGTGGTCAGTCATTTCACGTTTTACTTCTCTCTTGCCTTCCGTTCGAACCTGCTCAAATTTGAGCGGGTTGAAATCTTCATGTTCAGTAAAACCATATTCGGTCATACGCTTAAACCAATCTTTATAAGCCGTCTTAACTCCTAAAACCTGATGAAGTTGACGACCTGAAACGACAGGCTCTTGATTTTCGTTTAAAGTAACATTAATTAAATTGTTCATGTATTATCCTTTCTAAATTCAATTTCCTTCTTGTCTGGTATAATAAATTCAAGAAGGAGGTGATATTTATGACTGAAATTCACGCTTGTCTTTGTGGTGAATGGGTTAATCTTTCTGATGATAGTGAATGCGTTATCGGAGAAAATTACCAAGACCCAATCACTTGGTGGAAAGAAGGTTCACCAGTATGGTCATCTGGAAACCGTAATTCAAATAGTTACGAAACCCTTGACTATGTGAATATTCATTATCGTGGCAAAGATTACCGCATAAATCCAATTTTTATTCAGATTGTAAAGTATTAATCTTTGTTCCAGAAAGAATAATTGTTTTCAATCTCTATAATGTCTAAGTCGTCCAGTATAATCTGGTCGGCTTTTTTGCTTAATTGTGCTTCTACTGCTCTATTCAGTTCAAACCACTCTCTTTTAGTAAATTTCTTACGAAATTCGAGAAATTGTTTAATAGATTCGTTCATGTTTGCTCCTTTCTAAATTCATCTAAGCTAACATCTAAAGCATCAGCGATTTTGACCATATTTCGAAATGAGATTTTACTATTCCGAATGTTTTGGATTGTGTTTTTACTAATTCCTGCTTTTTCCGCAAGTTCTTTTTTTGTCATTCCTTTTTCAATCAAAATATGATTTAATTTTTTCCACATATCTTCACCAAACAACAATATGTTGTATCTATTTTTAATTTCACCCACTACATCTTGTGATTAATTCTACTTTCTGCTATAATATAGATATGACAATCAGGTAAAAAAACTTTAACTACCAAACCAAGCGATTTCCTGTGAGTCAAATATTATGGAAAGGAGAAAGATATGACTAATCAAGTTCAACTAAAATTTCAAAAAGAGATTTCACCAGAAACGCCACGCTCTTTAAATCTACCTGGTACTGCTAAAAATTCATTGACATTTAACAATCTATGCGGTAATACCTTGCAAGAGTTTTATTTGTTCGATGATGGAATTGTCGTTCTTATCGAAACAAATATAGAAACTGGGAAAGGCATTGTTAAAGCAAGCGTTAGCTTCTCAATCTCTGCCGATGGCATCACTTTTTAAAACAAAGTCGAATTCCGCTACGTTCTCCGTTTAAGACAGAATAACACCATACAAATTGTTGTTCCTTATCAGCAATAGTCGGGAAGGTGATTGACCACCCTTTGCTGTCGTAATTTGGAGCTATTTCTGAATCAGTAACCAGATAATAAATTGATAGACTTTTGATAACAATTTTAGGTGCCTCTAGTTCTACACCATTGTAGTTTACAGAAATTTTAGTATCACCTACAATTCGACTAAAAACTTGGTTCGTTCTTGAAGCAACCGAAGCTACATCAGCTTTTAATTCATTTACTTTGATAGCAATCTCTTCATGAGGTTGCTTTTTATTTCCGCTATACGGATAACGTTTTGGTTTCATGTTTGCTCCTTTCTAATCTAACACGGTTAAACCGTGTTACTGGGTAAAAAAATAATGTCGTTGTAATTTGTATTATAAAGTTTTTCAATTTCGCTGATTTCAATAGCGTCAGGAAAGCTTTTGGCGTTTTCCCATTTACTTAAAGTCGCAGCTGCAACACCTAATTTTTTAGCTGCTTTTTCTTGACTTAAACCACTGTTGGCACGTAATGCTTTCAACGTCATTTTTTGCATATTCTCACCCCTTTCTAAAATGGTATAATGGAAATAAAAATGATTGGAGAATAAATTATGCAATTAAATATTACTATTGATTTTAGAGATTATAGAAAAACTATAACAGTATCTTCTCCTTCAAAATGCCCACACTGCGGTAGGACAATGTCACCTCAGCGTGTTGGAGAAAGCATAAGTACAGATAATTCAGATTTTCATGATGAAGGAAGATTTTCTATTGTTTTTCGATGTCCTTTTGAAGATTGTTTAAAATACTTCGCGATAGAATATATCCATAACACGCTAAATGGCGCAAAAATGATTGATTATTCATACAGACCACCCATTAAAGTCAAATTACCTGAAAACATTGAAAAAGTATCTCCGATTTTTGTTGAAATATATTCTCAAGCAACAGTTGCAGAGCAAGAAAAACTTGATCAAATAGCAGGTGTCGGTTATCGTAAAGCAGCAGAATTTTTAATAAAGGATTATACTATTCTAAAGAATCCCGAAGACGAAGAAACCATTAAGAAAAATATGCTTGGAAAAGTGATTGCTGATTACTTAGATGATTTCCCAAAACTACAAGCTTTAGCGAAATCCGTAGCCTGGATTGGTAATGACGAAACTCATTATATACGAAGACATGATGACAAAGATATCCAAGATTTAAAAAGATTTATTTTATCAGCGGCGCAATTTATCGCAGCTGATTATGATGCAGACGAAGCAATATCTTTTGTCTCTTCTAATTGAAGCTTAGAATCAATTTTATCCACTTTTTCAGCTATATAAGTTACAGTTCTCAATATTTCGTTGAGGGCTGTTTTTTCTAGTTCGTTCATATCTGCCCCTTTCTGTGTTTTAATTTTTTGTTCATAAGCACGCAATTCGATTTCTCTTTTCACTCGCTTACATAATTGCAATGCTTCTCCATAAGTTTCGCTTGATTCGATAATCTTGTCAGCCACTTTGATAATTAAATCTTCGTTCATTGCTACTCCTTTCGGTCTTTAGACTGATTTAAAATCTTAAAAGACTTTATATAATAATTTTGTGAATAAAACCTTTACACTCTTTTATTCATACACAAAAAATATTGAAAGGAGAACAAAAATATATCATCATCTTTTAAAATAAAAGGATTAGATAAGTTTCAAAGGGAACTTGAAAGAAAAACCAAAGCAGTATCTGGCAATTATAGTTTCGATGAGCTTTTCCCTGATTCATATATTCGCTCAGTAAGTCGTTTTTCTTCTTTATCTGAAATGCTTGAAAACAATCCTGAAAAAATCACTGACGCCGAAAGTTTCAAACAAGCAGACCAAGCAACCTTAGACCAATTTATTGCAAAAGAAACTAAATTTGCAAACTGGCAAGAAATGCTAAACGATGCTGGTTCTAAAGCTATTGCACAGAGGCTGAAATTTTAAGCTCAATTGCATTAAGTCGTTGAATTGCTTCTTGTAATTCTTCGGCTTTTTTTGTTACTTCTCTCGATGCATTAAGAAACTCAGAAAGATTAGCTACTTCTGCCTTTACACTCAAATTAGTCATATTCTCACCTCACTAACATTGTTAAGGTCTATCTCAACCTTACGAGTATAGTTTAACACGGTTTAACCGTGTTGTCAACACAAAAGTTTTTATTTTTTACTTTTTTGAATATTTTTTGACATAAACACGGTTTTTCCGTTATAATATACCTATATTAAAAAAGGAGGTGCTGCCATGAGTGGTTCTTTAGGTAATAAAGAAGTAATGGCAAAAAACATCCGTAGACATTTAAATAAATTAGGTTTAAATGTTAAAGATTTTGCAACTGAAATGAATTTTAAATACAGTACGGTTTTAGACTGGGTTAATGCTAAAACATATCCTAGAATAGATAAAATCGAACTTATGGCTAACTACTTTAAGGTAGAGAAAGCTGATTTAATTGAAGAATACGACTCTCGTAAGAATACTATTTCATCTAAAATCAACTTTGACCCTCGCCAAGCGATTCTACTGTCTAACTATAATAAGTTAAACGACAATCGCAAGGATAAGCTTGTACAGGTTTCCGAGAAGCTTTTGGCAGAGGAAGACGGTAAGGTCGTTGATATTTGCGAAAAACGTGCCGAATATGAAACTAGAAAGCGTGTGAGCTTACCCGTTCCCGGTAAGGTTTCAGCCGGTACTGGCTACTGGCAAGAGGACGACTATGACACTATGGTAGATTTCTACGAAGATGAAATCCCAGACGAAAGCGAATATGACACTATCGCTATCGTCGTTGGTCATTCAATGGAACCAAAATAAAAAATGGTGATTTCCTTTTTATCAAGCTAACAGACCAAGTCGATTTAAATAAAATCGGTATTTTTAAAGTTAACGGCGAAAATTACGTCAAGAAGTTAAAAGGTGATTATTTAGAATCGTTAAATAAGGAATATGACGATATTTCGCTATCTGAAAATGATGACATTAGGACTATTGGAGAAGTTGTAGATATTTATAGAGAAAAGTAGAGGTTGGAATTATGGACTTTGGAAAATTAAAGGATATTGCAAAAGCAGCTACAGAAAAAACGGTTGCTGGTGTTAGCAAAGCCAATGAAACACGTAAAAAAGCTAACCAAGAGAATAAAATGAAAATTGGAAATGAAACCGTTAGAAAAACAGTTGACGGTCAATATTATTTTGGTTTTTATTCTGAATCACCTTACTTATTTGAATTCGCAGGTTTTGATTTTGCTGGTTCTACAATTACGCAAAAAACTGTCACTAAAGGTAAAACGAAACAACAAGGGCGCACAGGTAGCGTGTTAGGCGGTGCAGCAATTGGTAGTATAATTGCTCCTGGAGTTGGTACAATTGTAGGTGGCATGGCTGGTGGTTCACGTAAGAAAAAAGGGACAATCGATTCTACTTCTGTTACTACTACTGAAGAAAAACCAGGAAAAGCCATTGTTAAGTTTCGTGCTGTCAACAGTGATGAAGTCAAAACAATTAAAACTAAACTCACGCAAGCTGAAGCTAACAACGTACAAATGTTTTTTTTTAAGCTAAACAGTTAGAAGGGATATTGATTTATGACTAACCATTTTAGGGAACTTGTTCAAGAACTACTTGAACATATCGATAACAATCCATTAACTGATGAACAAATTGAAAAAATCGAAAAATGGGTTGAGGATAGGAATAATAACTGTAGTGACAGCCAACTTAGCAATTAACCATATAAAATGCTAAGTTCTAATTATAGAAAAAATAATCCGGAAAGGAAAAGTAAATATGGGAGAAATTTTAAAAGCCACTCATGAAGGAAAACTTGAGCTTGGAAATTCCGTAATTGATGTAGCTGTTTTAGAAAACGGTCAACGAATAATTACCCAGTCTGGAGTGTTTAAAGCATTAGATAGACCTGCTAGAGGAAATTCCAGAGTGATCGGAATCCCTACTTTTATGGATGCAAAAAACTTACAACCGTTGATAACACAAGATTTAAGAGATGTGATCAATAAAATTGAATATATAGGAAAAAATGGAAAAACACAATCTGGTTTTGATGCAAATATCCTTCCGCTAGTATCAGATTTATATCTTAGAGCTAGAGAAAAAGGAGTTATAAAAACTGAATCACAGTTACAAACAGCTCAGAAAGCAGAAATTTTAGTTCGCTCTTTAGCAAAAGTGGGAATGACTGCTCTGGTAGATGAAGCTACTGGATATCAATATGAACGTGAAAGATTTGAACTTCAAAAAATTATTAGCGCTTATATTAATGATGAATTACTTAAATGGCAAAAGATGTTCCCTGATGAATTCTATTTTGAAATTTTTAGACTTAATGGTTGGGATTATACCGTTCAATCCATAAAAAAGCGCCCAGGAGTTGTTGGCAAATGGACAAATGAACTCATTTATAAAAGACTACCAAGTGGTGTGTTAGAAGAATTAAAAAGACGAACTCCACGAAGCGAAAAAGGGAATTATACCGCTAGATTTTTCCAAAATTTAACTCCAGATATTGGTCACCCTGAGCTTACTGCTCAGATTTATAAAGTAATTGGTATTATGCGAATCTCAAAAAATTGGAATGATTTTAAAGAAAATTTACTCTAATGTCTTCACGCGAAGATGGACAACTAGAATTAGAACTTGAAGATTCTTCTGGCGATATTTATCCATCTTGAAGTAAAATAAAAACCTTACACTCTCCGTCGCCAAACTTAGAGTGTAAGGAATAATTGATAGTATAGTAAAAACCTGCATACTGTAGGCCTCTTTACTATACCCATTTTAACAAAAAAGTGAGGTAAAAACAATGTGGATTGAAGAATTATCCAATGGTAAATACAAGTATTTTGAAAGATATAGAGACCCTTACACTGATAAATGGAAAAAGGTGTCTATTACACTTGAAACCGGATCTAACCGAGCGAAAAAGGAAGCTCAAAAAATTCTTGAAGAAAAAATCAAAACAGCTTTAAGAAACTTAAAAACTTCTGACGCTTACTTCACTGATGTTTTAGATTCATGGTGGGAATTTCACAAAAAAGAAATCAGGCGTACTTCTATTAGTGCTCTCACAAGTAATGTTAGACTAGTACGTGAAACATTTGGTTTAAAAACAAAAATTACGAAGATTGATACTCTTTATGTTCAAGACTATATAAACAAACTTGATATTTCACGCCCAAAATTAGAGCGCGTTAAATCAATACTAAACCTATCTTTTGATTACGCTGTAACTATTGGGCATCTCAAGATGAACCCTGCTAGACAAGCAAAACTTCCTAAAAAAGTTCTAACCATTGAAGATTACGAAAAAATCAAGAACAAATATCTGGAAATTGAAACAGAGTTAATACCATTGATTCAAGAATTACGACGCACGAAACGGACTTACTTGAATTCACTGATTGCCGAATTTCTATTTTTAGATGGTGCACGTATTGGTGAAGTCGTTGCTTTAGAAGATATTAATTACCGTAAAGACGATAATTTTGTAGATATTTTTGGTACTTTAGACAGTGTCCAAGGATACAAGAAAGCAAAAAAAGAACCACCCAAAACACCTGCTGGCTATCGTAGCAATAAGTTATCAAAACGAGAATCAGAAATATTAGATGAAGCTATTAAGATTCGAGATTTAAATAAAAGTTTAAATCCTAATTGGATAACTATGGACCGTAGCTATATTTTTGTAACAAACCGCGGCGTACCTATCCAACGTAATTCGTTCAATGAATCTATTAAAGCAGCAAACCAACGTCTTGAACATCCTATTAATAAACCGATAAGTTCACACATTTTTTAGGCACACACTTGTCAGTTATTTGGCTGAAAAAGGTGTTCCTTTAAAAGCTATCATGGACCGTGTTGGACACGAGGACAGTGACACCACAATGAAAATTTATACGCATGTCACAAATAAGATGAAAGACAAAGTTGTTGACATGATTAACGAATTACCGCTTTAGTTTGCCCCTTTTGTGCCCCTCGATACCATTTTGACATAAAAAAAGCCCTATCACACAGGCCGTAAAGCTTGATATGATAGGCTTTTTATTATTTAGGTTATTTTACAGTGCGGGAAGTGTAACTTCATTTTTGATACATATATAATAGTAGAAAACATTGAAAAATAAGCATTTATAAAACTGAAACCATTCTTCTTTTTAAAGGTAAATATACAAAAGTTTTAAACTTATGCCCCTTTTGTGCCCCTTGGGAGCTTAAAAATATCATTTTATTGCTCTTTTGCTTTTTATTAATATACGATTATGAATGTATATTATATAGAGTTGTTATAACCACAATTTAGTGATAAGTCCGTTTTAACGGAAACAAAAAAGGACTAGCGTGAGCTAGTCCTGCAAAGAAGTCCTGCTGTATTTAGTTTAACGTGTACTCGCCAGCCCACACATTGCCTATCTATTAAGACCATTACACTCTTACAGCAACTATTATACCATAAACGTGCATGACTGCCAATTTTGTTGACGTCAACAAAATTGGAAAAGCCCTAGCATACGTTAGGAGAATGTTGTAAATATTCTTCTATAGGACAAAATTTGTATTGTTTGTAATCTTTTTGGTTATGTTTTTCAGAACTGTACCCTAAGTGATGATAATCAATTAATAGTGGAAAAATTCTATTGCTAGAAAAGTTACAGATTAGCCTTACAGAACCAATAAAACCAAATTGCCAAAGAGATAACTGTTCAACATCAATACCGTGTAATTCTTGAATTGCAACCTTATATTTCGAGAATGCTTCATCACTTACAGGAATTTCGTGACAATGTCGAAACTGATAATCGTTGTTTTTTTGTGGCGACCATTCTTTAGTTATTTTGGGAATCAATTGGTTTAAAATCTTTGTTATGTACTCAGCGTACATATTATCATCCTTGAGGTAGTTCGTAAAATCTTTACCTTTACTAGAATAAGATCTTATCCAGTTAGGATATGAGAAGTCAAAAACTATTTCGCTTTTAGGTTCTAATTGTTGTGGTATTCTTTTTGTCTTTGGAGATGGAGAAGGAACACTTTTGTTTTTCTTTCTTTTGGACACAATCATACCAACCTTTCAGCATAAAACGAAAAATTGTTTTAGTTGAAATGATATTATGGCTACTTTCCAGTGGTTCTAAACCTAATCTAGCCTCTTGCCATGGCTGCTCGTTATGAGACAATGTTTCTAATTGATTACCATCAAAGTTTCCATAAACTTCAATAACTTCATCAATCGAAGAAAGCTCATCTTTATTCAAAAAATTTTTATAATCAATTTCAAAACCACTACAGTCAATACTTGTTCCACGATAGTCTTTGAAATGTGTATATACTTCTGGAATAACTGGACCATGAACCCACGCTTCAAAATCAACTGGGAACATCAAAGAAGATATTATCTCATCGTCGTTATCATTTTCGGCTGTTAATGCTAAGTGCCATGATTGAACATAGTAAAGTAACTTTTGTAATTTTTTAGGAGTGACATCTTTCACTTGTTTTATATCAATGATATATTTTATAACTGCTTTTAACTTATCATTCATAGTGAAACCCTCCTTTATTATTTGAGAGGTAAAATGATGGTAGGTTTCAAGTACATTTTAACTGCTGTTGAAATATAATGTCAAGTGTTTTTTACTACTTTTTTGGTTTTTTTCTTACTTTTTTATGCTTTAACGCAAAAAACGCTCCCAGCAAAAGCTGAGAGCGTAAAAGTGTTTGCTATTTAATTATATCAAATTTACTTGTAATAGTTGACTAAATCGTCCTTGTCACGGCAAGATAGCCATACAGTGCCGAACTGACCGAATTCAAATTTACGCCAGTACCATCCACCATAATAGCCACCTTGACCAGTGTCTGTGATATGAGCCTCATCGATTTCAAATGAGAAGTACATACCTTTCTTGAAGTCTTTATCGGCTCCGTCATGTACGTTATTGCCATTTTCGTCAACCCAGTTTACTAATCCTACTGGAATACCGTTATCCGTCCAATCAAAGCCAACTGGTGCTAGGTAGTCACATTTAATTTGGTAGATACCGTTAACGAACGCCACATCATTGGCAAGATAGTATGCTTTTGAGTCTGGTTTGCGTGTAGGTGTTTGAGCTACAGTTGTATTAGGTTGTTGGTTTCCGCCTGCGCCATTGTAACGCCAAACCTCAATATAAGCTGGACGTTCAACAGCATAGTATTGATCCCAATTATGAGAACTTACCGCTTGACCGGCAGCACCGCCAGTCCAGTAGTCAACTGAGATGAACGTGTTAGCGTCTTCCAGCACCCCGACGTGCCCACCAGCTCCGCCTGATTGTGACATGTCAGCACCCCATGACATCAAAATAATGTCACCTCGTTGACCATTCCAATCTTCATTTTTAGATACACGATAGAAGCCGTTTTTAGCTAGCTGTGCACCCAAAGTGACCGTTGACGGTAAACCAATGATATTTACTCCTGCTTCTTTAAGAGCTTGCGAGATTGACCCTGAACAGTCCGCTGTACCGTCTGAGCCATTACGACTGCCATACATGCTATAAGTAAGTTTGCCTCGACGTGACTCGAACCAGTTGATTAAAACATCTGTATTCATTTATTTTCCTCCTTTGGTTTATCGTATGTTAAAGCTGTTTCACTGTCTTTTAGCCCTGCGGTTGTTGGGTCGTTAACAACTCCTAACAAAACAAGCAGTGTTAAAACTGTATTGACCACATCCTCAATGTTATCTGGTAGTTTCAAGCCCAATTGTTGTGCTAACAAAATCACTGTACTAGCAATAGCAATAAGTGTAGCTTTGTTTTTAAAACGTAATTTCCAATTAATCATGATAATTCCTCCAATTTAGTATCGATTTTTTCGACTTTTTCACTCAGATTGGTAATTTCGGTAGTTAGTCGAATAAGTGCTTCATTCTGTTTGTCGTGATTATCTAAACGTTTTTTAATTTCAACCAGTTCTTTATCACGCTGTTTTGCATTTTCTTCAAGAATTGTAGTGCGACGTTCGCTATTAGTCATGCGAGATTGAAAAAAAGTAAAGAGCGTCAATACTGAGACTGACGCACTTAAAATCATGCTTAAAAATTCTGGTTTCCACATATCTATCTTACAACCTCGATTCTAAGGTTCTTGCGTTTCTGGCTTCTGGTTGGCTAAATCAACGTAATATTGCGTACGTTCTTTAAATTGATCAGGAACTATATCGATTGTAATCCAGTTCATTTCAATTTGTAGTGCATAGTATTTTGCGAATGATTCAATAACATTTTTAGGAAATTTCATTATTCTTGTCCTCCATTTTCTTCTTCAGTTTCAGTTGGTTCTTCTGACGGTGTGTCAAATAACGCTAACACTTCCATCAACTGATTAATGCTATTAGTTGCGTTTTGAACCAAATCAACATTTTTAGCTGTTTCTTCTTTAGCTTCTTCAACTGCTTTAGTTACAATTGCAACCATGCTGTTTAAACTTGTAATCGCTGTTTCAACTTCAGCAAGCTTCTTATCAGCCTCTTCGACTGTCGCAGACATTGCATCAACTTTTTGTACTGCTTCTGGCATAGCTTTATCAGCATATTCGGTTTTGAAATAAGCATCACGAGCCAATTCGATAAGCTCATCGTTAGTTTTTCCTGTATGGTCACCTGCAATGCGTTCAGTAAATGTACCGTAACTACCTGACAAAGTAGCTAGTGTGATTTCAGTGTGTGTGATTTTTCCGTCAGTATAAATTGGGTATTTTCCGACAACGTTCCATGCTCTCATTATTCATCACCTCCTTTCATAACAGTTTCAGTTGGCTCAAGCCGTGATTCTAATTTTGCAATTTTTTCTCGCGCTTGTTCTAGTTCTGCTTCTAATCCTGCGATTTGAATTGCCTTGTTAGCGATTTCTAACGCTAGTTTTTGTTGAATTAATTCTTGAATTTTGTTCATTTTTTCTCTTCTCCTTTATGTTCCAGAAATTTTGTTAAGTTCAGATCGTATTGCATTTAGTGCTTGCGAAGATGTTCCTCCATTCAGAATATGTCCGAAACAATTTTTTAAAGTATTAATAGTAGCTCGCAACCAGTATCCAGAACCATCGCCGTTATCGAGTCGGAAATCTCCAGCTATAATACTAGAATTACGGTAATTAATACCATATGGTTTTAAAATTACGCTACCTGGTATGCTAGAAAAAGGTGAATAATTTTCCATCTTCCACCCCTGTGCAGGCATATTAGTTAAGATGTCATTGTTGTAAGAATGCGTAAAATAAACATTATCACCAATGACACGTAAAGTATCTGCTTGACCATGTTCGTTTGAAGCAACTCCATTAATTGTTTCGGCCACAATACCAGTAAATCCTCCTTGGTCCCATTTACCATCATCAAGTGTAGTTTCCCGACGGTCACCACCTAAAATGACTCGTGACAAGATTCGACTAGTGTTATTAACTGTAATAGCAGTATTTGAAAACTTAAGTCCCATTGTGCTTGCACCATCTTCTACACGAAATACACCAGTGTTATTGTTATTGTAGAAAAGCTTACCAGTGTCCAAATCAAAATTAGTTGTGTTAGTTAATGATTGTAACTTACCCCCCTTGATAACATTTGCAGTAATGCCACTTGACACAATTTTGTCCGAATTGATAGAGTTAGCCGCTATCTTATCGGTGGTAATAGCACCTGTAGCAATGTTTCCTGCACTAATCGTGCCTGTTTTGATTTGCGCACTCGTGATTGTGCCACTTGCGATTTGGCTAGCTGTAATACTACCTGCTTTGATTTTGGCTGCGTCCAATGTCCCAACCGTAATACGATCACCATTAATGCTGTTCGCTGTCATTTTGTCGGTGGTTACAGCACCTGCCTTAATCGCGTCAGCTGTGATAGCATTGCTTGAAATCACGTCAGCAGTAATGATTTTACCGTTCAAATGCGCTGTATCAATCGTTTTGCTGGCTATCTTAGTGCTTGTGATAGCACCGTCGACAATCATGCTACCTTTGACATTAATCTTGTCAGAAAACAGATTAATAGCATTTTGGTTAACAGCAAAATAAGAACCGATAGCATTAGCAACATCAGTCGTTGATTTGCCAGCCTTCATAACGATTCCGTCTGTATTAATAGTCAAACTAGCGCTCTTAACCGTCGTGCTGTCTAGCGTATTAACACCAGCTTGTGCTGCATCAGCTTTTGAAACAGCTGTGTTCGCTGTTGATTGCGCATTACTTGCTGCAGTCTGTACGCTTGACACACTTGCGGTGATAGCATCAGTTGTCTGTTTGATTTCGGACTGCGCACTGGCTAGCTTGCTGTCGTAGTCTTCTGGTGCTGGTGACCAATCTGTGGGTATATTGCCTTTTTCGAGCTTGATGTTTTTAATTATCAAATAATTACCTTTTGCAACAGGCATACCTGACAAATAGACAACTTGCGATAAATCATCTGGCAATGTTGTATTTGATGTTAAAACACAAGAGACTTTATTCCACTGATTAGCCAAAGCTTTATTCATTGCTACGCTATTTGTGAGCGGTGCAAGAGCGTTCCCACGTACCAATGTAGCTGTGAGAGTCACATCAACGCTTGGATTAACATCAAATGAAACTACATAATTTGTGTTTGGTTCAATAAGATTTCTTATTAATCCTTGATATTGAATATAGCTCCAGGAAGCTTGACTGTCTATTGTACGCGTTAATTTAACTGCATTAACGCCATCAGCATTATAATCCTCGGCAGTCGTTCCACCGCTCGAAGCGCTCCACCACCAATTCGTTTTCCCTTGGTTTGTTTGAGTAAGTAAATTACGACCACCGACACTTGTAGGGATTTTACCTTCCACACTCGTAATCTTACTGCTCAATTCGTTAGCTTTTGCTGTAATGTTGTTTTCTGCAGTCGTTACACGACCACTCAACGTATTGAAGTCAGTCTGTGAGACTTTCGCAGAAAGCCCTGTATTAAGTGCTGAAATCTGTGTCGTGTGTGTGCTGATTGTTTGAGCGTTGCCGTTAGCGGTAGACTGTGCTGCGTTAGCTTTTGTTACTGCACTATCAGCCGTGCTTTGAGCTGTATTGGCTTTATTAGTTGCTGTCGTAATCCCAGATTGCAACTCGGTTTTAGCACTGTTTAGCTCTGTCTTCGTAGCAAGCAATGTCATTCCGTCAGCAGTTTGTTGTATTTGGCTTGATAAGGTGCTGATTTGGCTTGCTGTGTCCTCAGGTGCTAGGCTATAATCAGTTGCAACACTGCCTTTTTCAAATTTCAGCTTTCCGTCACTATACAATCGTGCTGAAATGCGAATGTATTTAACGTTTGCTGGCATAGTGATAATATGTTGAAAATGTGAAACATTGTCTTCGTCTGTTGTTACATTAAAACCGGGCGTTTGACGGTTGCTTATTGGTTGTTTGTCGTCATCGTAATATTGCCAAGCGCGCCACGAATAATTACCATCTGGCACGGTAAGCCAACCTTGAAATACATATTTCTCGTTTTCGTTAACACGAATAAAATCTGATGTAACTTCCTTATTTACCGCATTTTGAGCGCCTAAACCAGCTCCGCCAGTATTTGGCAAGTAACCTTTAACTGATGTTGATTTGATGTATAGATTTTGACCGACTAGTGAACTAGCTATCTTCCCTTCAACCGCACTAACAGCACTTGTAATTTGACCAGGAACTGCTTCAACCTTTGTCTGCAAACTGCTAATATTACCATTCGCTGTTTGTAGATTGCTTTGTAAATTAGCTACTACCTTATCATTGCTAGCTTGGTAGTTAGCCAGGTTGGTTTTAGTCGTATTGGCTGTTGTGGTCGTTGCTGTTAAGTCATTACGAATGCCAGTCACATCACTAGTATATGTTGACTTAGCAACGTAGTCCTTAGCAATCGCTGTACGTTCAGCAGTCAATTGACGTGCTGTTTCAGTCTTAGCACTTTCAAAATATTGACTAGCTCGTGTGGTTTCACCGTCCTTGTACGTTTCAAGCGATTCAATGCGTGTTTTAAAACCTTGTGCCGTTTGTTCGGCAGTCGTCTTGTTAGACTGTACCTGACCATCGAGCGTTTGGACAGTTGATGACAGACTGGCGTAGTTTTGGTCTGCGGTCTGTTTGTACTCAGCGACTTTCGATTCAATGTCGGCTTCATTTTGGTTATAGTCTTCAACTACCGCAGATAAGTAGAGATTAAAGTTTTCAAGACTTACAGCTGTATTAAGCGGAAGTGTATTATTCAAACGAATAAATACGTTATCTGTTTTATACGTCTTACTAGCACCACTCAAATCAAATTTTAAGTCAAAGTGTTGTAAAGCAGTTGTGCCACCTTTGAATGTAATACCACCGCAGCTATACCAAGGGCTAGCACTAAAATGCACATTCGTTGTGAAATTTGATGGCAAAGCTGGATTGAAAGCAATATCAAAAGACATTCTCACGTAGTTTTTGGTAAAACGAGTATCATTTTGCCAAAATTCATCATCAATAAAAGTTCTGACGTCTTGTGTTTCTGTACTATTAATATAGTATTTACGTGATTTTGAATTTTTGAAATAGTTTCGACTACCGATTTTCAAAGTTTCAAACTTCGCATTAAGACCATTCAAGCCAGTTTCTAAAGTAGCTGTTTTTTGACTAGCACTATTAGCTGTCGTTTGAACTTGCGACAATGTTGTTTTAGTTCCTGCCAAGTCATCTTCAACTACTTTAGTTCGAGCAGTAACGCTAGTAATATTCTTCGTATTACTATCTACTGTTTTGCTTAATTCGCTCACAGTCGTTTTCGTACCGTTTGCGGTTTCTTCAACACTGCTTACACGTTTGGTTAGTTCAGACTGTGCGTTGGCTTGTGCAGTCAATTGACTAGCTTGGCTGGTTAAATCCTGCTTAGCTTTGGTTAAATCACTCTGCAAGTTAGTAGCTTTCGTGTCGACTTCGCTAACTGCGTTTTTTAAGTCTGTTTTGGCTTTAGACAAATCGTTAGCTACAGTAGTGAGTTGTTGTTTAGCTTCGCTTGCTGACGTCTTAGCAGCATTTGCAGTTGACGTTGTGGTAGTTAAATCAGCCTTGACTTTACTTAAGTCAGATTTTAAACTATTGACAGCTGTGTTCGCTTGTTCCGCTACTCCTGCTGTTGCTTGATTGATTTCATCAGCGTAGGCTTTAGCATTTGATTCTGCCTGTGTTTTAGCTGTGTCAATCTGTGTTTTAATTTCAGCTTTTGAAGTAGCAAGTTTTTCTGTAATAGTCGCTTCGAATTCTTCACGATTTGGAACGTCTTTTAGTTCATAAGCAATCTGTTCTTTGAATGCTTCAACATCATTAACGATGGGTAGCTCTTCCCAATCTGCTCCAGTCCAGTAATACATTTTCGTTGTGTCGCCGACTGTCAAATAAAGTGAGTCACCTTTGTGTAGCTCACCTTTTGGCTCATCTTCTGGGAATTCTGTACCAAAATAAACGGTGCTCTTACCATCTGCAGAAATTAAAGCTTTATTAGCCATTTCTACAGCTTTGACAACTGTTGCAGATGCGTTTTGAGCTTGCTCTTTGGTTAAGTTATAACTTGCTGATAATTTCTTAACTGCACCAATGTCATTACATGTCACTTCATGTTTAATCAATTGACCAGTCACATCATATTTGCTAGTAAATGATACAATCCTAATTTTTTCTTGGAAATCAAGCGTTTCATTAATAGCCATGATGTAATCACCTGCTCTAGGTTGTGTATAGTCATAACCAGCACGGGTTAAATCTTCCATGTCCAAGTGAACTGAAATACTGTAAGAATTATCAACGTTAGCTTTTAATGCAGCAATCATGTTGTCTGCTTGTGTATAACGTTCATCAACTAAAGGTTCAGCTTCAAGTTTTCCGTATACGCTAGCCAATGGACTAGTGTATTCAGTAACTAGACGTCCTTTAGTATGGTCATTTTCATCAACCCACGCACCGAAACCTTTTTGGTAAGTGACAAAATCACCAATGTGTTTTTCAATGCCAAGCTCATTCATGTTGAAGTTCTTCCGAACTAACGTTGATAAGTCTGTTCCTGTCTTTTCCAGAATGCGAACGACTTTACCAATAACTTGAAATTCAACACCAGATGCCGTGATGATGTCATTAAAGAGGTTCAGGCGGCTTTTATAGCCAAATGATTGTTTTTCAAATGCATAAACTTTTAAAAGCGGGTCAATTGTATACGTGTAATCACTGCCAGTGAATATGAAATCAAGGTAAATCAAGAACGTATGCGAACCATCATTTAATTGTTCATGCACTGATGACTTATCAAAGTCCCAAAAAAATTGATGAACAGCGTCAAAAGTAACATGCGTACCTTTACCATCATCAATTGGCTTTGCGTAAGTTACTACATAAAACTCATCATCAAAACGTAAACGCCAGCCACGTTCGATATTTGCTAGGACATAATCGCCTGATTCAATTTCACCAGTCAGTGAGCGTTCACCGTTAACAGCATTTGTAACTTTAATAGTGGCAAGTGCACCATGCTCAACATCTCTTTCATCTAAAAATGTAATCAAACTATCACCTCCTATTTATATAGTTCTTTAAAGTTTAAAATTTTTATTGTGCCCTTAAAGTCAGTTTTGTAACTAACCTTTTTTGTTGGACTAGGTTTAATAACAAAGTACGCATAATTAGTACGTGCATTAACATTTTCTAAATTCTTTGTTGTTTCAATGCCAGAAATTTTAAAAACATCGCCCGCAGAAATATTGCCTGATTGTGAGTAAGTAAAACGATTATCTCCAATTTCAAGATAAAAGTTTGATTGGTTACCTGTTGCTGTTAATTCAACGACAAACGGAACTTCCAACTGCGATAACTTAGCAGTTCCAGTATAAGCAATCTGATTGTTAGCTAGTGTTACTGTTTTCGGCGTTGTTTCACCATATGGCAATTCAGCAGTAATAAAACTAATTGAAAAATCATATTTTAATCCTTGACCATAATTGCCAACAAAAGTGAAATCAGCTTCGCCTTCTGCAGTGACTTTCCAACGATAATGCCAAGCCGTGTGTGGTTGATTTACAAAATCTAAATCACCTGTGGTCTGCCCGGGTATTTGGAAATTATAAAACTCAGCATTGTTAGGGTACATTTTGGTGATATAAAATGGCTCGTCGTCTAACAACAAGCCATTAATATCATCTTTCTTAGCCATAAAGTCTTGAATGGTTGCTACTGCTACACGACCAGTTACTTTAATCGTTTTAGCAGTAAATGTCGCACCACCAAAGACTGTACCATTGCGACCAGTAACAGACCGTTTATCAAGAGAGATGGACGGTGCGCTATCGTCAATATCAATATTGTAAAAACCATAGTCAGACAGTTTGACTGCCGTTGTCCCTTTTGTAATTAATAAATCCATTATTCACCCCCTCTTAATAATTAAAGTAGTCATCTTTGGCGCTTTCTCGCGCTTCATGTTGTTTCACGGTCGTATAAATCTTATCGCCAACCAATTCGTTATGTACTTCAAAGACTGGCTCTGACAAGCTAGTGTTTGTCACTTCATCTGACAAGCTATCAAGTGATGATGACACACCAGATGTGCTAACACTACCAGCAATTGCCATAGTGCTGTTGACACCCCAGCTTTGGTCAGTAACAGCTAAGGCATACTCTTTGCTGATGTCGTTAATTCTACCTATCCAGTCAGACATGCCAATAGCGAAGCCTTCACCAGTATAGCCACCGAGTGATTTCATCACACGAGATGGTGAGTGAATGTCTAATGCTCTACGAATTGTTGCTGTTACTCGTGCTGCTATTCCAGCTGCAACAGCGTAAATATAACCCGCCGAACCTGCAAGACCACTAGCAAAACCAGCACCAGCATAATAACCAGCTGATTGCATACCACCTGCAGTACTATACATGATTGATACCATGTGATTACCTGCACTGCTTGCTACTGCAACAGCACCATTCATACCATTTTGAACAGCTGAACGGACACCATTCATACCAGATTGTGCAGCACTTTTCGCTTTGTTAAACGAATTAGTGAACGTTGAATTCATCTTGTCCCCAGCAGATTGGACAGCACTATTGATTTTATTCATTCCACTAGTAACTGTTGAGCCTAAACCATTCATAGCTGATGTTGCAGATGACTTAGCCTTATTGAAGTTGTTAGTGATGTTTGACGCCATTTGTGATGATGCTGAGTTAGCAGATGAAGCGGCTGAATTAAGCTCAGATGTGATATTGCTTGATAATCCACTAGCTGAACCACTTGCGTTAGCTTGCATTGATGCCATGTTTGCACTAACACCACTGTTCATAACCGCTGCAGAATTATTTGCATTCGCTTGTGCTGCTTGCATATTACTTGATACCCCAGCAGACAGATTCAATGCTTGGTTAACTGCTCCAAGATTCATGCTTGATGCTGCTGTATTAACACCATTTGCCATAGCTTGCGCTTGAGTTGTTGCATTAGTACTTGCTGTAGTCATTCCAGTAGCAACGCCATTTGCCATATTATTAACATCATTGATTGTCTGGAAGCTCATTTCACCACTCATGCGGTTAACTTCACTCTTCATATTTTGAGCATTAGTTGTTGCATTAGTACTTGCTTGTGCCGTACCAGCATTAATACCGTTTGCCATAGCAATTGAATCATTAAGTGCTTGAACACTCATGATACCAGTCTGCGCATTGACGTTTGACGCCATTTGAGTTGCGTTGCTAGTCGCATTCAAATTGGCAAGACCAGTATTCTGACTAATACTATTTAGCGTTGCCATTGTATCTGCACTAGTTTGTGCGCTCATTTGGCTAGTTTGTGTGCCTACAGCTATGGTCATTTGAGCTGCATCGCTGCTAACTTTCGCAGTAGTTTCAGAACTTTTACCAGTGATTGTGTCCCACAACGAACCAAAGCCGTTTTTAATACCGTCCCAAACACCTTTCAAAGCGTTAGGGACAGCTTCAAGCATTGCTTGACCAAGCCCCATGATTAATTGAGCACCTGCTGCAAGAATCTGTGGAATATTTTGGATAATTGTTACTGCTAATTGACCAACAAGTTGAATGCCTGCAGCAATAATTTGTGGTAAGTTTTGTGTAATCCCTTGAATCAACGATTGAATGATTTGAACCGCAGACTGTACAATTTGTGGCAAGTTCTGAAGAATACCTTGAACCAACATTACAATGATTTGAATACCACCTTGTAAAATTTGTGGTAAATAACTAGCTAAGCCTGTGATGAATCCAGTAATAACCTGCGTAGCGATTGAAATGATTGTTGGCAAATTCTGGATAATTCCCTGAACTAAGTTAGTGATAATCTCAATGCCTTTAGAAATGATGTTTGGCATGTTAGCAGATAAACTTTGACCAAAATTATCAACAATCTGTTGCGCATATTGTAAAAGCAAAGGTAAATTTTGAACCAAACCATTGACGACATTTGCAATAAAGTCCATACCTACAGACAATAGTTGTGGTAATGCACTAGCAATCGAACTAACAAATGTACCAATCACTTGAATAGCTGACGCAATCAAACTACCTGCATTAGCACCTACACCTTGAACAAGACTAGAAATCAGTTGAACACCAGCTTGTACAAGCACTGGGAACATGACAGTAAATGCATTAGCGAATTTAGCGATTAAATCAGCACCACTAGCAATCAATGCTGGAATTTGACTAGTAATACCGTTTACCAAGTTCGTGATGATTTGTGGTCCTTTAGTGGTTACTGTAGCTAGTAACTGGTCAACCTGTGCGCCAAATTGACTATTAATCAAACCAAGACCAGCAACGACTAAACCAAGAATTGCCGCAGGTCCAATTGAAGCAAGTGCTAATTTGGCAATACTTCCCATTGTCGAAGTCATTCCACCTAACACAGATAGACCAGTACTTGCTGCATTTGCAAATACACCTGATAAGCCATTCATTTTACCAGCTAAAACACCAATTAATCCACCTGCGTTGGTGAAAGCATTGCTTATGATAGAACTAAATGAATTCGCTTTTTTTCCGATAATCCCTAATCCAGTACCAAGTAGTCCTAAATCTGTCAAAGCAGGACCAAAGGCGAATGCACCAACTAATCCTGCAATGGCAGGTGTTAGATTACTTACAGCATCCTGTGCTTTAGACATTTGGTCAGCTGTTAACTTAGTACCGTTCAAAATATGGTCAAGAGCTGGTTCTAAAGCTGTTAGTGAATCTAAGAATTTTTGCAATCCAGCTGATTCACTAAATTTGCTAACTAACTTATCTAACCACTGAACTAAATCTGTCAAAATTGGTAAAACCGCTGTCCCAATTTTAATTTGTAATGTTTCAAACGAACCACTAAGATATTCAACAGCACCTTTTAAGTTGTTAAGTTTTTCTTTAGCGACATCCGCTGCAGTTACCTTACTAATTGCAGCTTGCATGGCATCTGCACCAGCAGCACCCTCTTTCATAGCTATGTTAGCAGCACGAATGGCGTCAGTACCAAACATTGTCTTAAGAGCGTTCTGTTGTTGCTCAGCAGTCAAACCTTTCAAGTTATCTTGTAAGATTTGTGAGATTTCACTAAATGACTTAAGCTTACCTTCTGCTGTATAGAATTGATTAGCTCCATCAGCAGTAATAATGCCCAATTGTTGCATTTGAGCTGCCGCTTTATCGGTTTGTGGCGACAAATTCAAAAGCATTGTTTTAAGAGATGTACCTGCATCAGAACCTTTAAGACCGTTTTGAGCAAATACGGCAAGAGCGTTAGTTGTATCATTAAATGACATACCAACACCAGAGGCAACCGCCGCAACGGCAGAAAGTCCGTATTTCAATTCGTGGACATCTGTTGCTGAAGCATTCGCTGCACCCGCTAACTGGTTAGCTGCATCGGTAACACTTAAATTATCAGATTTAAAGGCGTTAAGCGCTGTTGAAGCCACTTCCGCTGCTTCCGTCAAACTAAGTTCACCAGCAGTGGCTAAGTTAAGAGCACCAGTCAAACCACCATTTAAAATAGAGGCTGTATCAACCCCTGCTTTACTCAACTCAGCGATAGCGTCTGCTGCTTCACTGGCTGAAAATGCAGTATCCGCACCAGCTTTTTGAGCAGCAGCATTGAATTGCTTCATTGTTTCAGAACTAGCACCAGTAAGAGCCTTGATGTTGCTCATTTTTTCTTCGAATTCTGCTGCTTTTGAAACTGAACCAACAACCGCAGCCTTAAACCCTTGAAAAACTGCAAATGCCGCACCAAGAGCTGTAACTGTCAAAGTAGTTTTAGTAATACTATTTCCCAGCTCTCCCATTTTTGAACTAATACCATTTAGTGCAGTAGTAGCCTTACTAGACAAATTTGAAAAGCCAGAACCAAGCGAACTAGCCATTTTAGTCGCAACACTTGCAGCTTTACTACTTAAGCTAGTAAGACTACTTCCTACTTTCCCAACAAAAGAATTACTGATTGTATTTGAAGCACTGCTTACTTTTGAACTAATCGTGCTAAATGCTGAGCTAACCTTGCTAGTCGCCGATGTAGCAAAGCTAGAAACTGAGCTAGTTGCTTTTGTAAAAGCGTTTTGAATAGGCTGAGGGATTTTATTAGCTATTGAGTTGACACCACTCTGTATAGCTGTTAAAGCGGTATTAAACCCATTTTTTATGGGCTGAGGAATCTTTTCGCCAATTGATGAAGCTATACGCTGAATTTCGCCAATAGACAGATTTAAGCCTGTGCTAAATGCTGTTCCTAAACGTTTACCAAGTGATTCGCCATTGTTTGCCAACTGTGCCATAATTTGACCAACACGTTGAACTAAACGATTAGAATTATTCACAGCTGCATCCTGTGCTTTCTCAAAAGCACGCTGTGTTGCAGTTGTAATCTTATTCATTGCCGCTTGATAATCAGCAATATCAGCACCGACATAGGCATAAATTGAGCCATCAAATTCTGCCATATAACTCCCCCTTTCTGTGTTATCTGTTCATGAAATGGTCATTGACTTTTTGCAGACGTTCAGCAAGACTACTATTAGTCGTTTGCTTATTGTTATTTGCATGAAAGGCTTGTTTAACTTTATTTCTGTCTTTTTTCTTGCTAAGTTTATTTGCACTAGCACGTTTAGCATTCATAGTGTAGCGCATTTCCATAGCAAGCTCTGACAGATTTTCGCGAAAATCAATCTGTCTGTAATGAAGCCCCTCTAAAATTGCGTCAAGTTCCCATTTGTTGCAAGAGTAGATTGTTTCTAAGTCTGTTAAACCAAGACGTGCACACTCAATTAAGATAGTGCACTTTTCATCTTGCCAATAAGTTTTTCGGTAATTTCGACTTGAAGCGCTTCGCTGTCCTCTTGCGCTTTCATGTATTCTACTGCTGTTTCCAAGTTTTCGATATATTTCAAAATCTTGTTCTTGAAAAAACCAGAGTCAACCATTTCTTGTTGAATTTCTTCAAACAAGCTTTCCGTGTCATCAGCGTCATTATCCACTAGCCAGGTTTCAATCGCTGTGATAGCGTCATCTTCTGAAATAGCTTTACTAAACGCTTTGTTAGCTGACAAAAGAATTAAATCAACAAGTCCCTCATCATTACGATTTAGAATGTTGTTAAACAATGTACCGACACCGTCGTTGTTACTTGCACCAGTGTCTTTATTTTTAGTGGCAAGTTGTTTGTCAACCTTAAACATTGTGCGGTAATCAAACTTAATTTCAATGATTTTATTTTTAACTTTAAATTCCATAAAGTGAGTTATCTCCTAACTAAAAAATAAAGGCTGGATTTAATATCCAACCTTTGACGTGTTATTCGCTTGTTTTGATGTTATCGTAATCGCCAGTTGTTTCACCTGGGTTTTGATAGTTATAAACCTCATCAAGCAAAGCGATTTCTTCGGCAGTCAATGGAAATTTACCATTTTTTAGCTTACCGACAATACTTGCTGTGTAGCTAGTTTCGATAATATCTTCAATACCTTCATTATATTCAATATCACCAATCTTAGCATAGCCAAATTTGGCAGGATAAAAATCTTTTTTAGGTTCACCATCTTGTGTTTTCAATGTTTCATCAACAAGCACACGCCAAATTTTGACTGATTCACCAGTGTCATTCGCTTGTTCAAGTACATCAACTGATGGGTCCTTCGGTGCAAATTTAGTCGTCAACTCAATTTCGTGGCTAGTACTTGTTTTATCAAGTAAAAGCCCTTGTTGTGTTTGTTCGTCTGAATATTCAGCACCAAGTGTCAAACTGCCGTCTGTACGATAAGCTGGTAAGATAGCATTGCTGCCAAGTGCAGCATGAATAGACTGAATGAAATAAAAGACTTTTTTACCTGCTAACGGCTTAGCAGTCGTTACTGTAATTTGTCCTGTCATGTAGTACTTCTCCTTTAATTAATAAATAGTATCAGATACAGTAATAGAGACGTGGTATACTTCACGTCCTATGCTGTCATCTGGAATGATATTAGCTGTTGCATTTCTACGCCCAATCACTCTTAAAGCTTTTGCTTTAACTTCTTCAGCATCAGTCCTGCTTGAGCCATCTAAAAAGATGTCAATATTTACCGTAATATCTTCAATAACAGCCCCTGTTTGCGCTGTTCGTGAAGTATCCGATGAATTAGACCCAATCACGATAAAAGGCTCTAAAACGTCTGAATTGGGCAATTTAAAATAGATTGGAATAGCTAACACTTCCAACCTATCGTGTAGTTCTTTTAAAAATAAAGTGGATGGTGAATAAGTCGTCATATATCACCTATCTTTCGTATAATTTGCGTAAATTGCTGATTAATTTTGGTCGTTCAGCATCAAGTGCTGGTTTTAAGTATGGCTGTGCTCGCATTTTTCGGGTTCCTTTTTCCACATATATTGCATAATGTTGCGGTGCAGTAACTTTATAAGTTAGATTGCCTGCTTTTGCTGAAAAAATTGTATTTTTCAGTGCACCAGTATCAACTGGCGCTTTTACCTTAGCCATGCGTTCAATACGCTTACTAGATAAATCTAATTCACGGTTAGTAGCTGTACGTGCTTGCTTGCCTTTGTTAGCAATTAATCTCACCATCTGGTCAACACCATGTACTTTGAATTTAATACTCAAATGTAAATTACCGTCGAATTTTTGTGATGTTTTTTACCCTGTATTTTGCGTTTTTTACCATCATAGATAATTTCAGAAAAACCATCATAGTGTCCTTGCAAGTGCAATTTAAAACTATCAAGGTTGTATTTTCCAAAGATGCTCATCTGTTCTGCATTGGTCAAATTGTCTTCCTGGCAAGGAATTGGTTCAGATTGTTTCTTAACGACTTTATCACCTAAAAAATCAGCTTCAGTCGTTTCAGTGATTAAAATAACACGCTTATTATAAATCATATAAACCTAGTAATTCCTTTTGCTTGATAATTTCGACCAATTGCAGCACTCTTCAATGTACTTTCATATTCATCTAAATACTTGTCCCAGTTAAATGAACGACCTTCTTCGCTATCAGCACTAGCGCCTTCAGAATTCAAACGATTGTAGCGCTTAATGGCTACATCTCGAATAATAAAAGTTAAACGGTTTGGAACTTCTGCCAATTCAGCCTCACTAAATTCATTCAACTTAGCAAGAACACGATCAACACTTTCATTGATTGCCAGTTCAATCAACCTATCTTGCGTTGTATCTTTAGCAGGAATACCTTTAAAAAGTTTAACTTCCTCTAAAATCAACGCTTTATCCATAACCTAACTTACCCTTCTACTGGTGTAGACGCAGCTGCAGGTGCTTCAATAGTTGCTTCAATAACTCCTGCAGGAATTTCAGCAAACAATTTAAGAGCGCCAAAGAATACTGACTCATAAGTAAGGTTGCTAAGTGAACGGTCACGACCTGATGCAATCAAACCAGTTTCATCAGTATAATCAGCAAACATTCCACCAAGATCAGAACTATTTACATCAAGATAAGCAAGTACAATGTTCTCTACTGCAGTTGAGTAAACTTTACCTTGCGGGACGTTTGGCAATACAATAACGTTTTGCATACCAAGGAAATTCTTAAGCAATGTCATACCAAAGACGTTTGATGCATCAGCTCCGACCGCTTTATCACCAAGATAGTCAGCAACGTCAAGCGAGCTTACGAATGATACGATTGGAGAGCCATCGAATTCAGAGAATGTTTGAAGTTTGCCCCATGTTTGAGCAAGCGCACCTTGAAGACCTGTGCCACTAACCTTAGTTGGTGCTGTTTTCAAGAAAGTAAAGAAATCTGTTTTAATACCATTTTGAATTTCACGCATTACACGTTGGTCCGCTTGGTCAATTGCCAACGATGCACCATGACGTGCAATTGCTTCAGCAGAAACAGCACGACGTTTTTTAAACCATTCAACTTGATATTCTTTATCTAGTGCACGAGTCACTTTAGAAAGTGGAATGGTTTCACCTTCACCAACATTAGTATTGTTGATGTCTGTTTCCCATTTGTACGTACGAATTTTCATGTCAGCTGACAACGGTTCTTTACGTGTCACACCGAGAAGTTTCAAAAGTTCAGAGATGTTAGTACTAAATTTGTTAACGAAATCAATTGATTTAATTTCGCCCAAATCATTCATAACGGTTAATTTTTCTTCAGCCATAAATTAGCCCTTTCTAAATAATTCTAAGTTTTCTGCAATGAGTTTCTGACGTTCATTTACGTCTGTAACAGCCATAATTTCAGCTTTACTCATTGCGCCTGCTGTTGCCCCACGTCGTGGTTTATCTTGCGTTAGACGCTCATTCACGCGCTTTTCAACAGCTTCATCAAATACCTTTCGAACACTTGCAATGTTGTCTTTAACAGCTTCTGCAGTATCTGCCATGACCACATCAAGGAATTCAATTGGTAAGCCTTCATCTGCCAAAAGACTTTGTGTTTCAATACGCAATTCTTTGACTGCGATTGCTTTCTCACGAGCTTCAAGGTCTGCTAAGCGCTTAGCCTCTTCCTCTTTAGCACGTTCATCTTTTGTCAGTTTTGCTAAACGTTCACCTTCAGACTGTGCTTGTTTAATTTTGTCTTCAGCGTCTTTTTGTGCTTTGGCCACTGCACGTTTGACGCGTTCTTGAACAATATGATCAAGTTCGTCTTGAGTGAATGTTTTATTCGCCTCAGTAGTTCCAGTATTGTCGACCCCTTCTGTTTCAACTACTTCAGTGTTTGTTTCTTCTGCCATGTTGGCTACCTCCGTTTTAAGTCTGTAGTTAGACTGATTACCTTGCACCTTTTAATGTCATAAGCAATTTTGGACAAAATAAAAAGCCGTATTGCTACGACTTCTTGATATATTTTGCAATTGTGTCAAACAATGCAACAAAAAACATTCCAATGATGAATAACAGCCACCCTGCTGCCATCATACCAATTAAAAAGGCAACAAATTGCCAAACTAATAAAACCATGTATCTCTCCTTTACAAACTCAATAAGCGTTTTACATCTTTAGGTTGATGACCATCCCATTCTGGAGCACGTTCAAGCTCCTTAACATCAAAAAAGTTCCAATTATCAATATGATAATGATAAGAATATTGTCCTTCTGGCGTTTCGATACCAACAATAAAATAATTATCATACATGGACCCGTCAGCGTGTTTTTTAGATTTCCATGTTTTTGCTTTGTTTTTATTGCAAACAACAGCAAATAAAATCATTCTGTGATAATAAAGTTCATTAAAACTATGTGAACCATCATTTATTAACCCACGACATTGATTTAACTTTTCATCAATAATAAACTGAGCATGATGAAGATATTCTTCTTCAGGTATATCAAACTTCATTTTTTCTCCTTATTTAAACACAAAAAAAGCGCCTAGATTAACTCTAAGCGCAAATAGTAATAAGATAGGCGGGACTGTCGAGGCTCCCGCATTTCTGGCCCGCTAGCTAAGCGGCGTGTTGGTGACAGATTCTCAACCTCTATCTTTTTCTCACCTATATTATACTATTCTTTGCTTTTTTCGTAAAGTATTACGTTGTTTTTCCTATTTTTCTTCTCTTGTCTAATACCTACTTTATTAAAGTGAATCATCATCATTGCATCACGAGGAACAATAACTGCTTCCATCACTAAACGATCTTTATTAGGGATTTTAGCATAAAGAAGAAGTGAACCTTCCACCCTTGAAGAATTATCAAGAGCTAAATAAGGCTTTTTAATTACATCTTCAATCAATTTAAATTCATCTAAAGTATACTGTTGACCATGAGACTTCAATGATGAGGATAAACTATTTGCGTCTATATAAACATTATTAAATGCCGTATATTGACTAATTTTAGGCGATAAAGTACCTATGTCATACCTATCTTCCAGCCTATTTCTTATTTGATCTCTATCTACCACGCCTTGAGAAACTTCATCCCAAATTTTAGATACATCTTCAAATAAGTTATCTACATTTGCTTTTCCGATATTTTTTAACGATTGTTCATCTAATTCCTCTTCATCAGGAATAACAGCAGAACGGCAATTATAGTGGAAAGGCGGTGCAGTGACACCAGTTTCAAACTCATCAATTCTGTAACGCTTATCTTCACTGTGGATTCTCTTACAAATCTGTGATGTCCTATTATCCATCTGTACAGAAATGCGATAGAATTCCAAACCAGACTCTTCATAACGTTTAATAGCTGAACGATTAACAATAGCTGTTCCATCCGTCCTGATAAGTGTTTGTGCTCGTGAACGTGCCACATTATACTTCTTAGCAAGCTCACCAGCCATACTACGAACATCATCACCACGAATAAACCCACGTTTAAGAACATCTCTAAAATCTCTAGCTAAGTCGTCTGTGTTACCCCAAACTTGCTGCGAATAGTTACGACCATTGAACGGTGTATTGATAAGTTCTTTCAACGCTGGTTCGTTTAAAGCACCACTATTACCACCCATAGCTTTCTTATAAGCATACTTAGCAGTTGACTTCAAATAGTTTTCAAACGACTTCTCAATAATACCTTGCATAACACCAACTTTGTATGTCATTTCAAGATTCAACGCGTCTAACCGTGTCACCTTTGAACCAGCATATTGTTCATTAAGTCGTTTTAGCAAATCTGGGTTATTTTTGGCCTGCTCACGGTACTTCTTAGCGTTCGCTTGATAATCTGATAGGTCAACACCTCTAAGCCGTTGTAGGGCATCAGAATAGCTCATCTTGTTATCATCGGCATACTTAGTCACAAATGCAAACAAATCACGTTGGATTTGTGCTGATTCTGATGCGTAAATCTTTTGCAATTCAGCAAACATATCAACGTCTGTGCTATCTACGTAGCGCATGATGTCATTACTACGCTGTTGCCAGTAATCATTGTGCTTCTTCTTGGTCATCAGCGGTCACCTCACCAATTCGTGGTTCTGGTTCTTGTGGTTCTTCGGCTTTCAGACGTTTCATTTCATCTTCTGCATCAATACCAGTTACTTGCTCTAGTAACTCGTAAACCGTCTGGTCACTTACCACACCAAACAATGATTTAGCGATGTTAGCTAAATCAGTGTCATTTTGTGGCAAGTTTGGACTAAAGATGACTTCTGTTTGATTGATAGCTTGGTAATTCGTTGCTTCATTACCTTTAACTTTCCAGATATTCACCGCTAAACGCAAACGTCGCATAAGCCCTTTCTTGAATAAACGTTCTTGTTTGCTGCGATAGTTATCAGACGCCATCAATTTGTACTTCATGGACTCACCAGACTGAATGCCGCTAAAGTTGTTATCAAGAATATCAGGTGTGAATGTAAAACGAAGAATATCGTTAACTAGGCGCTGTTTATACGCCTCAGCGCCAGCCGAATCATATTGCTTAACTAAGTATTTAGCATCTGGTTGTGAACCACCAGGATTAGGATTATCGTCAAGCACAGCAATTTGTGCTTTCTTAAAACCAAGCGCTACACCCAGACGTCCATTAGGATTAACACGACCATCTTCAAGATAATCGTTATCATCTGAACCAGTATAAGGATTCCCAGTGATTACCAAGATAGCATCATTACTATTTTGTTGAAAATTAGCCAGCTCAGATTGTGATAAATCGTAAGCGTCAATGTCATCAAGAACTGATTCATAAGCGCCTGTGCGGTCCTCGTTATTCTTAAATTCGTTGATTGGAACACCTTTAAGATAATGTTGTACTGGTTCATCAACTAAACGAAGACCTAACTCGTTTTGATTATCGTCAACATACGTGTAAATCATGTTGTCTGAATAGACACGCACTACCATTTTGCGGTTACCGCTACCATAATCAACTTCATAATAATTAACACCTAATAATGATTTTTGTTGGTAGGTATCATCATAAATAACAAACGTTTGTTCAGGTGCTAAATGATACAGTTTTAAAATAACACCGTCGTTTTCATCCTCTTCAGGATTTAGCAGTTCGTAAGCGCGTCCATAGATAGACAAGTCAGTCTTAAGCAAGATATTGTGATAAGCTTCGTTTGTCTGCTCAGAAAACGTATCAATTAATTCTTGCAACGTTTTATCCTCGTTCGTGTATTTAACTGGATTACCAAGCATGTAGCCTTGTTCAAACACTGTGATGTACCTTGCAAAATCGCTTGAAATGCGATTATCGGCCGCAAACTCATCTGTTTTATCAGGACGATATTTGATGTTATTATCACCTAGATAATAACGTTTAAGCTCTTCCAAACGCGCAATCTGTAACTTATGTGTGTTGATGTATTGTTTTAGCTGCTCAACCCATTTCACTGACGCAAAATCAATGCTTTCATAATCTTCAGTCAGCATTATGATTTGGTCATTACTGTGTGGATTAAACCTGGTCTTAGATAGGAATTTTACCATGTGTCACCTCAAAATAAATAACTTGCTTTCTTAGTTTTTTCTCTTGTGTTGCTGTTTGCTCTCATGTCATCAGCAAACGCATATCTTGTTGCGTCAATCGTGTGGTTATCCTTATCTTCCAATCTTGGTTTTGGATTGCCGTCACGGTCGACTTGATAGTCAATATTTTCAAATTCTCGTGCAATGTTCGGTGTGCGCTTTGGGTCAATGCAAATGAAATCTAAATCATCAAGCCAACGTTCACCAAATTCAACCGAGTCAGGACCTTTCTTGACACCATATACGTTTGGCAAATTAAAATCACCATGCAGTTCTGCAATAGACTTAGGTTCAGCACTGTCTGCGCCAATTCGGTCTGATTGATAGCCTCGCGACTTAATCCAGTTAGCTGCTTGACGGTTACTGATTTTCTGGCCATAGAATTCATCAATTGCATAAATGCCATTATGTTTCTTGTCATAATGCCAACGCACGAAGGCCAGTGGGTCAGTTGCATAACCAAAGTCAAGACCGTTTCGGATATTGTCAAAGTTGGCTATCAAATCATCTGGTATTGTTTCAAAACGTAAGTTATCAAATGGAACGACACCAGAACCAATAGCCTCACCAAGATATTCCCAACGATATCGCCGCTCATCCCTAGCTTTTGTAGCTTCAGCCTCTTCGATGAATTCCTTAGCGATGTATGGATTATCAAGATAAGTCGAATGATGAACGAACGTATTTGCTGGTTGAAACTGTGTACCGTATTTCTTGTTAACCCATGACTGTTTTCGTTTCGGCGGGTTGTATGTATAGAAAAACTTATAAAAAAGACCACTACCAAGCTCACCACGTAGCAGTGAATTAGTAATAGTCTTGACTTCATCTTCAGTTTTAAACTCAGCTAATTCTTCAATCCACCCAATCGCAAATGGAAATTGACTATCTTTCAGTGACTTAATACGTTCTGGATACTGTGCACCACGAAAGACAATATAATTCCCTCGTAGCAAGTATGTAATCCGCAGTGGTGATTTATTGAACTTAAACAAGTGTGTCACTTGCTGCTCACTAATTGCCCATTTGAGTTGTTCATAGACTGACTGTTCAAGTGTATTATCTGTCTTACGAATACACACGGCGTTGACAGCATAGCGCATAATCAACTGGATAATGATATGTGCTACATCTGATGACTTACCAGAACCACGTCCACCTTCACACACAACGTGCAAAATGTTTTGATTGAGACTAGCACGCCACACGCTATGAAATTTAGGCGGTATCAAACTTGAAAGCTTAACTGATGTCATCTTCAAACACCACCTGCTCAACAGTCGCGTCTAACTCAACCTTATCAGTAAACAACCTATAACGCTTACCAAGTAACTCAGCAGCCTTAGTTCGTGCTTGTACTGGTGGGACAGCATTAATAACTTTCTGTGTACCCTCACCGTCTAAAACAAGCAATGGTTCAGTCTTTTCACCACGCATAACAGCCGTTAAATATTCCATAACTTCTTGCTGGTCAGCTACTTTTTGAGATTGCAATTCTGCTAGCTTTTCATCAATGTAAGATTTCACACTCACATTTTCCAACAATTTTACTACATTGCCTTTAGCATAATTTTCTGAATAACCAGCCGTTATAGCCGATTGATAAGCATTTCCAGAGATGATGTACTCATCTGCAAAACGTTGTTGTTTTAAAGTTAATTTAGTG
>CYGL01000175.1_pt1 | contig 34244 bp, 54 predicted proteins | sample 485531 | NCBI WGS metagenome assembly CYGL01 (sample SAMEA3497897, study PRJEB9818) | human gut metagenome | reverse complement strand
CCTAATAACTCTTCTGGGTTACCTGAAAACTCGTAAACGTTTTTGCCGTTTAATTTTGTATAAAATTCTAGTACATCGATAACTTGCACTCGTGTCAAAAAAACGTCAGAGTCAAACCAAGTTTCAATCACGTCAGAATCGTCAAACCACCAATAGTTTTGAAAAGAGTCGTTATCTTCCCATGCGCATTCATCTGTTCCAATCACAGACTTTCCGTCAAAAACAATGTAATACTTTCCGTTCATTATAATGACCAACCTTCAATATTTTCGTAAATAAAGTTATAAAACTTGTCTGGATCTACCATTTTAATGTATTCGTAATAGTCCGGCATTGCAAGACCACTTGCGATAGCTTCTAAAAAACGTGTGTAAATAATAGCAGGATAACCCTTGTACCCCTTAAACTGTCCGTTACGTTGGAACACCACTTGATAGCCAAGTTCGTGTGCTTTCATCATCGTATAGTTCTTAATAAATGTATTGTCCATGTCTTAATTGAAATCCTTTGAACCAGTAGATCCAAAACCACCACGGTTAATATCGTCTAACTTTTTTACTTCTTCTAATTCAAGATGTACAAACATCGCATCTTGCGTATTAGCTAAGCGGAACTGCAATAGTCGTGTGCTGCGCTCAACAAAAGTAGCACGAGTTGCATAAAAAACGGCACACCATTCGTCATCATCTCCGCTGTATGAATTATCAATCACTCCCATGCTATTAGCTAGTAACAGTCCAGTTTTCATGAAAGTTGATGATCGTGGCAAAACATGCGCTTCAACACCTTCAGGCAACTTCATTGCCAAGCCGAGCGGCACTTTAACAACATCGCCAGCATTAACTGAAATATCTTCGTCAATTGCCAAATCAATCCAATCACCTTTCTTGAACGCCTTTAAACGATAACTGTCTTCGTGTGTGTACTTAATCTTAATGTTCATCTTATACTCCTTGTCGTTCGTTAAAAATACGGTTTATTTCATTCATATCTTCTTTTGTCGCAAAGTTCTTGACAAAATTCTTCGCGTGGCTTTTGTAAACCAACTTCTTTCGTCGTTCCTTGTTTTCTGGCTTCTTAAAATATTCTCGCATGTATTCGTTTCGTTCCATATCATAACGGTCTTGCAGTCTTTTCACCCTTGGCTGTTATTCTATTGCAGTAGTTCTTCGTCTTCGTGAATATTTCCGATTACTTCGATTGTGTGCTTATCTCCTGACGCCCAATATTCTTGGCGAAGCAAGCTGCCACAATTAAGCATGATCGAGTATCCGTATTCAGGATAATATTTAACGTAACCAACTTTATCATCAGGAGAAAGAATTACAATGTGAAACTTAATAATATCTCCTTCGTAAACTTCAACGCCATTCATGTCTTTAATTCCAGTGTATTGTTCAATAACGGCTTCTTTCCCAGTTCCGTATCTAGTCAGTAAACCAACCCCATCTGATCCAATCAACGAAATAGTTCCATCTCTACCGTAATTGATTTCATTTACATTTTTAACACCATATCCTTTTGTAAATACTCTGAATTTAATTTCTCGCATTATTCTTCCACCTTCTCAAGAGTCATTGTCCAATTGTCAGCTGGTCTATCTTTAAAGAAATGCGAGACTTGTACAACAATCTTATTTCCTTCTCCTTGTAAAATTTTAACGGCAGCATGCTCTGCCGCTTGTGCAAGTAAATCTTTTGCTTGTGCTAATTCTTCATCTGTCATTATTCAACCTCGTTTACTTCTGCGTCAATTTCAACAACTACCTGATGAGAATTAGCCCATTCTTGCGCTTCTTCTCGTGTATCGAACTTTGTTGCACAATTTAAATCGCAGCGATATGTTGTGAAAATATCATAATCAACTCCAACGTAAATATAATCTCCATCTCTGTCAGCATGTTTGCTACGCACAACAAACTTATGTGGATATTCAACTTCAAACACATCTTCGCCGTTCAACCATTGAATAATTGCAATCAGGCGGTTGTTACGTTCGATCGAGTTACTTGGCATCGTCCACCAAATATCAACAACATCTGGAAGTCGCTGAATTTCATCTCCATCAACTGCTTCATACATATATCCAGTTTTAGTTTCTAAACTGTTTTCATCAAGCCACTTAATCAACTCGTTCATCAACTCTTGTGTTACCTTGTACATAATTTCTTCCTTTCGTTCATCGTACACGATTTCTTCATCAGTTAGTTGACCCATTGCAAGCCAAGCGATCTTTTTGTTTTCATTTTCAACCAATGCGTATGGAAACGAAGCGTGAGAATTGAATAAACTATTTTCACTTAGTACCCATTCAGTTGAATTGTCTCCAGAAAGCCAAACCAAGCCTTTTTCTCCGAATTTCTTCAACACGTCAAGTTCTTGTTCCTTGTTCGTTACAATGTATTCCTTATCTGTCATTTTCTTATATCTCCTTTGTTTAACGTTTAAGAATTTACTAGCATAGTTACGATTAGCAAAATAGTATATATGACTAGAAATACATTTAAAGTGATTTTGCAATTTCGCAGCTCTTTATAAATGGCAACTTCCTTCATTTCAAGTGTTTCAATCTCGTCAAAAGTTTCCTTTGTTACTTTAATACGCTCTCTTCGTTCTCTTTCAATCTTATTCAACAATAATCGATCACTCTTAATACGTTCTTCTGTTTCAGTATAAGTACCTGTTACATGCGCTTTAATGAATGTTTTATCTTCCATATGTTGATCTCCTTTTGTTTATATATATAACTATACGCTTATTCTTGTTTATGTCAATAAAAAAGACGGCAATTAAGCCGCCTTAACATTTTCTTAAATTTTACGCTTAGACCAAACGCTCCAAAAGCGGCCGTACAATGCAGTCATCAGATAGAATGCCATTGTTAGAAGCATAGGCAACGCTGACGCCGAGTAATTAGCCATCAGCGCAGTAGCCCATAAAGTGATGTTAGCAATGTCAGACAACAACCAAAGCGTGTAGCTATCTCCATAACCACGGAACACGTAAATTGAAGCAATTGCGCCGATTGACAATGACAAGCTGTCCCACAATGGGTTAGTATCTCCTAGCTTCGTGTATGCGTATGTAGCAACTGCCCAAAACGCAATCAAACCAATTAGCGTTAGCACCCAGCCATGGCGTGTCAGGAACTTAGCACCACCTTCAAGACGATGTCCCCATGTGCGCCACTTAATCAGCAAAGGCAAGTCAATCAATGCAATGAATACTAGTTGATCAAGCGCGCTTGCATAATGTCCAACGCTCCAATTGATATAGATAAACCCAATTGCACTAATCAGACCAAGCAAACCGTTAATAGGCTTACCAATCATCATGTATACCGTGCAGGCGCTACCAACCATAGTTGCAGCAAACGTAACAAGCGCCATGGTGTTTAGTTCACCAGTAAGCAAGAATGCAAGTTGCACTCCAAGCATAAATGCAAGCATAACTCCACCCGCTGTGTTGATGCTCTTAATCTCTTCTCGTAACCACTTAAAATATTGCATTAGAATAACCCTTCGCCCCATTCATTATTTTTGTTTTGATATTTGTCGCTAAACCATCGCATCGTTTTCAAATCTTTCGTTTTAAACGCCTTTTTTAAGTCGTCTGTTTTAAAGAAAACTCGTTTACCTTCTGTGTCGTAACTGACGCCAATCAGCTTTCCTTTATTATCAGCCAAGATGTAATACATTCCTAAATTCCTGCTCGTACTTTTTTTGTAGCTTGTAAGACTTAGCACGGCTCATTCGCTTGCCGCCTGGGTTCGAAACTTGTCCAGCCAATTCAGCAACCGCGTCATAGACGTCTAAACCAGTTTCAAGCATGATCATCTTTACACGGAATTCAACGTAATCTGGTTTGTCGTAACTAGCGTTTGCGAAACTGCCATTTTTCTCTTCATACTCTTTAACTAAATCGAACCACTCCATTTTATAGCCCCTTTCTTCAAAACAAAAGCGCAAGGCTTTAAACCTTACGCTTGATCGTTAGAATGGCAAACCATCATCTGCAAAGTCAACAGCATCGAATGGTGATGAAGTTTGATTTGCAACCGTTGCAGCAGGTTGTGCGTTGTCATTCTTTGAACCAACGAAGTCGAATTGGTTGACGATAACATCAGTTGTATAAACTCGTGTGCCATCTTCATTGTCGTATGATCCAGTTCGCAAATTACCTGAAATCAGAATTTGTTGTCCCTTTCCAAAAAACTTATTTAAGTTATCTGCGTTTCGTCCAAATGCAACAACGTTGATGAAGTCGCTTTCTCGTTCTCCGTCCTTATTCTTGAAGCTGCGTGGAACTGCAATATTGTTGCGGAAGATATGTGTTTCACCGACTTCCTTCAAGTCATTATCTCGTGTAAAGCGTCCCAATAGGTGTACTGCGTTCATGTTATGCGTTCTCCTTCTTAGTTGTTTTCAAGTAGTTAATAATGTAAGCCTTTTGATTATCATTGACAGCTTGGAACGTTTGCACGTCCTTAACAGCTCCCTTTGTAAGTTCATTTAAATCATCAAACGTTTGCGTTAAGTTGACACTATTTGCCTTTTGGTAAACATTTAAGGCGCTTTGAAGTGCTGCCAACACTTGCTCGCTTTGCTTTTCTTCCTTAACCGTTTCAGGCAAGTCTTCGCCAGCATAGATGTAAAGTCCCAAACCATGGCGTGCAATTGCCTTTGTCAATGCTCGTTGAATTGTCTTGTTTACTGCGAAACTGTCAATAGCGTTTAATGCGATCGACTTATTGCGATGATCCATTACTGGAAGCATTTCGATGTGTTCTTGTCCGTCAACCGTAACGCCAACCTTTACCCAAGCCGTACGACCGTCTGTAAAGTAGTTTACCATACGCTTGATTGGAAACGCCTGTTCACCGTTGATAAGTAAGTCATCAACTTCGTTCTCGTATATAGTGTAACTTGCGTCAGGGTATAACTTCTTCAACTCTCCCCAAGCCCAAGCCCATGATAAATAAGTCAGGTTAGACTTCTTTTCTGTCTTTCCGCTAACGTCAATTGCTGACAATGTTTGAAATACGCTCATTTTGTTTTCTCCTTTTTTCCTATATGTCTATTATACCAAAGCCACGCTATCAAGGCAAATTTTTAGCGCCACTTAATTGATTGTGTTTTAGTCGTTTCAATGGCATCTGCTTGTTGCAAGTCTGCTATCACTTCTGCGCCGAATAGCTTGGCAAGTTGCGTTGGCGACTTAGTAGAAACGGCATCCAAACCGTACTTCTTAACAAGCGCCTTCTTAATCGTTTCGCTGTCCTTAATCTTCTTAGTTTCGCGATCAACTAACTCCACGCTGCTAAATTCTTTGCCTTGTTCCTCAACTCGACGATTAAACTCCTTCGTCATGATGTCAAACTTGCCGCCGAACATCTTGACGTAATACATCGCGTTTTCAAGTGTGTTGTCATCAAGCATTTGAACGCTCATTGCGTTGATGTCATTAAGACCCATTCGCTCGCCTTCGTCAGTAACCAGCATTGCGCCGTAGTTGTTGTGTTCTGAATAAACCATTTTAAGCCCCCTTATTGCTCGAAAACGTCATCGCCTTGGAAGTAGTTTACCAACGCTGTAAAGCGTCGCATATGCTCTCCTGTTGTGTTTGTGCTATCGATCCAGCGTTGAATAGTTGGAAACGACTTGTACATGCCCGCAACTTCCATAATTATGTCGCTAAGTTCCATTACGTCTTCAAATCGTGTGCGCTCCCATTCGTTGAGTTCCTTTTGCATCGTTGTTGATAAGTACATATCACTAACTCCTTTTTCTTTCTAGGCTTGTGGCTTGTCAGCCTTTGCCTCCCAAGGGCAATATAGGGCTGGCATATATAGCCACATATATAGCCGGTGTTTGATCAGCTTGCGCTGCCTTTTACTCTATCCAATATAACTCATATTTACCATTTAACAATTGATTAACGACACCCTTAATAAATTCTTTATCTTCTTCAAATTCTTCATTGTTTAGATAATCTCCACGTTCAAGATAAAATGATTTTGTGGTTTTAAAGTCTAGCGACTTTATTATCATCGTTTTGTTTTCTGCTTCAAACCAAGTTAATGCTATGAAGTTGTATTCAGTAGATAAGTATTGTTTCATCTCCTTATTTCTCCTTTGATATCTGTAGTTATATATGTTGGTTTGCGGTGGTCCGCACCAACAACTACAAGATATATTGTCTACTTTTTCAGGCACCTTGTCAATGGTTTTTATTGTACGATTTTATTCAATCTGTTCAATAATAAAATATAAAAATAAAACGGATAAATCTTTGAGATCTAACCGTGTTTTGAATTTATGCATTATTTGTTTCTTGATCAGCAAAGTAAATTTTGTAGCCTTTTGCTTGTTTAAATTTTCCTTTTGCTACTTTCAATGCGTCTGATTGATTAATACCTAGCTCTCGCTCTACTTCCATAGAACTATTATATATTTTGTCTATACCGTTACCAACTACACGTAATCTAGTACCTTTTGCTGCTCTCCAGTGGTCATCTCTTTGTTCAGCTCTACTCACCCATTGCAGATTACATGCTATATTGTCATTTATGTTGTGGTTTTTATGATGAACTTCTGGGAGATTGTCAGGATTTGGCAAAAATGTCCCAGCTACTAATCTATGAACTTGACAATTTTTAGCAACACCGTTTTTATGTAGTGTAACCATGGCATATCCGTCTTTATTCATAGATGGCTTTAACTCTTTACCCTTATACTTTCTAATGCTGCCGTCTTTACACTCTACTATTCTATTAACGCTCAGAACTTGACCCAATTCGTTTATTTCGTAAATGCCTTCATATCCCTTTATTGCTTTGTACATTTGTTATTTCTCCTTTGGTACATCTATTTTTATAATAAAAAAACAACAATAGAATTGTTGTTAATATATTATGTATTGTTATATATTGTGGTTGCGGTGGTCCGCACCACATCCAATACAACTATTATTATCTTTTTTTAGATTGTCAACCATTTATTTAGTGAATTGGTATAGATGAGCGTTGCATGAATTCATTGTTCGGCAGACAATATAAGCGATCGCTGTACATGCTGTTATTAGGCTCTTAGACGCTATATAAGGCGTTTTAATTTAATTTGTGGGTATTTACCCTACTATAAACGAATAGACGTTAAATTGGCGCTAATTGCGTTAAGCGGTGGCTGTGCAATTCATTAATGTATCGATAAAAAGAAAAAGCACCAAGCTAATTTTGCTTAGTGCCTAACTGACTATACAGCCGAAAATACTTTAATGACTAAATTCAGTATAACAATAAAAAATAATCAAGTCAATAAACAAAAGAAAAAGCACCGGTGCATATCTGCGCCTAGTGCTTAATCCGATTTTCCAAAGGAGTAATTAAATTATATCAAGATAAACAAAAACCCGCAAGTACACATAAGCACCGCGAGTTTATGTTGACAAATGAACAAAGTATCTGATTTTCCCGTTAGTTCTTATATAACTATATCAAGATAAAACAAAACCCGCAAGCGTATTCTACGAAGCGAGTTAAGAACTATAAGAAAAAAGGAGTACAAGCACTTGTTATGGAACTTGTATACACAGTATAACACAACAAAATAAAAATGACAACGCCTTTTAGTCGCGTGTCCAAATCGCAGTATAACCGCTTGGGAGCAGCTTTTGCAGTTCTCCCTTAATGTAATTCAAGTCTTGCGTTAAATCGTCTGAACATTCTTCATATTCGCGTTCATCTATTCTGTACGCCTTCCGCCAATCATCAGCGACTTTATATCCGGTAACTTTGACCGCATGATCTTCAAATTCAGTTGTCAGTTCAACTGGTTCAGTCGTTTCCATGTCTTTCGTGATTTCTAAAAAATACATTTGCTTTGTCTCCTTTTGTTTATATATATAACTATACATCTGTTTACGTTTATGTCAATAAAAAAACAACCACTTCGTTAGAAGTGATTGTAAAAGTTTATGCGTTTCGTGCTACTTTCGCATCGCACCAGACCTTCCAACCGTTAATCATAACAGCAATACCATTACTTGGTTCGTCATAGTCGACGATGTCCATGCGGTCTTGCTTGAACTTGAAACGAGTGCCGTTCGTGCTTGATTGGTCAGTTCCATCCGTCCAGTCAACTGCGCTCATTGGCACACCGTTGTTAGTCCACTCTTCTGCGCTAGTCGTTGGCGTTGGTTGTAGTCCACCAAGCTCGTTGCTGATAACTTGCCACATGCCGTTGATATAACCACGGTCATCAACGTGGAAGTCCTTGCCGTTCCAGACAACGTAACCGAATTGCTTCATATATTGAACGTCATTAGCTGGCTTTGCAGCTGGTTGTGGAGCTTGTGATTGTACTGGTGTTGGCTTAACCGAACCGCCACCTGCGATGTCCTTCTTCAATTGCTCGTAAGATACACCCCACTTAGCCAAGAATGGTAGTGGATCAACGTGGTCAGAACCGTGTCCTGTCTTGCTTGCGAAGTTGTGCGTCTTGATACCAGCTAGGTCTCCCGTATCTAGTGAGAAATCAGTAATACCTGTTTCTTGTGCGAGTTGTCGTGCCAATTCAACATATACTGCATAGGCTGCATTAAATTGTTCTTGCGTTTCGATACGCTCCGCAAATTCGATTGCTGCGTACCCTTCCCAGTTCCAATCTCCACCAACATCGTAAGCACCACCGTTTGTTTGTGCTACTTGCCATGCCGCTGCGTTTCCGTTTTCGTCAATACCTACCAAGTGCGTGTAATAAGCGTTTTGCCAATTACGAGCCAAGAAGTCTACTTCGTTTTGCATCGTCGACTTGGTGTTGCCTGTCGAATGAAGATGAACTTGCTTGAATGGTGCGTATGCAATTCCGTTATCCACAGCTGGGCGCCCCGGAACTACAATCTTATTAACTACATTAACCATGTTTTATCCTTTCAAACTTTGATAAGCGCGTTCAACAATCTGTTCAACTTGCTCTGCTGTAAAGTTGTTCTTCAACCCATTATCATTTAAACGCTTAAATAAGGCGTTTACGGCCGTTTCTTTGCGTTCTGAACCTTGTAGCCCATCAATGGTAGAAGCGAGCGTCACGGCTTGTTCTGCGAACTTCTCGGCAGTGATAAGGTGCTCATTACGTGTCTTTGCCTTAGCGTAGGTAATCAACTTCAATAGAACCGGCGACAACAAAGCGACAAGTGAAACAACTCCTGTCAAAATATCAACAATATCTTGCATAAATATTTCTCCTTTCTGCATAAAAATAACGTTAAGGTTCGCCCCTAACGTTATAATTATACACTATCTATCATGTTCTTGCTTGAATAGCGTAACAATTTGTTCGCCGTGTCGCGCCAATTCAATTTCGTGATGATCTAATACTTTATCAATTGCATCAAAGCGCTTCATGTTAGCTTCATTACTCTCTCGTTGTGCTTTTGCTAGTGCTTCATTGCTCTTTTTCATATCTTCAAGTGGTTCAGATACTTCCTTTCGCATGATCCACTTCAACACCGACAATGCACCAACTACAAGTGTTGCCGTACTAGCAAAATCATGTGGGAAAAAGTCGTTAATGTTCATCTTGTTCACCTGCTGCAATTAGCTTATCAAAAAGCGCATCGAAAATTAGTGCGTCATTAGCTTTGATTTCTCCGTTATAATCATCAAACCCTTTCAGTAAATTGTCGAATTGGTTGTCATAAACTTCTGAAATGGTGGTTGTTTCAAGCGCCAACTCGCGTAACTCTTCACCAGCCTTTGAGTCATTTTCTGCATCAAGTCCAGTCACTTTACCCTTGTCATCAAAACTTCCACCACGATTTACAATGATTTCCTTTTGAGATGCTACATACTCATTAGCGATATTTTCCAATGACTTTGCCAACTTAGTGCGAGCACGACTTACTTTTGCCGGCAAATCAACCATTCCATTAAGAAAAGCGATTGCTTGGAATACTTCAATATTATTTATTTTAATTGTTTTCATTTTCTTATCCTAAATTCTAACCCATATCAATGTTATACCAACCAGTAGCCGTTCCGTTACTATTGAATCCGGTTGGTATAGCTGCTGTTCTGATACCACCAAAGGCTTTAACAATCTTCGTAAGGTTGATAGCTGTTCCGTTTGACGACAAATAAATGTCGGAACCTGCATAAACAAAATAAGCAGAAGGGCCACCGAAAGTTGGATAACTTCCTCCGTTTAAATTCGACGCCCTTACAAGCAATCTGTCGTTTGCTCCTTGCAATTTAATTCCGCCCCTCATTTCTACTGGGTTAATGAACGCAACGTTGTCTTCAAAATTAAATCCTTCAATTAGTCCCGGAAGATTAGACGGAACTGCTCCAGCTCTGAACCAACTCAATTTTGTTGAGTACGGATTTCCTGCATAATTCTGCGCCCCCCATGCCATGAAGTCACCAGTTGATTCAAGCCCAAAATAAAGCCCCTTTTTTGAGAAGTCTTGATATAATTCATTAACACCAATTCGACCAACCGAACGGTTTGATTTATTGAGCTGCATTCCATCTTTGTCAAAAATTGCTGACCAAGGTGTTGATGAATCTGTTGACTTAATAGCTAGGTTGTCACCAGTCAAATCAAGCCTTGATTTTTCTCCAACGATTGCTACCTTAGTTGCATCTAGCGTTCCAGCAGTGATATTACTTGCATTAATATTGACAACGTTAATTTGAGAAGCGTCAATTTGACCGCCTTCCAAAAAGTTAGCTGACATTTTACCAACTGTGATATTATTTGCGCTTAAATTCATAACATTTATTTTGCTTGCGTCAATCGTACCAATTTGCAAACGAGAAGCGTCAGCTGAACCGTCAAACTTAATCCAATTAGTCCCATCATAAGTGTACATAGATTTTCCGTCTGGAGCGTTGTTATCGTTTTTGAACCACACATCTCCCTTAACTGCTTCAACCGGTGTAGCAGGTCCATAGAACGTTGTATGCGTTCCTTGTGCAATGGCTTGGTTTTCTTGCCACTGTTGGTCAGTTTTAGCGCCAAGCACCCAAACCGTGCCGTTAAAGTAATGTTCTTCTGTGTTTCCGTTAGGAAGTTGCTTGAACCAAACATCGCCCTTGCGCGGATTAGCTGGTTCTTGCGCTCCGTATGACGTGTTATTGTGTCCACCATTGCTAATGTTCCATTGTACTTGGTCGCTAATAGTAGCACCGTTTGAGCTAATAGAATTTATTTGGCTCGTAATGCTGTCCTTGCTAAGGTCATTACCAAACTCGGCAACAGTCTTTGTGTTGTCAATCAAATCATAAGTAATATGGAACACTCGTGTACGATAGCTCATCGAGCGCTTACTGTGCATGATAACGATTGTATCGCCTAGTTGCATATCTCCAACATTAGCAACCGTTGCTGAATACTGAACTGCAGGCTTATTCATCGTCATTAAGTCCATGTAAGCCTTGTTAATCAAGATATTAGCATCTTCAATATCATCATAAGTTTTTAGCAAAAGCCTTGGTGTGCCATCTGCATTACCATATTCAGCTGTTGCATCTAGATCAACAAGAACTTTTTCGCCTGATTCCTTGTCTAGCGGGTTGCCATTTACTTTGCTCCACGTAATTCCAGCAATGTTGATACGGCGTCCATATCCGTCAGGAGTGTCGTTTTCTCCGGAACTTACTTGTTCACCCTTTCCACGTGGCAAAATAGCAGTATACACGCTGCTCATATCTCGCTTACGCTCAACTGTGATTAGGTTTGAACCGTCTGCAAACGTTTTAGACGTATTCGTTCCTTGCTGTGCAACGTAATCCATGTAACGCCCAGTAATTTTTGAACCGGTAATCGATACATAGAAATAAATCTCTCCGCCTAGCAAATCAACAACGTTAGAAATGGCACTAAGGTGATCAGTGTAATAAAAGTTTGTCTTAACTTTACCCGGAACGTTGACAACGCCTAACTTATATCCGCTGCCGTCAAGCGCAATGTTCATAAGTGTTTGTGCATCACTTTCAACCGGGCGCTTGTCTTCAATGTAACCTTTGCTAGAAAGTTCTTGATAAGCAAGTTCCTTCGCCATGTACTCGACACGGTCAGTTTCATCGTTGATTGTCATTAGTCGTAAGAATACGATTTTATCCAGGCTGTTAGGACTTGGAACACCAACATATTTAACACCAGCCATTTTTGCTGACAAATCGTCATCTAATGGAAGCGCAAAATCAAGAGTTGACGCTTCGTTGATTTTCATTTCTAATGTTGCGCTAAGCGCTTCTGTATGTTCATCAATGACGCCTGTAAGCGTTTGTTTCTTATCGAATAAGTAAATCATAATATTTGCACCCTATACTGCAATTCGATATAACCAGCACCTTTCGCCGTAATTCGTTGCCCATTTTTGATTTTTAGCTCAAAGATATTGCTTTTAAGAATATCCATATCAGTCAGCTTGTTAGTTCCGCTAGAAGTTAGCGTGTTTCCGTTGAAGTCAATTACAAGGTTAGAATTATCCGGAAGCCCACCAGTTAGCGTCAAGTTATAGTCATTATCAACGTTTAAAACAAACGGCTTAGTAGCTGTCTTGATAGTCAAAATAATCTTTTCAGCGCTTTGCTTGTAATAAAGTTGCGGATCGTTAATAACTAATGTTTCGCCACCTGTAATCGTCTTGCGTTGTCCGTGGCGGAACGGGTTACTCATGGAAATCTCGAACGTGCCTACCACATCAAATGCACCAGCTGTCGGGTTTTCCAACTTTGTAACAGTTCCCGTGCGTGTGTATTCTGGTTCGTCCATAAAGTAGAACTCAACTTCTTCACCAAGCAAAAACTTCTTCAAGTTCGTAAACGTTTCGTTGAAGTCATCTGCATTTCGTGTCTCAATTGTGTAAGTCACTGTAATTGTATTCGCATTTAGCTTAGACGATAAGAAAAACTCCCCATCACCGGAAGTCTCGACCGTGTTTAATGAACGCTCAAAGTTTTCGCGCCCAGAAACGTTGAGTGTCCTGTAATAAGGGAGTTGCTCATCTAAACTAACGCCATTGAATACGATTGCTTCTGACGGCAATGGAGTGGCTGTACTGCGCTTTTCCAAATCGCCAAATTCATAAATATTCATATTGTTAGTCCTCTGTGTATTATTATACGATACTTGCACGGCTAAGTGTAGCCGTTTGACCTTGTTGTGTTGAAATATCATCAACAAATCCACGGTACGTGCTGCCACCCATGCTCAAATTGATTGTAGCCGGTTGTTGTTGGCGTGTCATATCGACTGACAACGTTCCATCAGTTCCGATGTTCAATCCACTTGATACTGCGTTAATTCGGTAATCAGCGCTTCCGCTAACTGCATTTGCAATGTTACCAGCCATGCTTGAAACGTTGCTCATAACGCCTGTGAATCCCTTAGAAAGACCGTCGTTAAGTCCACCCATAATTGCACCACCAGCTGGTACAAGCAACTTGCGGTCGTAAGTGATAGGCCCCTTGTGCGCCTTGATCCACGGACCTACTCCGCTAATGAAACTCTTAACATCACCCCAAGCACTTTGAAGTCCACGCAAGAATCCGTGCATTGTAGCACTTCCGGCTGCGTCCAAATCAACTGTTCCAATACCTGATTTTACGCTATGTCCGGCACTTGCACCAACAGAACGGAACTCTCCATTGTGAGAACCAGCAGCAGCAGAAGCACTAGCCATTTTGCTACCAGCAGTATTGACTGCGGCACTCATTCCGCTATTCATTCCGTTGTTAGCTTGGTTAGCGCCGTTAGTTACGTTGTTAGCCAACTGATTTGCACCAGCACCAGCGCTAGAAGCAGCGCGAGACATTGCGTTTTGAGCACCTGTCGCAGCGGCGTTCAAATTTGAATTTGAATTATTAGCTGCGGTAGAAGTTCCGTTTGTAAGATTACTGCTTATTTGGCTTCCAGCTGTTCCAGTACTTGATGACAACTTACTCAATGCAGCCTGTCCTCCACCTGCCGCAGCGTTCAAATTGTTAATTGCGTTTGTTGAACCTTCTGCTGTATTATTAGTTAGTAGGTTCTTAACTTGTTCAGAATTTACAGCTGTACCATTTGCAAGATCGTTCATGTGGCCAATTGATTGAGAAGTCATATCTAGCATAGTTTGTCCTACGTTGAAACTCATTTCAGCAAACTTTCCAGATGTGTTTGTACTCATGATTTCAGCAGCTGCTGGTAAGTCTCCGCTAAGCGCATATATAGCTGCTGCTACGGAGCGTGCTAAACCTTCAAAAACGGCAGCAACACCCCCAACAATAACTCCAATTGAAGCCAGCGCAAATCCAACTACACCAGCAGCAGCTCCAACCATTGTAGCCAAAAATTCTATTTTATCAGCAGTTGTTTGAACTTTGCTTTGCGTATCGCTTCCAAATGCCTTTCCACTCTTCGTTGAAAATACATCTAAATCATCTCCAATTCCTTTCAACGCACTTTCCCATGGTGCAAAAACAGAAGGCCAGTCAACAGTCTTGATTGCATCAACAATATTGTCAAACGTTTTTTTAATTTGCTTCATCGCTCCAGAGATGTCACCACTTGAAATTTTGTTTACCAAATCAGAAAAAGAAATAGTCGCACTATCATGAAATGCCCAGAATCCCAATGCAGCAGCTTCAAGTCCAAGAGCCTTAGGCGATAATGCAAGCGAAATGATAGAACTCATACTTGGCAACGAAGAAGCAACTTTACCAACAATTCCTTTAAACTTTCCAACACCGAGAGAGCTTTGATCTGTATTGTCTTTAACTGAAGAAAAACCACCAGCAAGCGATAGTAAGTTAGGGATTACTCCTAAAGCTGAAGAACCAACAGAACCAAACACACCAACAAGTCCACCAAGACCTTTTAACAAGCCAACAATCTTACCTGATTGTGTCAAGAAACCACCAATAGCAGCGGTTGCTGGTCCAATAACAGGAGATAAACCGATGAAGTCTTGGATAACTTGCGCAAATGGACTGTGGCTTTGGTTAGCCCAGTTCAAAGCAGCGTTCGTCATATCCAAGAATGCAATGCTTACTCCAGATGACTTGTCTTGCGCTGTATTAGAAAGTGCTTCCCAATTACCAGAAACTTGTTCTAGCTTGGAACCAACGTTCTTTTGCATTTCTGCTGCTTGGTTTTGGAGGAAATCAGTTGCCGTTGCTCCGTCCTTAGAAGCATCTTGAATTGCCTTGCTCATTCCCTTCCAACTAGTCGTTGTACTTCCAGTTTGGTCAGCTGTTGCAGCCATCAAACCGCTCATAACCTTGAAACCAGCTTGTCCAAACAAAGTCGTCAAGTAAAGGTTCTTTTGTTCCTTTGAAAGTCCCTTTGTCTTTCCGTTCAACTCTTGTGCAACTTGGCTCAATGACTTCATGTTTCCTGAAGTATCATAATATGATAATCCCAACTGGTCCATTACGCCCTGTGCAGATTGAGACGGCTTAATCATTCGTGTAATGGCGAAGTTAAGATTTTGTGCAGCTTGTGCGGCTGGAATACCGCGATTAGTAAGTATACCAACGGCGGTCGAAACATCTTCCATAGAGTAACCAACCGTTGTGGCTGTACCACCAACGTCAGCTAAAACCTGTTGCATGTCTTCGATAGAAGCGTTAGAAACGTTAGCTGTTTGCGTCAAAATGGCAGCAGCTCGTTGTGGGCTTTTAAGTGACTTACCCCACAAGTTCATAGATTGTTGAACAATACTTGCAGTAGCTTGCAAATCAGATCCAGCGGCAGTTGCGGCTTGTGCGATTGCCGGGAACTCTTTCTTGATTGTACCAATTGAAGCACCGTCTCGTGCCATAGCGACCATAGCGTCGGCTGCGTCTTTTGCGCTCAATGGCAAATCAGCGCCCATCTTGTTGGCAACGTCAGCCAGACCCTTAATGTCTTTTGATGTTCCACCAGCGATTACGGCAGCTTGGTTAAGCGAAGACTGAAAGTCTCCAAAACTTTTTAATGACTTAACACCAATAGCTGTAATAGCAGCACCTGCAACAGCCATGCCTTTCCCAAGCGAGCTTAGGTGGTCATTTATTTTACTTGCAGCTCTACTGCTGGTACTTTCAAAGTCAGACATTTGCGCAGCCGCCTTTGACAGATTGCTTGTATATCCACCTAAGTCAGCGACCAGCTTTGCTTCAACAGTGTAACTTTCTGACATGTTTTAATCACCTTTCAGTTTATTCAAGATACCCAGCGACCCGCCAAATTCTTTCTGCAAATCCTTGGCGTGAGAGATGTCATCAGGAAACAGCCCCGGGTTATGCTGTTTTTGTATCTTCTTTGTTGTTTTATCGAATGCGTCTCCGAAGAACTTTTTGAAGTTTTTGTAAATAGGTTTAGGGTTCTTACCACCAGTAGTAGACTTAACAGCTTGATTAGCCCATGCCTGTTCGTGTATAAACATTCGCTTATCCATTTCTTTCAGTTCGACAGCTTCCATATGCATATCGTATTCAGAAAGTGTCATACGTTCGATTTCCCGTATATCATTACAAAAATAACGCAGCCCATTCACGATATAATTTCGGTATGTGGCTGCGCTATCTGGGTTATTAAGTTTTAGTCCTTCATCTCTCGAAAGGGCTTCGTTTTTGACGCCGTAGCATTAGAAGTTTCTAGTTCTGCAATAACTTCATTCAAAAGCCCTTCAACGTCTTCATGTTCTTCGATGAAAGCATCCAAGTCAACAGCCTTAACACGTGGTGTTTCTGTTTGATTTGCGATTAGCAAAATATCAGACAAAACCGTCAAGTCTCGATCCAACATTAGTTGTGCCATCTTAACAGACGTTCCAACGCCAAATTCAACGCCATTTTCTTCCTTTGTGATTGTCTTGTCCAATTCTCGAACGAAACGAAGTCCGAACTTGAACGTGTAGTCCTTATCATTGATAGTTAGTTGCATTACTTTTGCTCCTTATTGTTTACTTTTCTGCGTCATTATTTGTTATTAGCCAGCTGGTGCCGTTACTACTGACAAGTCGCGGAACTCGTATCCCTTATCGTTATCAGTAGGCGTGAATACTCCTTCGCCCTTTTGTGGCTTACCGTCAATGTTAGCATCAACTGACAACGTTACAAAGTCATCAGCATCAGCATTTGAGTCGTAATCATTAAGTCGACCACGCATATAATCCATTACGTATGAACCAGATGTTTTTCCGGGACGGTCGGTATAAATTCGCCAAAATTCCACAATTAAGTTATTGTCGATAGCATTTTCCATCATATCAATCAAAGTGTGGTCAGATGAAATCATTTCAACCGTCAATTCGGTAGATACGTCGCCATAAGAATAGATAACTCCGTCCTTAGTTGCCGTGTCGTTACTGTCTCGCGTCTTGTGGTATTCGTGCGTCGTTTCAAACGCAAACTTTTGTCCAGCGGACTTTGAAGCGTCGTTCAATAGTCGGGCTGCGATAACAACCTTTCCACCGAAGTCAGTTGCTGGTAATTCTGCCATTTCTAGCCTCCAAATGTTTTGTAAGTAACATCAATTTGACCAAACCACCCAATAAAGTTATCGTATCGCAATTGCGATGTCGTGTTTACCGTAGTGTTTGGATCAATGATGAAACGGTAATGTTCAGAACGCTGTAAACTGAACAAAATGTCGTAAATTTTGGCTTTCAATTCTTCTAGCCCACGGTGGTTGTGTTGTTGAGAGAACACATTTACAGTAATTGAAGTTTGATACATTGCAACGTGTTTTGCTACCATGGGGTTATTCATTGAAGTGTCCGTAATTACTACATACGGCATCTTGTCAGTCAGCTTGGCGTCCGTAAAGTCCGGACTTTCGTCCCATACGGTAATACCGGCGTCAATTAAAGCGCCGGCAACCGTTAGGTACAATTCGTAATCAGGGTTCATTTCTTAACGACCCCCTTAATTTTATTGATAAAGTCTTGCTTATTAGCGTTGTAAGCAGTTTCCATGAAGTGCTTACCAGTGATGTAGCGTGTACCATGCTCTTGTGCATAACCGTAGTTGAAACCACGATTAGTTGCGTTAGCCGTTACAGTTCCAATGTTTTTTTGAGAACCATTAGATACTGTAACAGTCGTTTGACGCTTCAAGTTACCAGTTTTAACTGGTTCAAGTCGTTGCGCTTGACTTTGAATTTCGCTAGTCTTTGAACGCACAATGACAGCGACTTGCCGTGCATTAGCACCCTTAGCGTTTACCGCTTGAATGAATTTATCCGCACCTTTTAACGTCATGTGTTCAACTCCTTTACTGTAAGTGAATTGATGTTGCCAATCTCTTGACGGGCAAACTCAACATAACGAACGCCGTCAATCTCGATAAAGTCAAACTTACCAAGCGGCGTTAGCGTGCGTACATTCTTCATCGTGGCATTTGGCACACCATAATCACGCTGCGCTTTGTCTAGCGATAACGAAGTAACGTTCACTGTTTTAAATGTTTCGGTTTCAGTTGTGTCATATCCTTTTCGTGGATCGTGTGGCTCGTTTGCGCCTTGTGCTGTAATCAGCTTAATTCGTTTATTAAGTAGCATATTAACCCCCTAAACGAAAGTAAACCGACCAGTACGCGGCTTGTAAAAGTCATCGCCATTCTTAAACCCGTTAATTTCAGTCATGTATGAACCAAAATCATCGTCCGGGAATGACAAACTCAAACCGTCTTGTGAATAGCTGTTAACGCCTTCGTTACCAATTCGTACATACCGCGCAGCAACAACTGCACTAGTAATATAAGCAAACTTATCAGGGATATTGTCAACACCGTCAACGCCCAGCAACACCGCCAAGCGTTGGTTAGTCAACTTTTCGATGATGTCCAACTTATCTTCAATTGTCGTGTCGCTGTCGATTAGATTTAAGTAACCTTGCGCTGCTGTCATGTTAGACCCCCATTATTTATTGTGCTGCCGTAACCGTTACGTTAGCATCTACCTTAGCTCCTCCGCCGTCATTTGCAACCCAGTGTATTTGAGTCGTGCCAGCCTTCAATAAGTTAATAGTATAGGTGTTATCCTTGTTGTCAGTTACGGTTGCGACTGTATTGTCATCAACAGTTACGTTCAATGACTTATCAGATGCGTCAGCAGGCGTGAAGTAATTAGCCTTAACGGTTGCGTTTCCGCCAACGTTTCCATTAATATCTGTGTTATCTACCCGGAAAGACGTTAGCAAACGTGGTTCTGGGTTAGTTGCTACTCGCACCTGCAGTAAATACCGCCTTCAAGTTTTCGTCTGAAATGTATTGTCCAGTCTTTCCAGCACCTTGCAACTCGATACCGTCAAAGTCGATAGCCTCGATAGCACGCAAAGTTGAGATACCAGCAAAGGCACGTCCAACACCATCTGGTGCAAAGATAGCCTTAACAGTCTTACCACCGTTTACAAGGTACTTCGAAGCAACCTTGTATACCTTGAAGCCCTTGAACTCAACGACGCCGTTAGTGTCGATGTTTACAGATGACTTCTTTCCAGTAGTCGTCAACGTGTTGTCGATAATCTTGTTGTAAACGTCTGGTGCAACGTAAGCTGATACCGGTACATTAACTTCCAATTCAGTCATTTGCTCGTCCGCCTTGTCGAACAAAGCAACAACGTCATCAACTGAACCCAAGTCGGCAGCAGCCTTAGATACCAAGTAAGCACCCAATTGTGCGTTCAACGCACGTACTTCTGCTTGTGCAGCCTTATCCAAACGGTCAGCGACAGCGGCTTGCAAGTCAGCGTTTACAGTGAAGCGATCCAAACCTTCGTGGATAGCCCAAGGAGCAGCGTAAGGAACAGCAACGTCCTTGTAGATAACTTCCTTCATTTGTCCGAAACGTGATGAGTTAGCTGTTCCAGTACCAAACGCAACGTTAGCATCAGTTGAATACGTACCAACAACCGTTGGCAAGTCGTTCGTCTTAACACGCATAGCAGTGTCTGAGTCAGAAACTCCGTCCACCGCTTGCAAATCTCCGAACACCCCGGCAAACGCTGCTTGCGCGCGGAACACGTCAGGCAACAAGCCTACGAATCGGTCAGAAAATAGTTGTGTAGCCATTTTTTAAATATCCTTTACTTGTACTTAGCAGCAATCGCAGCAAAAGGATCATCGCTTGCGTTCAAGTTAGTAGCCGTTGATGTTGGCTTGCCTGTATTCAAGCGCTCTTTAACCTGCTCATTAACTGCCGTTGAGATAGTGTCTTTAATAGTAGAAACCCATTCCTTAATAGCGGCAGGGTCTCCGATCGCCGTTAGGTTATCAGCCAATTCAACCGGCAAACCTTGTTCAGCCAAGTCGCTTGCAACGCTTGCTGATAGCTCTCGTTGCTTGATTGCTTGTTCGCGTTGTTCAAGCTCTTCCAAACGTTGTTGCATTTCAGCTTTTGCCTTTTCTTCGGCCGTCATCTGCGCATATTGAGCGCCCTTGTTTTCAGCTTCTGCCAAACGGTCTTGCAATTGCTTTTCCCACTCGGCTTGCTTCTTTGATAGAACCTTTTCAACACGCTTGTCAGCTTCTGCGTCTAGCTTAGCTTGCAACTCCTGTGGAGTAAGTTGCAAAGTTTCCACAGCGCCGTCTGCTTCTGCTTCTGGTGTCGTTTGTTCGATTTCTTCTGACATGATAACCTCCGTTCGCACGGCTTTCAGCACGCTTGCGCCCACCTATTCACCCCACGTAGTCAAAATTTTAATTACGTAGCGTTTGCTACTGTGTATATTATACATTTAAGTGCATAAACTTACAACTACAAACGTTTTATTGCATAAAAAAACCGGCAATTAAGCCGGTGCTATAAATATATTCATTGTAAAAATTGTTCAGCTTCTTCTTTCGTGTCGAATACACCTAATACAAAATCAGCATCTAAACAAGTCTCACATATTTCTCCAATCAATTCAATATCTTCATCGCTATTCACTTCGGCTACATAATTTCCGCCAAGATGACCTTGAACAGCTGCATATTGTACCATAACATCTCCATTTATATAAAAAAGACCACGTGCCATTTAATTTAATGACCGCGGCACGTTTATGACTACATGAAGGGTGTGCTTCTCCGTCGCCCTAATCGGAGTGGTTTAATTACAAACGCGTATCCACCATAAACCGGGAGCTACCCGGGCATCTATGCATGTGGTCAGGATTTGCACCTGACATGTTCAAGCTGCCGTGCCACGCACTCGACTACGTACGCTACGTTAGTGTCGTGTTGAACAGAGGCAACCAATTGGTTAGTAGCACTATCGCTACCTCATCATCTTGCGTCTACCTATTCCGCCACACATGCTTTATGTATGCCACACAACGCCATGCGCTGCCGTGGACTTATGGTGCGAGCAATCGTCATCTAACTAGTATATGTCAGCTTTAATAACGTAGCCAACAAGACAACAATTCGTCGCTTTCGATAGTTATATTATAACACCACTATTCAGCAGCTGCAACAGAGCAGCGACAGTTAGGGTGTTTTGGCAAAACGTAAGGGTCTTCGCCAAACTTTTCAGCAGGGAATACCTTGCCGTCTAATGGCGCACAGTGTACACATGCACCTGCACTTGCAATCCATTCCATTTTATCAAACCCAGCTTGCTTGATGTCGTGAGCTTGTTGACGACCAGAAACTCGTGCGGCTTCCGTTCGCAAAATACGGTCAGCTTGATAATTAAACACACCGTACTTATCACGAAGTTCCTTAGTGTAACCAGTCGCAACATCATTATTAAGCAGCGTTTTCTTCATAATACGGTACATGTCGCTCTTTAATTGTGCTTGGTGCGTCCAAATACGATCAGACCACCGCACGCCGTCAAACAGCTCGTCGATAATTTCAACACCTAGCTTATTGTTCTTAATACGATAGGCTTCTCGTCCGATTTGAGCCGTGTTTGTCAATTCAATCGATAACTTATCGCCGATTAGCTTAATCGCCTTATACGCCAAAACAGAGCTGAATAACAGCGTTGCAGCGTTTAACAAATCATCATTATTGCGTACTGCAGTCAACTTAATGTCATTGTCGTCCGCATATTCTTTCAACTCATCAAGCGAATCTTTGTCAGGTCGGTGGCTATCGTTTGCGTGTGTGTAATCAGGGTTCTTGTCAACGAATTCAGACCACCAAACAAGAAATTCATTAGATACACCCTTAATCAGCTTTTCGAGTTCCTTGGCGTTCTTTTCGTCTAGTTTAATTTGCCCCTTGCTGAACTTATACATCAGTTCCCGTGGTGTCATCGTTTACAGCCTCCAATCGTTGTGCTAATCGTGTGTATTCAGGGTCGTTTGCTTGTTCATCCATCATTCGTTTCAACTCATCAACGTCAGCGCCCGGTGCAAAGCGCAAAAGGTATTCTTGTGGGAATTGTGCGCCAGCTTGTACCAAATCTTGCAATGTCGTGATGTCGTCTTGTGGCAAATTGTCGTGGAATGTAAATCGAATGTCATTGTAGTCGATGTCCCACTTACCTGATACTGCGTTTTCAAGCGTTTGAATAATCTTGTAACGGCGGTACAACCCTTTCTCGAATTGTCGGCGCTTAGTCGCTGCAAGTTGGATAACACCAAGTTGCTTGTACTTCATTGCCACACCGGAAGCATTAGATGCAAAGTTGTCGTCAGAAACGTCAGGAGTACGACTGAATGCGTGGATATTCTTATACAAACGGTTCTTGTACGCTTCAACGCCTTGTACATCGTATTGCTTGTAAATGTAGTTAGCGTCAACACTCGTTTGTGATCCAGTTGCTGAAATACCGGACTTCAATAACAACATACGGGCATTCTTCATCTCGTTAAGCATCTCTTGCTTAGCCTTAGCCAACTTGATTGCAGCGTCCTTGTCTGCTGGGTCAACCATAAGGTCAGCACCGTCAAACAAACTGTCAATATCACCCTTGATAGTCAAGATAGCGTCATTCATGTCTGTCATGTAGTTTGCGGTATCAGATTGTGCAGCGTCATATGCGTCAATCAACGGGATAACGTTCTCATAGTCACCAGTACGCAACGTGTTGTTCCAGTATTCAACAACCGGCATTGTAACCAAATCTTCTGTGTATGCAATGTTCAAGTTGTCAGTTAATACAATTTCACTTGACACTGCGTGTGTGTCTTCTGTCCAGTATTCAACAATATACTTCTTGATTGGGTTAGGTATCACTACACCGAATTGCGTTGTTTGGTCGATTACCATACGTTCAGACAATCGAATCGCCATAATTGGGTATGGATCAACATCATTAGAATAGATAACAAACGTGTTCAAAGGGTCAAGACGCACAATGCGCTCCGTGTTATCTTCTCGATACGTAAGTTCAATAGCTCGTCCGTACTTAGTCATATCCAAGAACAAGTCGTTGTTGAGCGTGTCAACGTCATTGTAGTCGTTTACTGCGTCAAGTGTGTCATGCTCGCTTTCCGTTTCAACTCCAATTGGGTTACCAACAGAGAATGAGGTTTGGAAGTCCGCGATTTCTTGTGCGAACGGGTGTGTTAGTCGATAATCTGCATATCCTTCTTGCGCACGGCGTGTATCGGTCGCCAACACTCCTTCGTCCCAGCCACGATAGTATGCGTCTAGCTTTTGCAATCGCGGTCGTTGTACATTGTAGAAATGACGCACAAACTCCATAATTCGTTCGTTGGTTAAGTTTGCAGGGTCATCTTGATACAACAGCGTTTCTTGCAATTTAATTTCGTTGTTATAAGTTTCCATTATCAAAACCTTTCATTAGTTAGCCGGAAGCGGATCACTAGTTATGAACATAAAGTTACCCTGACTAGCCCCATCTGGGGCTGAAAATCTATTGTCTGTCGTAAACCAAGCGTTAATATTTTGTGCAATAACGTTTACTGGGTATGCAGTAGGTGCTTTATAACCGTCATTGTTACTCAATGTGAATACACCAGATTTCGCTACTGTATAACGTCCTGTAACAACATTTCCAACTCGTGTGTAGATGATTTGCAAATCAGCCGTTGAACCGATAGTCCTTGTGTAAATCTTTTGTGCTGCATTAACGGTGCCAGTAAACGTCTTTTCTCCTGCAATATTTTCGTTGCCGCTCTTGTGAACTAAGTTAGCACCAGCCGTTTCCATCGATACATTACCAGATCCGTCCATTGCAACTGAACCAGTTACATCTCCGATAAGCGCTAATGTTCGCGCTGTTTGCCACTTTGTAGCAGTTGCAGCGTTACCAGACAGTTGCCCGTTAATTGGACTTGTAAACGTCTTGTCTCCTGCAATCGTTTCAGTTCCAGTCTTGTGTGCTAGTTGCGCGTCATCGGCGACTTTCTTCCACCCCATAATTTTACCGTTATCAACGGTGGTTATATATTCTTGATTAGATGGAAAACTAGCCGTCCTAATAATTCCGCTACCACTACCACGTCCACCAATAACTTCAACTGTATTCCATATCCAGTTATTGGTTGGTCCATTAGCGATTGCAGTTGATCCAGTATACCATATGCCTTGGTATTTGCTTGTATCATTAGCTATAATTGCAAAGTCGTGTGCATCATCAGGCAACGGACGAGCGTTCTTAAAATATGTGTTTGAAGCAGCAGAAACGGCAGAAATTGCACCGCTTGCAACACTTGAAGCGTTGGAAGCAGCGCTATTAGCTTGACTAACTGCACTTGACGCTGTACTTGAAACAAATACAGCCATCGAACTAGCAGCCAAAGAAGTTGCCGCAACTGATGATGAAACATCAGCTAAACTGCTTTCAAGATGTTCTCGCGTTTCCGCAATCGTAGCATCGACAACTGAAATATAGTGCTGTGCTTCGTCTTGCGTTAGATCAACCGCTTCAATAACGCTTACTCGGAAGTTAGCTGATGAAGCGCTCCCGTCGCCCTTCGCAAACTTGAAGTACGCAATCTTGAACTCTCCAATGTCCATTCCCCACGCCTTGCTTGGCGTATAGTCAAAGATACCGTTTGGCGCTTCAACGAGTGTTACGTTTCCATCAACAATCTTGTGATTTCCTGCTGTCGTGCCCATGAACGTAATCGTCCAGCCTTGCAAGTCCATTGGTTCACCGTTTGCAGTTACCGTTGTGCGAAGCGTTTCAAATCCACCGTCCCCTTGGCGAACCTTAATCAACGGGTTTTGAATGCCCGTCTTCGTAACGTCTAGTGATAGGTTTACGCTATTGCTCATATTTATTCTCCCTTCACTTCGTCAGCGTTTTGTTGTTCTGGTACTTCAAATTCAGACGCGGCCACCATATCCTTAATCTTAACAAGTGCCTTCTTGTACCAATCAGTAGTATTGTCTGCGAACGCCAAATTATCTTCCTTAGTCAAAACAGTTTGTCCACCCAAGTATTGCGATGCGTCTTCTGTGTTGTGAATTGAATAAGGAATGATTACCTGTGAGATTTCAATTCCATTTGTTCCGTTGTCCACCTTCATTTGTGGAGCTTCAAAATTTACTGTTGCTGCCATATTGATTTCCTTTCATATTGCGCAAAATAAAAACACGGTTTCCCGTGCTTCCATTGTACTATAATCCAATGTTTTTTACAGCCTGTACACGTTCTTGGTACGTCATGTAGTTGCCGCCCTTGTTCGTAAAGATTAGCGGTTCGAGTGCATAACCAAGCGCCTGAATAGCGTGATCATCTCCGTCAACCGGAACATTGAGCTGCTTATCGAACTTGTCCTTCTTGTAAACGTATGTGCTCATCTCGTCAGCAAGCCACGAAACACTCGGGTGTATGTGGTACTTATAAGACTTCATGAACTCTGTGCGCTGTACCAAACTGTCCTTACCCTTACCGGCGGGGATGACGTTGCGCAGTCCACGTGTTTGCAGCTCAGTAATCGTTCGTGGTTCTGCGCTATCTGCGTATACCTTGCCCGCTAAACCCCCGTGCTGTGCAATTAAACGTGCCATTGGGTCATTTAGCAACCCTTGCTGGTAAAAGCCGTCAAACACGTATATATCGTCTCCTACAACCTTTGCACGAATGAACGCAGTTGGGTCATGTGTAAAACCAAAGTCCAGTCCTTGGACGAGTTGTCCATTGATAGCATCAATGTCGAAGTCTTCAAGCTCGAACAGTCCGTCAAACACAAGACCGTCAGCAACACCCCAGTCTCCGTATACAACAACACGGGCACGATCAGGGTTCTTAACCTTCATCTCTTCCATCATCTGAATAAAGTCATCGTCAAGAAACGCATTGTTCTTGTAAGTAGTCGTAAAAGATAGCACGTTGCTCTTGCGTGTCTCTTCGTCAAAGAACTCACGCTTCAACCAGTGCCGGTCACTCCACGGGTTAAATGTCAGCAAGTGTTGATAGAAACCACCTTCTGGCAAAATACCACGAATAGACTTATCAACCTTATCGAAGTCATCATCGCTTTTAAGTTCGTACGCTTCTTCCCACCAAACACGGGCGATCTTACCAACAGCAGGACTGATAGACGTCAGCTTCAATGGGTCATCGTTACCCTTAAAATAAATCTTAGTTCCGTTGGGGATGTACGTAATTTCAAGCGGGCTGACCGTAAACTTGAATAGATTTTCAAGCCCAAGCAACTGGATAGTCTGCTTTAAGTTAGAAAACGTACTGTCCTTTTGCGTTGTCTGAAACTGACGGATGACCAACCAGTTAAGCCAAGGATATTTCATAATGTCGTGGACGACCTTAAACGTGGCAGCCATTGACTTACCTGATCCACGAGAACCCTTTAATGCGATGTAACGCGCATGACTGGTAAACAACTTATAGTATGATTCATCCACAGCGTGTGGAAAATCAAGCGTTATTGTCTTCATTATCGAACCCCACGAAGTTAATCGTCAATTGTTCGCCAGCGTTTTCTTCTTGCAGCTTGCGTTGCTTCAATTCGTTTTCTAGTCGCATACCTTCCAACTTAACCAATTCAAGTTGGTCGCTTTCTGGGTAACGCTTCAAAATCTCCTTGGTGGCAGTCAGGCGATCCTTGATGTCGGCTCGCTTATCAACCAAGAAGTAACCTTCCGCGGTTTGTGCAACAACTTCTTCCTTCGTCTCGCCCCGTGCAATGCTCGTCAGTAGCTCTAATGCCTCTCGTGCGCCCATAATGCTATCTCGTGCTAGTTCTGCCATTTGTGCGTCATAATAAGCCTTGACGTCAGGCTTTTTGAGAACGTCAGACCCTACTGAACTGGCGCTACGTTTAGGATAACCGGCAATAATTGCGGCTTGTGTAATGTTACCAATGCGAATGTATTCATGCACCAGTTTTTGCTCTTTTGCAGTTAAACGCTTCTTTGTATTTGCCATATCGTTTCCTTTCGGTTTTTCACCATTATAACAAAAAAAGCAAGGCTTTACAGCCCTGCATTAATATCATGCCTTTCCCAGTATAACGAATGCTGCTACCAACACCGAAATGATTATCTCTAACATATACAGTGGGATAATGGCTTCATACCACGTTGTCCACAAGCTGACTTTTCTAAAAGTCACAAAATCAACTATGAATGAAAAAATGACTGGTAGTAAAAGAAAGATTAAAAATCCTATTTGTACACTATTCATGCTTTCCACCTACATATTCAAAAAACGTAATCAAGAATAGCGACCAGAAGAATAACGTACCAATTCCAGTAACAATTAGAACCGCTTTAAGCATCACAGCTGACGCGAAGAAGAACGAGAAAGGCAACCCGAATGTAACGAACACAATTGCTGCCAAAACAATATATCCAAAAAATGACTTCATAATAGCTCCTTTACTTTGTAAGTGCATCTAGCACAATCTTAACAATCGCAATCCAGAACACGATGGAAGAAATAGCTCCAATTGCTCCGGCTAAATTAAACAAAACAGCATTACCGGTAAATACCGCCATTGGCAAAACAAACACGAAGATGATAATACCGATAATAAACGTTGTCATAGCTGTCTTTTTCATTTTTATAACTCCTTAATAAATTGTGCGATGTTCAAAACGCATAGTGATGTAAACAATATTGCCATTGCCAGTGTTGGCATATGAGCAGTGAACCACAATAACAATACAAGAATGCTACCGCCAATTCTTTAAAACCAAACTAACCATTTCATTAGTAAAACTCCAACTCTACCCCACTTGGCATTTCGTATAGTTCAAACGAGTAACGATAAGTGTCGCCCGTCTTGTACCGCTTGTGTGCTTCAATGCTGACAATTTGGCTGTCGTCGAACCCAAGTGCGTCCATCATAGCATCGTGCATAGGCTTCATTGTATTGTCGATGTCTGACGTGCCACGAGTGATTGGCAGTACAGTTGATGGCGAAAACTCTGCTCGTTGCTTCTTTGTCTTTAAGTATGCAGCCGGAACTGGGTACTCGTACAACTCGCGTAACTTGTAAGCAACGCCGTCTTTAATTTCAATGTGTGCTTCTTCCGCCAAGTCCCAGATTGTTGTCTTAACGATTTCCTTTTGTTGTTTGTAGTGCGGTGATCGATACATAGTAGCACGCCGACTAGTTCCCATTTCGTTTCCGCTGGCAAATTTTTCGGTTAGCTCAATTGACGCTTCAAACACTTTATTCATCTACTTCCACCACTTCGAAGTGCTTGTTAGCCCATTCTGACGCCTTTTCAAAATCATCAAAACGAGTTGCGTATTTTTTGCTGCGTGTCATACTGATTTCTCCGTAATTACCATGACTAATATACTGTCTTCCAATGAATAAATTAAAAACTTTTCGTTGCACAATATACTTAGGCGTTCCAACTTCAAACACATCTTCACCATTAATCCAATTCAGTAGTGCCCCTAAGCGTTTAGTTGGTTCTCCATTCTCAATATATCTTAGGCGCCAACGCTCAACTACATTTTTTATAGTTTCAGATGTCAATGCGTTAACTGGAAAATGTCCATCTACCCACTTGTCGCGCCAATCATCTAATGCGTCCATAAACCCTTGTGTTACCTTGTACTTTTTCATAACATTCTCCCAGATGCTTGTAGTCCATGTTCTAGCGCAGCCTTAGCAACGCCGTTTGCAAATTCTTTCGTTGCATACTTAGCGACCCTGATTGGTATGCCGTGTTTGTGTACTAGCAATTCAAACCGTTTATTCGGTTTATATGTTCCATTATACAACTTATAGTCGCTATCCTTGACCATTTCGTTCCATAGCCCCATCGCATGACGTCCAACGAAACTATCGTACCCAGTCATCGAAGCTATTTCCCCCAGAAATGCGATTGCTTGTTTTTCCTCTTGCTTCATCGATATATTCATCATCGCTCAACTCCTTTAAATCGAACATTGTAGACGCTTCGTAATCGAACTTAAACACGTAATTGGCATATGATCCATTGCGCTTCTTACTCTTACGAATACGCAGCCCCATCTTAACCGTTTGCTCGTCAACGTCTTCCAACTTGAAGAATATTCCAAACCACTTCGAGTTCTGAAATATACGGTCGCTTTCAGCAATCTTGTTTTCAGGCATCTCGTCATCGTTTTCCAATGCGCGGTTCATTTGCGTAATTTGCAAGATTGTAATAGGCAACTCCTTAGTAAGCACTTGCAAAACTCGTTGTGTGCGGTCAAACTTGGCTCGTAAATCAGGCGTATCGTCAACGTCAATCAGTGATAGTTGGTCAACTACAAAGAAGTCGATGTTATAACGCTCGTAAATGGCTCTAATTCGCCCTGTAAGCTCGTTTAGCTCTGTGTAGGTATAATCTTGTACCAACAGATTTTCGGCACGCTCAACGGGTATAAATCGCTCAATAGACGTGTATATCTCACCAGCCTCTTCTTCAAGTCCAAAGTAGGCAACATATTTATCATTCAACAATTGTGTCTTTGCGATGTGCATTGCCATTTGCGTCTTACCAACATCAGGACGTCCACCAATCGTCAACAGCTGGTGTGGTGTATAGAACGCGTTGTCTGTGATTGCTTCAAACAAGTTCATTGCTGGCAAATCTAAAATATATTGGAACTTCATTAGTTCCGTGTTGCGGATTGCGTTTAGCTCCCCTTTAATTGTAGCTTCATTAAGCATTTCGTATCTCCGTGCGCTTATTTATGTCTAAACGTTCTTAATCTTTGCCCCGTGTTCATCTTCCAAGAAGGCAGCAAATGCATCGAAGTTCTTGCCGCGACCATATTGGTGGTAACGCTCGCCATTGAACGCTGATGTAATGACTTGATCATCTCGTAGCTTTTCAAGTGTTGCTGCAATTTCGTTAGCGTGTGGTACGTGTCCAACCTTTGAACGCTTACGCATTTGATAAAAGATTTGTTCTGGGTTAGCAGTGTACTTTGTATCTTTGCTCTCCCAGTAAGTGATGTTGTTCATGACATATTGCGCAATGAATGCTCGGTTTTCCATTTTTAACTCCTATTCGAATAGATCTCGTTTATATGTTCCTTGTTTCAAATTCATAGCAATAAATTCGTTGCTATATTTGCTTTCAAGTTTCCTTTGGTATTCTGAATAAATGACATCATCAACGTTATGAAATATTGATGTTAGCACCTGCTCTTTTCGATGGTAAATTTTTCTTGGCTGTTTAAACAAAATCATTCCGTGTTTGTGACCCTTTGGCAACCTGCTTCCTGATCCAAGCATCGAATATTTAAACCCAGCTTTTTCCAAAAGCGTTCTGTCTCGTTGTGCTGTTGAAAACGGCGGATTATCAAAAATAAATCGATCGGTTTCTCCGCTCGCCAATAAATCTTCAAAACGTTCAAACTCTTTTACATCTAACTCTTTGTCTAATAAGAACTTAGTATATGGATTATCGTTTCCAAATGCTGTTGCGAATTTTGTTTTACCATCAAATCCAATGTACCGCTTTGTGAGTTTAAAATGTTCTTCGACCAACTCCAACGGTGTGTAAAATTCATCTAGCGTTTTTCGTTCTTCTTCGGCGTATCTCTTAGCCCATTCCATCGTCATGGTTTATACTCCTTTGGTACATATCATTTTATAATAAAAAACAACAAGTAAATTGTTGTTAATATATTATGTATTGATATATTATGTGGTTGCGGTGGTCCGCACCACATCTCAATACAACTATTATTGGCTTTTTTTATCGCCTTGTCAACCCTTTCTTTAACGAATTGGTATAGTCGTACTCGAATAGATCAGCATTGCGAAATGATATGTTCATTGCAGCTGCTACATTTAACTTTGTCATGCCGTCATTACGCATGATTGAGTATACGTAGCTGTAATGTCTGTAATTGGCATGTGTGATCGCTCTAAATTCTTTCTTCATATTAGTCACCATATCCGCTCATGCTGTACCAGCGTGCCAAACGATCAATGCGACCCATTCCCCAACCAGTGAACATCTGAACGTCCTTGCGTGTGTAATTGCACTTTCGCAATTTGATGTATAACAACTTAGCTTCTTCAAAATCTTCGTGCCTTTCCTTTGCAACGTTATCGAAGCCGTTGAAGTATGGCGTTTCTGGTTCTCGTTCCTTTTGCTTGTCAACGTTTACCGTTACCAAGTCGCCTACATTGTAACTGCTGAAATTATAGTTAATCATTCTTATAGCCCCCAAACAACTTAATAACTGACCACACGATCAAACTGATCGACAACGGCACAACCGACACCAAAACATATAAGGCGATTGTCAAAATTAAATTAAGGTGCAACAACAATGCTAAAAACGGAACTGCGAAAATTGGCACTACTAATAATGCGCTGTTAATACCTGCGTGCATTTTCTTCATTTTCATATATCTCCTTTGTTTATATATATAACTATACACCCAAATTTAGTTATGTCAATAAAAAAACAACCACTTCTTTAAAAGTGATTGTCAAAGATTACGCATTATTTGTTTCTATTTCCTAATCAGCTAAATAAATTTTGTAACCTTTTGCTTGCTTAAATTTCCCTTTAGCAACTTTTATTGTCCATCCGTTCTGAACGCCTAGTTCTCGCTCCACTTCTTTAGCGCTAATGAATATTTTGTCGATTCCACGACCGACTACGCGCAACTTAGTTCCGTTTGCTTTTGATATTGATGCTTTCCAGTGGTCGTCTCTTTGTTCATAAATGGTTACCCATTTCAGATTTTCCACTCTATTGTCCTTTGTGTCGTGGTTTAAGTGATGGACCTCTGGAAGATTATCTGGATTTGGTAAGAATGCCTCGGCAACTAAACGGTGGACTTTCAAATTTTTAGCAACACCGTTTTTGTATAGTCTAACGATTGAATATCCTTTTTTACTCATCTGTGGCTTTAAATCTCTTCCCTTAAATTTCATAACTTTGCCATCTTTAGACTCTACTATTCTATCGATACTACGAATTTTACCAAGTTCGTTAATTTCGTAAATACCTTCGTATCCTTTAATTGCTTTGTACATTTGCTTCTCTCCTTTGCTTATATATATGATTATATACAAGTTTTTGCAGATGTCAAAAAAGGCAGCTTAAATGCTGCCTTGACAATTTCTTATAAATTAAACACGCCACGCTGCTTATCCTCATCAAAGTAGTAAATCTTCATGCCGTTAAGAGAACCGACGAAGCCGTTACTCTTTTCCCACCCACTGGTCTTTGTAATTGCCGGAACTTGGTGGATATAAAGGCTGTCCGTCTTCTCTGTGGTCGTGTGGTAATGTCCTTGGAACCAGTGAATATCGTTGCCGGTTTGTAGTGACTGCATAAGTACATCTGGCATTTCAGCCTTGATAAACTTCAAATAGTCAGCATCTTTCAAACGGTTCTTTTTAACTCCGCCACCGTGATACATAACCACTGGAACGTTGCCGAGCTGATAACTGGCAAACTCACCCGTGTATTCAATATCAACGCCCATTGCACTAAGTGTGTGATACATGATTTGCGAACTAGTGCGATCATGGTTGCCGTCAATCGCAATCACCTTAACCTTGCCAGCGTATTCAGAAGTCGCACCTGTAATCGCTGTAATGAAGTTCGTGGCGTCTGTTACTGCCTGCATCAAGTCAATACTGTCAATTGACGTTCCGGAGCTTGTGACGCCTTCCGCCGTTTCGCTGTGCAAATAGTCGCCGCCAAGAATGATTAGTAGTTCCTTAACCGGTCGTGCTTGTAACTCCGCGACAACTCCGCCAATCTTATCAAAGTATTCAGCGCTATCAGCAAATCCAAAGTGCATATCGTACAACGGCAACACGGCGTACATGTCGTTATTAGCGCTTAAAACGTTCTCTGTGACGTTTTGCTTGAATTCGTAGTTATTTACCTTATCAAGATACAAATCGATGTCAAACGGCTTCTCTCGCCGCTCAAATGCAATTCTAAGTGATGTCTTATCTGCATATTGGTTGAAGTATGATCCACTTTGCTTAATGGCAAACTCATCAGGGTCCAATCCGACAAATTCTAGCAGCTCCGCTTCTCCCTTATCCTTAATAGATGTAAACGCTTCTCCGTCAATTTCCTTGACGTTATATGTACGCCCGTCTGGTTGTTCCTTTTGGCGTGTTACAAATGATTTGTTAAGCATTGCGCCCGTTTCTCGCATTCGTTGCGCACGCTTTCGTATGGTCGCTTCTTTCTTCCCCAAATGTTCAGCAATCTCTTTTTGTGGCGTCATACCATAGTTTTCAATCAAATATAAATCTTCTTCACTAGTCCAAGTCATCTTGTTCCCCTAACACATCAATAACCATCTGAATGTTTTCCTGCGCCTTCTTCAAATCTTGCGTAGGATTACCCTTGTCCTTGTATCGTGATACATACTTAACGGCATTACCAATTGCCCACGACTTAAATCCTTCATCGCCAAGAATTGAGCGAATGTGGTTTTTGACTTCCGTGCCGTCTTCTAGCATGTAGTGAGACGGGCGCTTAACAGCATCTCCTGCGGTAAACATTTCATCAAACAATAGTTGCTTTTCTTGTTTGTTAATCGAAATTTCTTCCATCTTTAACTTTTTAATCAATTCAGCATTAGTATAATCGCCAATATTGTTCAATTCAGAAATAGCGTTTGCCGTGTCAGTTTGCAGCGTGCCTAATAACTCTTCTGGGTTACCTGAAAACTCGTAAACGTTTTTGCCGTTTAATTTTGTATAAAATTCTAGTACATCGATAACTTGCACTCGTGTCAAAAAAACGTCAGAGTCAAACCAAGTTTCAATCACGTCAGAATCGTCAAACCACCAATAGTTTTGAAAAGAGTCGTTATCTTCCCATGCGCATTCATCTGTTCCAATCACAGACTTTCCGTCAAAAACATGTAATACTTTCCGTTCATTATAATGACCAACCTTCAATATTTTCG
>CYGL01000173.1_pt1 | contig 34529 bp, 55 predicted proteins | sample 485531 | NCBI WGS metagenome assembly CYGL01 (sample SAMEA3497897, study PRJEB9818) | human gut metagenome | reverse complement strand
TCAACAACGCCGATTGGCAGTTTACTGAAAGGTGCACCTGCATTTACACATTCGCTAAAGAGACTCTCCATCATGGCTGCGCGTTCTTCAATCGGCGTTTGCGGATCTGACACCTGAAGTAACAAAGTTTGTTGCCCCGCAGTAAAGGCGCGATATTTGATCACAGTAGGCCAAAAGTCGCTTTTATATGTCTTTTCTGTTCTGGGCAATGATGGTAAATTCATAATGTATCTCCACGGTATATTGTAAGAGTAATTATAACGAGGAATGAAAATGCGCGGATTTTGTTTTAGTGAAATAGGCAAAGAACTGTCTATACAATATCCCGATCCCAACACAGACTTCTTTATCTTCCTGACCGATTATGCCAAGAAAGAGAATATCCTCCATGTGGCAATGAAACACGAAGATTATAAGTTCTGTCGGATGGGTGTCAAAGACCTGCTGCGTTATGGTCTACAAGTGGTCATCGTAGACCCATACTACAGCCCTATCGACGATGAAGAAGTTCTACCCGTATATGTTCACCGCAACATCAATACATTGGAAAAGCATTATCCGGATTGTATTGTCATCGGCGAACTCATCTCGTATTATCATCGTGTGCGAAAGCTGGAACAGATTAAAAGTTATTTTCAAGAGGGTGTTGGTCAATATAAGATGAATGCCCTTAGTAGTGGATGGATGGTGCTGTCTTCAGCAGGCAGTGCTGACTATATTAAGATGCGTGTCTACCAATACGTTGTGGAGCGCGATTATGAACTGGAGAAAAGTAATGCAAAACGAAAAACCCGTTGAACGTGCTCCGATTGAGGAAGTACAACAACACGTCCTGGACCTTATGAAACACACAGTTTCTGATGCCGAAGGTAAAGTGCCGGATGAGTTCATCGGTGCGTTCGATCAGGTGGCTTTCGATACCGAGGGAGTTCCTTTGATCCAGACGATCGCTGGTATGGTTTTGTTTGAACCGAAAGCAGTAGAAAATGGCGTAATCGTCTACTCAGCCAACATCGGTGTGGACGGTGAGTCCCTGTCTCTCGAAGTTAGCAACATTGCTAAGTATCTGATCAAGTGTGGTTATGATCTGCAGGTTGTGACAGCCCACTACATCGATCCTCAGGGGCAGATCTCCTACGGTGATGAAGCGCGCAAAGTGAAACGTCACATCGACACTACCGTGATCCTGCAGAGTATCCAACAGATGCAGAAGAACCTGGACCACCCTGGTCTGATCCTGCCTGACAGCAAAATCATCACCCGTTAACCCGGCGTAAATAGCCCATACACCAATGAAACTTCGTTATGGGCTATTTACATGAAATATTGCGGAATCGACTACTCCTATGGCTGTCCATCCCTGTGCTTCTGGGATGATAAAGACCCTCTTGATTTTGATCATCTGCGCTTCTACGCATATTATACTGTGGAGAAGTACTGCACTCAGATTCGTCAGAACATCCTTATCATGAAGCAACCGAAGTGGGAGACCCCAGAAGAACGCTTCTATAACATCTGTAAATGGGCTGAGGCTGTCCTGTTGACCGAGAAGCCGGATGCGATCACTCTTGAAGGGTATGCTATGGGCAACTCTAAGAACTCCAACAACATATGCCAGACCGCAGAGAATACCTCACTATTGAAGCAAGCCCTGCGCCGTAACAATTTCGACTTCCAGATCGTGACGCCATCCCATGTGAAGAAGATGTTCACCGACAAGGGCAACGCGGATAAACACGCCATGATCGCTCACTTCGAGTCACTGTTCAATGTTAGTATGCGCGGTATAATGGATATGTTGGAAGTTAAGGATCCCAAGCCAATCGATGACCTCGTGGATTCGTTTGCGATAATGGCTTGTGGCTCTTACTTCATTGAGAATAATCCAGACTTCAACAGAGGTATATGATGGTCGATTATTGGTTGTTGGCGAACTTCCTGACGTTCGCTTTGTTGTTAGTGGTTGTCTTGGTTTGGGTGAAGTCGTTCTTCACTCTGGTTCATGCGTATGTGTACCAGATCAACTTCTACACACTGTCCCCACATCGTGACACGAACGTTCGTGCCGATCAACAGGCCGAGGCTATCCTCTCATATCAGTTCATCCACATGCGCGATAAAATGATCAAGCGTGTAGTGTTTTCTACAGTGATGTTGCTGGTTATCATTATGGTACGTTTCGTGCTGACAACCGTGGGGGTTTTCCATGCCGCTGTATGATTATCAATGCAAGGGCTGTGGTAACGCGATGACACTGCGTAAATCTATTGCAGATCGCCATGAGCCTGAATCCAACCCCTGCACTGAGTGCGGAGGGGAGATTAAAATGATCGTGGGTGCTCCCAAGATTGTCTCTGGGGTGAAGGGACCGCAATCAGCTCCAGACGGCTTCAAGGACGTCTTGCGTACGATAAAGAAGGGTTCGGGTAAGGGGAACACAATCGATGTCTGACGAAAAACAGCCAGCGCTTGTGATGACACCAGAATTATTTTCTGAAATCGTCCTACTACGCGCCGCCCAAACCAAGGATAGTATCCTTGAGACTCTGGCAGCTGTCTGTGAAGAGAACGACATAGACGAGACCAAAGTCAAAAAGATGATTACAGCACCATTGTTGTCACGACTGACAGCTGAGTGCTCCGATGCGCGCCTGATCAAAGACGCGCTAAAGTCCAAGAAATTAGTGTAGGTCTATTATGAGCAAAGAATCAATTTACAGCGCAATGAAAGCTGCCGAGTTTCTTCCTGGCTCTATGCGCTGGCGTGTGGGTAGCCTGAACGAGCATGCCGACCAGACGGATCGTATTCGTTACGTTACCCCTGATGGTCGCTCATACGTCGTTGAGTATCACACGCACGACGAAGGTAAGAAGACGTTTTCGGACGTGTTCGACATTATTGAAATTGACCCAGCAAATCAAGTGCTTAAAGGTTAATTCAATGTAAGATCGGGGTATAATTACCCCGCTTTGTAGAAAACTGAAAATACATGTAACAGAATAGCCCTGAGGGGCGGAAACATAGGAAATTAAGAAATGGGTAATTTATTCGATCGTCTGAAAGCATCCCGTGGCCAGCAAACTGAAGCTATGCAGGCGCGTCTTGCACAGCAAGGCCAGAAGTCCGGTTTCCAGAAGGATCCTCGCATCTGGAAATGGACTTGGAATAAAGATGGTATCTCCGAGAACATCATCCGCTTCCTGCCAGTCCCGCTGGTAGACCTCAAGGCACAGGAAGAAGGGACGATCGATAAAGATCAGATCCTCACCCCTTGTGCCATGATCATGAAGCATCAGTTCCAGGGACCTGGTGGATGGTACATTGAGAACTCACCTCAGACGTTCGGCAACGACGATCCGGTGCGCGACCATGACCGTCCGCTGTGGGCGCAGCAGAAAGAAACGAACGACGAAAAGCTGAAGGACATCCTGAAGAAACGTCTACCCGACACCAAATACTACGCTAACATTCTGGTGATCAAAGATGTCAACGTACCGGAAAACAACGGCAAGGTCTTCCTGCTGGAATTTGGTAACGCCATCAAGAAAATCCTGGATCAGGCGCAGAATCCTAAGTTCCCAACCGACCCTAAATTCGATCCGTTCGATCTGTGGGAAGGTGCCAACCTGAACCTGAAGCTCTTTGGCGAGCAGAAGAAGTTTGGGAACTGGGAAGGTCTGGTGGCAAACTTCAGTAAGGTGGTGTGGGAGAACCCTGCCCCGCTGAGTGATGACGAAGCGTATATGGAAGACGTCTGGTCTCGCGAGCACAGCCTGTTTGAATTCTTCAATCCGGCTAACTTCAAAGACTACGACTCCCTGGAAAAGCGCCTGCGCAAAGTTCTGGCAATCCCTGATGACCAGCCTCTGGTTGAAGGTGGTGCAGCCACGATGGCTCATGCTCCTAGTACCCAGACTACACATCAGCCAACTGCTCAAGACAGCCTGAAACAGCAACAGGCCGCGCCGTCGCAGGCTCAGACTCAACCGAATGCCAGAAACACGGCTTCCATTGACGAATTCGAGCAGTATCTCAAGTCTAACTGATCAACAAGCCATCTTCGGATGGCTTTTTATTTTTCCATCACGTCTTGCAATATTCCCAAAAGGCTTGTCTTCTCCGCCGCCGTCAGGTTATCGTTACCCATGATGTCACGAGAGATACCTACCGAGATGCGCTCGAAGTCCTGTATGCTTATCCCAGCCAGGTTGTTTACAAGTTGGTCAAGCTGTTTGTAAGCCAGGAGAGCCTCTCCTGTTGAAGTTCCCTTCTTTCACCTTGCGATAAAGCTGTCCGGCTTTTGAGGCCGCAGTTTCCCAGTCACCACTGGTAAGAGCGTCAGCAATGCCGAGAGGAAGAAAATCGCTGGAAAGGCTGCGTGTTTCATATTCTGTCTCCGAAAGCACTTTGTTGTAAGAGAAAGAAATGTTGTACTGGTTGAACTGGTCTGTGGCACCTTTATCCAGCTCAATAGAACTGAAATTTATTGGGTGAGCCTCGACGATGTAGACGCGATGGACCACTTGATCTTCGGTGTCAAGCTGTTCAATGCGTATGTCAGTCACGAAGTCTTCGTAATATCCCATTTTGGTGGTGTGTGGATCAAAGATCAGTACTCTTCCACTTGTCCATCACAGACTTCTCATAATAGTCATTGGCTAATAGAATGACAAGTCGAGGTCGACTTGGGACTTGTGTTTTGGCATCTTGATGTGATTACCGTTGTTTGTCATTGGAGTGGTGTCGATACCAACCCCTGGCAATGAGGCAACCATACACATCATCTGAAGGGAACGGGACGTCTGGTTTGTCCCTCCAAAGAAAGCGTTTACAATACGGGGCTGACTGCTTAAACAAGTCACCGAAAGATGAATTGGTTCTGTACGCCTTTCCGTCATTAGCCAGAGTGGCATTGGAGTCAAAGATCCCTGGTGGTAGAGGGATGGTCACTCTGAAGCGGTTCTTGCGCGACAAGCCCCGCTGTAACATCTGTGTGATAAAATTGCGATAGTCTTCCACGGTGAGGACTCCACTTAAATAAAATAACTGTTATTATTTATAGGAGTTGACAAATGGCAAAGAATGCAGCTGGCGAAGAAGATCCGTTGCTGTTTCCGGCCGAGATGGACGCCCCCGAGCTGGTCAAGCGTTACATCCGCAAGTACCGTCAACACTTCGGCCCAGAGGCGAAGCGTAACATCCGCCGTTCGCATTTGTGGTTCATGGAGCGTGTGTCTAAGGACGCCAACCTGAGTCCCAACCATATGAAACAGGCGTTTGCTGATCACAAACGTCCGGTACAAGGTGTGCGGTATATAGTCGGGCGTATGTTCTATTTCAAATATGATGCTCTGACGAAGAATGAACTACCCTACTGGGATATGTACCCTCTGGTGTTTTTCTTCAACTTTGTCAAGGGTGATGGTATCACCTTTGGAGAGAAGGGTGTGACATACCTCTGGGGGCTCAACATGCACTACCTGCCACCGAAGCTCAGGCTGTTGGTGTTTGAGGATCTGATCAAGTTGCGTAACGAACGGGCATACCGCTCAAAGACGCGTCTGAAGCTCACCTGGGAAGCCCTGAAGCGCTTCGCCAACCATCCGCTGTACAATCACTGTGTGAAGCTGTACCGCGCCGATCAGTTCCGTTCACAGCTTTACGAGATTGAGCCACAGTACTGGGAGATCGTTCTCTTCATGCGCACTGCTCGCTTCCAGAAACAGAGCCAGATGTCTGTGTGGAAAGATGCACGTCGTATGCATAAGAAGAAATAGTTCTATAACCCGTTCCGAGGGATAATTCGTGAACAGGTAATCCTAAATGATGAGGCTATAACATGTCACAAATTTATCGTATGTTCGGGTTAGAGTTTACCCCAGCTCGCCTTGATATGAAACTCCCAAATTTTGAAAAGAGTGGATTCGAAGTCGGTTGCGTTCTGGGTTTCGATCGAAACGGCAGATCCGTTCGTGAACAAAATATTTTCGATGTTCTGGGTGTGAAACCGGACAGTGAAACAGCAATCCGCTTCGAAGAGGACATCCGTTTTGGTCATTCCGACCTGTACGATTATGTCCGTGATGTGATCGCTGGTTATGAACACGCTAAAGCACACATGAAGATGGCCACCGATGCATGCCTGAAACTGGCGCATTGTCTGTACTTCTTTGGTCGTAAACATCAGAATCTCGATATGGTATTCCCATCGGAACTACTTGAACGCTTCTCTGAAACCGAATTCCTGCTGAAGCAAGCCGACGGAGTTGCTGTCAAATCTGGTGAAGTATTCAAATACCCGATAAATCTGGTGTCTGGGCATCTGCTGGTAGGGCGTGATCAGGTCGACCTGGCGATTCATCCGGATATGGAGTATGATCAGAACTCCTGTCGTGCCATCCACAACTACGTAGGTGTCATTCTAGAAAACTTGTACTCAGCCATGGAAGAAGTGATGGCAGCAGAACAACAGGAAGATGTGATTCGTCGTATCCGCGAAGATATCGAAGGGAAGGTGAAACAGGATGTTCTGGTGGGATATCTACCAGAGCATTTCCCTGAAGTTCCAAACTTCTATCTGTCCAAATAACTCCACTGTGAGAGGTGTGTATGAAACGTTATCTGAAGCTGACGACTGTCCTTGAGTCGATCATAGAGTATTTCATCATGCAACACCTCCGCGCTGACAACATGCATTTAGACGGTTGCCTGACGTATGACCACAAGATCATTGTCCATTCTGTTGAAGTGGTGGATGATGATCTGATGATTGCAAATGTAGAACACTGTCTGTTTGATGAGTCGGTTGATGCGTACTGCCAACCACGGTTCGCAAAAGTCGAGCTAACAAATTGTTGGCCACCGGAAATGGTTTTTCTATATTGACGTAGAAAGTTAATATTCACGCAAGTTCGCGCTCCGCTTGGTCGCGCACCTTATAACACTAAGGTGTTAACTTTCTTTTCAATAAAAAGTAGTTTACATCTATGAAAATGCAGTATATTATGTTCTCACTACACAGTCAGAACAACAATATGCCGCGGATACGGTCTTAATAACGAAAGGGTTTTTATTATGTCATATATTCTTCATGTGGATTCTGGAACCAAAATTGAAATTGAAGGCAAAGACGTTGCGGCTATCCAGGCTGAAATCAAAGAAGCAGGTCTGATCATCGGAAACGTTACCCTGCGCCGTATGGTTGAAGGTGTTCTTCAGGCTGCCAACGGCTTCGAACTGATTGAAGGTCTGAGCGCCGAAGAGAAGGAAGAAACTCAGCAGGCTCTGGCGCAAGCCCAAGAGCAAGCCCAAGCTGAAGTATCCCTGAAAGTCGCTGAAACCGTTGATGCTGAAGCACCGATCTCTGCCGATGCATGTGAAGCCCCAGTGTCCGACGCCCCGGTAGACGCGGTTGAAGATGCAGTCAACGCGGCGCTGGAAGAAGGCAATCAGCCGTCCGACGCGAAAATCGGCTCCTTGGCGTCTTCTATGTTGAAAGAAGCATCGAAGGGTAAGACCCTGACCCCACAGGCGGCGCTGGTAGAGCGTAAACGCCGTCACACCAAACGTGAGGAAATGGTTGACGTGGCTCGCGCTTCTAATCACGGTCCGGTCTTGGCGGCGATTGAAGCTGGTGTTGTCCCCGGTGTGTTCCTGAGCTACGTGAACCCAGACATGCGTTGGTTCCAGTTCCCGGTCACCGAACTGGCTAACCCTGAAAACCTTCACGCCCGCACCAATACGTATGTCGACGTTGCGCCTATCGTTTCCGGTGGCTGGGGCTTCAGTCTGTACGTGAACGGCAAGTCCTTCACCAAACGTCAGAAGATCAAAGAGTCTGATGCTGAGTCTCTGGTTAAGGCGATCAATGAATGGCTTCCACAGGCTCTGGCTGAAGCGAAAGCTGTGTAAATTTAAGTTCAGAAACTGTTCAATAGATGAAGGGGTTGCTATAATAGCAGCTCCTTTTGTTTATCGGAGCAGTTTATGTCCTACTCCCTGAAGGGGCTGATGAAGCGCCCCGTCCACACATTCTTTAAACCACCCGTCGTAAAGGGGATCTACCCAGCACGAGGGCAAATCTACTACGTCAAAGGCTCCAATGGTAGCGGTAAATCCACTGTGCCGTCTCAGCTGGCGGAGAGGGATCCTCAGGCGTATGTCGTGACCCATAACGGCAAGGTCATGCTGACTGTCTGTCCTTCGTTCAACGTGGTCTGTATCGGTAAATATGACAAGTCGAAGTCCAAGGGGGTTGATTCCCTGAAGGACACTGAGCAGATGTTGTTCGCGTTGTCTATTGCTGACCAACCAGAATACTTGAAATATGATGTGATTTTCGAAGGTATCATTCCATCCACATTATTGAGTTCTTGGATCCCCCGTCTGACACGCCCACCACGTGAATTGGTTGTGCTCTTTATGGACACTCCTCTTGAAACGTGTATCGCCCGTGTTAAATCACGTAACGGCGGTGTGGACTTCAATGAAAGTCTGGTGGTTGAGAAGTGGGAGAGAGTTCATGACCATTGTCAACGACATAAAGACTTGTTCCCTACGGTGGCTGCGGGTATGATGAAGTCTCACGGCCTAACAGTAGACCAGGCTGTGATGGCATTCCTCTGTCGTGATTTTGGGAGTATCTGATGGAAATCAAAGCAATAAACAACAATGACATGCTGAAACAGGCTGTCTTGGCTATCCGTGAATTCGGGATCGAATCTGATCCTGGTAATGCTGAAATCAATACTGATAGCACCCGCTTCCTTGATGGCGTGACCATAACCGTCGCCGACATCCGTGACCGCTGGCTATCCGTTGAAGGTCGTAACTCATCGGCTATCGCTGCCATCGGCGAGACCTTCTGGGTTCTGTCCGGGCGCGATGACGTTCGCTTCCTGTCCCGCGTGTTGCCCCGCGCCGCCAACTTTTCCGACAACGGCCACACATGGCGAGCCGCTTATGGTCCGCGTCTGTACGCCCATGGCCAGCTGGATAGCGTCATCAACCGCCTGCGCAAGAATCCAAACACTCGCCAGGCGTACCTCACCATCTATGATCCGGCTCTGGATTCGGATGCTGGTCTGGCGAAGTTCAGCGAGAGCGGCGAAGCGAAGACTAAGGACATGGTGTGTAACCTGGCTCTGTTGTTCGCCATCGTTGAAGGTCGTCTGAACCTGACGGTTATCAATCGCTCACAGGATGTTCTGTGGGGTATGAGTTCAATCAACTTCATTGAGTTCTCTATTCTTCAGGAAGTGATTGCTCGGGTGTTGGATGTTGATGTCGGTCAGTACAAGCTATTCTCTAACAATCTTCATTACTACAACAATGAAGTCAGCCAGAAGCAGCTGGGCAAGATCACGAAGGACACCAAAGTAGAAGCTGGGTTCATCAACTCCATGATCCACTTCACGAACGTGACCAACCAGAACCATATCCGCGATCTGTTCACTGGCGTGCTTGTTCATTGTGACTTCGGTAGTCCTTGGGAAACTGTTGTTGCCTTCCTGAAGGAGTATGATGCGGATCGCGGTCTGATTGTGCAGATGGCATACTGCCTGCACTGCAAATTGAATAACAAGCTCATTAACCTGGACCTGATTCAGGATCATGGATTGAACACCGCGCTCACCCATTCTCCGGTTGACCGCAAGATCGTTGATCCTAAGTTCCTGGAAGGTGTAGTATGATGTACCCAAATCTTGAATTCTTTACGGGGCGCAAGCGTTCCGGCAAGGACTTCTGTTTGGAGTCCCTCATCAGCTATCACCAACTACAGGGTGATATGGACATCCAGCGCCTTTCGTTCTCAGATGAACTGCGCCGGGTTGCCAACTTCATCTATCCATGGCTGCCAGCGGAGGTAGAGGATGCCGTGAAGGACGTTCCTTACGTGCACCCTGATAACCCCAAGGGCTTAACTCCACGGCAGATCTGGCTTCATCTAGGCAGCGATACGGGCTTGCGTTACGTACAGCCTGATCTGTTCCTGGCATTCTTCAAGCGCTTCCAGCTTCCTTTGGTAGAGCAGAACCCCCACGTCCATTATATCGTGAGCGATCTGCGTACCCCTCAGGAATATGAATGGGCGCTGAGTACGAAATGTCCTATCACCCGTATTTCAAAGGCCGACCGTGCTGGTATCATAGAGGACGATATAGAGGCTTTCATTGACCAAATGAAAGTGGACTACGAATTCCTCAATCCATTTGATGGTTGGGCACCGTTCGTTAAATTCTACGGAGAACGTAAATGATCACAGCAGGGCATATCCAAAGCCTGCTCGAACTCCAAAAGGCCACCAACGTGGCCTACTTTGGGGAAGAGTGGAAGAATGTATGGAGTCAGAATGCAGTCATCAACTCTATCTATCGTGAGTGGGCAGAGTTCCTTGATGAAACCACCCGTGACTGGAAGGTCTATGGCAACGACATCGGGTTTGACCATACGAACGCAGTTTATGAACTGGTGGACGTGGTACACTTCATGTTGTGCTTCATCCTTGTGGACCGCACCAAAGGTGAGATCGAAGAAGAATTTGAAGTCCTTAGTAATCGCGAATTCACCCCGTGTGCTTTGGGTGTTGCAGGGCATCGCAATGTTACGTACCGCCTTGGGCAATTCATGAACGATCCTTGCGTTGAGACTCTCATGTTCTTCCTGTCGTCTGCGTGTTCTTATATGGAGATCGACATTGAGACTTACATACTGGCGCACAAACGCAAGAACGATCGCAATCGTCTACGTGCTTCTGGTGGCGCGGATTACGACAAGTCCGCAGAAACCCCTCTGACCCTGGAGTTCTAATGTTTACAGTCGTCGTTTCATACCATGCGGAGAACGCTGCTCAGGCATCCTCCAAATTCGCCGAGCACATCATCGGCGGCGGACATAATGTATTCTTTACCGAATACACCAGGCCTGTTAAACCGGGCGACGGTCTTTCGGCGACTGTTACGCATAAGATCGCCAGCGAGCAACCAGAGTCTCTGTTCAGGATGATCGAAGAGTATGCCGGTGGTGGCACCAAGATACCAGATGAACTGGTAGACGTCTATTTTGAAGGCTCGATCTATTACATCCACGCTATGCCAAAGGATATAACCATTGAACAGATGATGTATATCCTGAATATAGCACTGAACACTGCGTGCATCAACCGCACGAACTACAACAATCTGCGCAATATGTACCTAACCGACCGGCATAATGACGCATCGTCACTTGTTGAGACAATGTCCCTGAAGAGCATCCAAGAGGCGGTTAACATTTTGTCCCAGAAGGTTATGGGTGTAGACTTACTAACGACGATTAACAACAAAGAGGAAGTGAAATGGCCAGTTCATTAATGGACCGCATGCTGAAGGTTGCTAAGAAACACGATGACCAGGCTTCAGTGCTGTCCCAATCAGACGCTCTGGAACCGTCTATCATCTGTTCTACTGGTATTCCCCTGATCGACATCGCATGGTCTGGGCGTATTGACGGCGGCCTGATCTCCGGTATCAAGATGATGGTGGGTGATTCCCGTACCTTCAAAACGATGTTCGGCCTGGTGGACGTCAAGGCGTACATGGACAAGTTCCCTGATGCTATCTGCGTCTTTGCGGACTCAGAAAAGGGTGCCAACGCCGATTACTGGACCTCTATGGGCATTGACATGGACCGCGTCCTGTACGTACCGATCGACAACGTTGAACAGACCAAGATCCGCTTGCTGCAGATCCTACAGGAAGTCAAGAAAGGCGACCATGTTATAATCTTCATCGACTCTATCAGCCAACTTCCCTCCACCAAGGAAGTTGAAGATGCGATCAAAGGGAACGACACTCAAGACATGACCCGCGCCCGTGCCCTTAACAGCTTCTGGCGTGTCATGACTCCCGAAATCAACAGCAAAAATCTCGTGTGTGTTTGGATCAACTCCTATTACGATGAGATCGGCAACCAGTATGCCGAGCCCAACATCAAAGGCGGCAAGCAGGGCTTCTTATCCTCCAACTTGATCTGGTTTATCACCCGTTCTCAGGTGAAGGAAGACAAAGATCTGCTGGGCTGGAACTTCAACATAAGCATCATGAAAGGTCGCCATGTCAAAGAGAAAGCCAAGCTCCCTGTGACGGTACTGTACAACGGTGGTATTGATCGCTGGAGCGGCCTGCTTGAGATCGCTCGTGCTCTGGGTTATGTTGATATGCCGTCTTCCGGCTGGTATGTGCGTACAGCCAAGGGCGGCTTCGATCCTGAGAAGGAAAAGAAATATCAGAAGCGTCAGATGGGTGATGATTTCTGGTATCCGCTGCTGGAGAATGTCAACTTCGCCGATGACGTGAAGAAAATGTTCGGTGTTTCTAACGGTACTGTTATGCCTGCTAACATGCTGGAGCAAATGGACCATGTTATCAACACAAGCGAATAACAGTGGAGGGGGAGGAGACTCCCCCAATAACTACACAATCATCGACCCTGGTGCTGATCAGCTGGCGATCATCAAGATCACTTCTGGCAAATTCCGTGGTGTTCAATTCCGGTTCGGCAAGGTGGCCATCAACGAAGTGGACGGCGAACCCCGCCTGTCTTTCGTGACTGATATATTGAAGAAACCATTGCGTCTGATGTTTGTGAATTTGAAAGAAAATGACTTGTTCACTGAGGTGTCAGGGGATATCCTTGTAGACCTCATGCAGCGTAATGCTCAGGAATATAATAAATTTTTGGTGGGGTAGTGGCCAATGTTACTCGAATCTGTCGTGCTTTCACAGTTGATTTACAATGAAGATTACCAAAGAAAGATCCTGCCGTACCTGAAAGCCGATTATTTTGACAACGAAGGCGAAAAGGTCATCTTTGGTCTGATTGACAGTTATACCTCAGAGTACAATGCCCGCCCGTCTGTCGAAGCACTATCTATCATTCTTGAACGGACAAAGCTGAACGAATATGTGTTTGACCAGGCGGTATCTGCCCTGGAGAACATCAACGACAACACCTTCAATGAAGAGTGGCTGGCGAAGGAAACCGAGGCTTGGGCGCGGCAAAAGGCCGTACACAACGCAATCAAGACCGCCGTTAACATCTACGGTGACGAGAAGCGCAAGGACGAGATGAACAACATCCCGACCATGTTGCAGGAAGCCCTGGCGATCCGGTTTGATTCATACCTCGGTCACATCTATTGGGAGATGGCGGCAGAGCAGTATGACCACATGAACTCCAACGAGGCCAAGATCCCGTTCGCAGTTGAGATATTCAATAAGGCGACACGTGGTGGCGTTGGTAAGAAGACACTGAACATCGTAACAGGTGCGATCAACGCAGGTAAGACCACAACGCTGATTGACCTGACCGCAGGGTACTCGGAGCAGGGGCTGAACGTCTTTGTCTTCACCCTTGAAGTGGCCGAGAACGTCTGGCGACACCGTCTTGATGCCCGTATCATGCGACGCGACTTTGAGTCTTTAGAGAAACTCACAAGGCACGAGTATATTGCAACGATAGAGAAGCTCCGCAGTCGCCAAGATGGTGCGCCCAAGGGTGATATCGTCATCAAGGAATATCCTTCTGGTACTGGACACACAGGTTTATTCCGCCGCGATATCCTTGAGTACATCCAGGCAACTGGTCGTGCTCCTGATGTTATCGTTATTGACTATCTTGGCGAAGCTGCTTCCTCACGCCTGCCTGCCCACCTGATGCAGAACACGAACGTCTATTACACGTCTGTGGCTCGTGAGTTTCGTGCGCTGGGATTTGAGTTTGATGTCCCTGTATGGACTGGTATGCAGTTCAATCGTGAGAATCAGAATAGCACTGATGGTGGAATCAGTGATTTGGCAGATGCTATCGGTATTCCGAAGGTGGCCGACTTCATCATGGCATTCTATGCTCCTGACGAACTGGCGGCGGTCAAGAAAGCCCGAGCCTCAATACTCAAGAACCGTTATGCCAACAAGCAGAAGCTGAAATCATTCCTGTTTGGTATGGACCAAGACAAACAGATCCTGTTTGACCTGGACTGGAACGAAGTTAAGAAGGACCTGACTGAGGCTGAGGCCAAATATGTCGAAAACGTACACATCAAACATGACCTCAACAAGTCCGGGGCTGCTGCCAGCGATGAGCAGAAAGCCCAAACAGTCAATAATTGGAAATTCTAGGTAATTCAATAAAGCGGGTCATAGGGTATAATTCTATGATCTGAATATAAACCAGGAGCACATCATGTCACACAATGATTTTATGGCTGGCCTGGTGCAGGCCGCCAAACAGGTGTGCCACACCAAACAAGCGATTGAGCTGAGTCCGGAGCAGACTCTGGAGTTCTTCAACAATCGTAAAATCTGGGAGGAATATGGAATTGGTATGATATGCCAAGAGGGTGAACTCGTACATCTGGATCTGCCGTCATTCCCCCTTCCAGTGCGCACCAACACAGTGGAATGGTATACGACGGAAGATGGTGTAGAGATCATCCCGAAGTTCCAGTATCACTCAATCGTAAACTTCTTTTTACGCCGTTGCGGGACTAATCTGATCCCACAAGGCATGAGATCTTAACAAGAGGAACACCAAATGTCTGTAGAACAAATCGGTTTTTATGTACTACCATCTGATCCTGAATCCCGTCGCAAGCTGATAGGTGCAATTGAAAACTGTCGTGCCGCCCAGGTCCGCATCAAGTCGGAACAGACTTTCATTACTGAGACTCTGGCCGAGCTGGCGAAAGACACGGGTATCAAGGCCAGCGACTTGCGCAAGGTTGTATCCGACCGCGCCAATGGAACTTACCATAAGACGATCGAAACGAGCGAGAAATATCAAGACTTATACGAGTCTCTATTCCCGAACGCCAAGCCCGATCGAGATCCGAATGTCAGTGGCGAATAAGTCAATCGAACACCAAGAAGCCCAGTCAAGTACTGGGCTTTTAAATTCAAAAACTTTACTTTCAAGAAATAATCGCCTAATATTTAATCTGTATTGAAGAGTTACAACTACATCATGAGGCTGGAAATGAACGTCAAAACATTCAATATTCCGATCGACAATGAAGGGTTGGTAGTTGAGCGATTGAAGAAGCTCGAGCGCACTGCCGAAAGGTTGGGTGTTCCGTTTCCGACTGTGACTTATGGTGAACCCTTCAAAACCCACACCCGCGACTTCACTGGTGAGATCCTTACCCACTGGTGGAAACCTGTTACTCTCGAAGGCGAAGGCATTGACCGCCCCATCTCTTATGGCGGCTGGAAGATCATCGGTCAGTTCAATCACGAATATCCAAAGGTTATTCTTAACCGCCTGTCCGACAACATCAATCCTGACTTCATCCGTCGCTTCGAGACAGAGAACGTCTCTTGGTGTCAGCATTGCAATCTAGCCATCCGTCGCAAGAACACGTATGTGATTGAAAATGAGGAAACGCATACCCAGATGCTGATTGGTAGCACCTGTATGCATCATTATGTGCCTCATCAGAAGTCCCTTGACGCGATTATGTCTTACTATCTGGAAATCCAAGAGTTCTTCATGCCAGACGAGGACGACCCAGAGGGTATATATCGCGTCCAAAATGAGCGCTTCACCGACACCCACAGTTACCTGCGCGCATGCTTCCAGGTGATGCTGGCAGGCGTGGATATCAAGTCTGAACTGTTTGACAAAGTACTGGGCTATGTCCGGTCTCACCAGAAACCAAAAGCAGGTTCCGATGAAGAGTATTTCGTAAACAAGGCACACGAATACCGTGAAGATGCCGAGTCGGAAATGTACCATATGAAGCTTTTCATCAGTGCGCTGTCCGAATCTAATGAGTTCAATGTTCGCCTGAAACGCATGTGTGAACCCGGCTATCACCTCATCAAGGATAACAACACAGTCCGCTGGGGTGCCAAGAAGTATTACGATTACATCCATCGTCCTCGTACTGACCGCAAGGCGGAGAACAAATGGGTGGGTGAAGTCGGTGAAATGCTGGAAGTTCAAGTCAGGTTCGACAAGCGCACCTTCCTCTTCTCCAATGAATATGGTGATAGTTACCTGTTTACTTTCAAAACAGCAGAAGGCAATACAATTACCTGGAAGACCTCTTATATGGATACAGAGTTCTTGCAGGGCGATATGATCATCCGTGGTCGTGTCAAAGAACTGACTGAGTACAACGGCGTTAAACAAACTCAGGTCACTAGAGCCAAATTGAGGAAATTATGAATTTGATTGAGTTTGTTCTGAAGTCGTTCGCCTTTGGTCTGATAGCATGTGGGATGATTACAGCTATGCTTCTCATCATAGCCCTGGTCATCCCCTTTAAGAGGAAACGCTGATGGAATGTTCATGCGGAGGACAGGGCACAAGTGCTTACCTGCCATTCACCACTGTGAAGGAAGCCGAAGCCGCCGGATTTGCCGTAAGCAAGGCTCCCTGTGTAATCGCCACGAAGGATTGCCCGTGCTGTAAGAGGCACTCTCAGGACGTCTTCTACGCCCCTGATGCGCGTCCGGCTACGGTCAACCTACTCTCACTGATGAGGAAGTGACATGCGCAAGTATTTCAATTGGCTGTTGGCAAGCCCCTGATGCGCTGAGATCCGTTGTCTAATCGATGCCATTGACGCCAAGGCTTGTTTACAAAGCCCTCTCCCGACATCACAAGCGCTAGATTAATCGCACAGAGGCTCAGGCCGAAATTAAAAATCGTGAAGAAGTCCACAAGGCTCTGGGTTTCATAACAAATAATTCAATAAACTATTCACCCATATAATACATGGGAACTTACAGAAGGAACAGACCATGACTACACTCGTAGAAACATTATTCCCAGGCTGCGTACTTGGGCGCGGCGGATCCGAAGCCAACGGGCTACCGATTGACGTCGAACCTCAGAACTGTGTTATTGTTGACAAGTTTCACGACAACCACTATGCCCTGAACAATCGTCGTGACCACTATCTTGTTTCCGTAGGAGATTCTTTGGTCAGTCTGCGCATCTGCAAGGCTATGCCAGGATACGGCTATGGAGCATTCGCCTATATTCACAGCGTGTCAAATGACGAGCTGGGTAAAGAAGCCCTGGTTGAAAAATTCAAGAGTTGGAAGGATTCTTTCACCTCAATTGAACCCCCGAAGAAATAACTGAGGACTACACACTGATGTCACTGAAAAACTTACTGAAACGCATCTTCACCACTGTTGAAGCCAACGTCACCACAAGTCTGGATAAACTGACCGACACCGAAAAGCGCCTGAACCTGGCTGCTCGCAAGCTGTCTGACGAAATCCGTCGCCTGGAGGAAGCCCGTGTCACCAACGTCCGCAACGGCGTCAAGCTGAAGAAGACCGCAGAACAGAACCTGAGTGAAGCCGCCAAGCGCGAAGAAGTTCTGAAGGATGCCATCGCTCGTGGTGTCACACCAACCCGCGCCGACGCCCTGATTATTCTGCATCGCCGCCGTATCGGTGAAGCCCTGTTGTCTCAGGTGAAGGACATCGAAGCAAGCAGCGACAAACTGAACGGTGCGATCATCCAGCTGGGTGACAAACTGGACGAAGTCAAGTCCAATCTCGAGCTGGTTCGTGTTCAGAAAGAGACGAACGACCTGGGTCTGGTGCTCCCTGAAGATATCGATTATGCCGCTGGTATGACCACCATCGATATCGATGCCATCCTGCGCGAAACCGAAATCGCTGATTCGAGCTACTCCGCCAACAGCCCGTCGTCTATCGAAGCCGACAACTACCTCGCCAGCCTGAGCAAATAACATCAGAGGGGCTTATGCCCCTCTATCACTTCGGGGATCTTATGAACATTATTGATTCTTTCAACATACTCACTGGTGCTACTGCTTTCGTTCTTTTGTGTATTGGCAGTGCCTGGCTGAGAGGTCGACTGAAGAAACGGGAAGTCTTGAAGCGAGACCGTGTTGACATCCACAAAATAATGCTGGATAGAACTTGCAAACATGGCCCCAGCGGTGACTTCCGTTTGTATTATTTGTCGGATGAAGTCACCCCTTCGGAATTCTTCAATTATGCGATGACTGGGTTGCATTGGCCGGAGATAAATGACGTTGTTCAGAAAAACGATTACGTGTACGTGAATATGGCTTCTCTGAACAAGCACGGGGAACGCGACGATCTGCGGATGTGGTTCTTTGGAGGAGAGGAACAAGAAGAGTTCGTAAAAGAACTTGCTCTCTTGCTTAACACGTACGAAAAGGCTGGTTGCCCACCACTCGAGGTGGAAGAATCAGTAGAATCTATCGTGGCTCGCGCTCGTGGTGAAACCGTGGATCTACTGAACAAATACGGCTTTGTCTGGGCGGAGGGTTCATGATGGATACAGAAACATTTGCGGTCATTATCAGCCAAGCAAGATCCCACACCCGCCAATAATCTATTGAAGTCCCCAGGGTTATAATAACAGCACATATAACCCTGGAGACACCACATGATCCCTATCCTTGAAACAGTCCACCGACTTCGCGAAACCAAAGGCAGCAATGCGAAGAAAGCTGTGCTGACCGAAGCATTCAAGAACAACCCAGACTTGGCAGACTTCCTGCAATATGTCTATGACCCAATGACGTCGTTCTATCGGACTGAGTTGAAGCTCAGCGCGTACCCTCGCATGCTCGTCCGTGAGAAGACTGATGACATCAGCGAAGTCTATGGCGTCCTCGACCAGATGGCGCAGCGCCTTGTCGGTGGCCAAAAGGCTGATGCCCTGTTGGCCTCTGTCGCCCTGAAGATGGACCCCCAATACCACGAACTCATTCAGATGATCCTAGACCGTGATATCAAGGCGGGTATCGCTGAGAAGGGCATCAACGCTGCATTCAACGCCGCCGGAGGCACTGGACGCCTGATCAACATTCTTCCGTATCATCGTTATGACAACATGACGATTGACCTGCTGAAGAAGATGGACTTCAAGCGCGGCGTCTACAGCCAGCTGAAGTCAGACGGCATGTTCGCCAACATCATATGTCGGTACAATAAAGAGCCTGAGATTCGCTCTCGCTCCGGTTCCCTTATCGCAGGTGGTTCGGTTGATAACCTTTCACTGGTGTTCAAAGACCTGATCTACGATGCGGGGATTGGTGAGAGTGTGTTCCATGGTGAACTTCTCGTTGTTGACCTCAAGTCGAATACCATCCTGCCTCGTGCTGTCGGTAACGGTAAACTCAACAGCGTGATTCAGACAGGAGAACCCCTAGAAGATCGTTATCGGGTGATCTACCGGGTGTGGGATGTTATCCCGTACGACAACTGGTTCAACGCCCAGCGCGTGGACACCCCGTATGAGCGCCGCTTCGATATTATCCAGCAACTGTTTGATGAAGACGACGGTCTGGTTCAGGTTCAAGAAACCCGCGTTGTTCACTCATTTGCCGAAGCCGTCGACCACTTCAAAGACGCGCTGGCTCGCAAAGAAGAAGGCACGATATGTAAGGCCGCAGACATGCCGTGGGAAGATGGTACTTCTTCTGAAGGTCTGAAGCTGAAGATGGAGGTTGAGTGTGACCTTGAAATCGTGGGCTTCAACGAGGCTGACAAGAAGGGTAAACACGCCAAGACTTTTGGCTCACTGATTTGTAAAACTTCCGACAGCCTGCTTGTTGTTGGCGTATCAGGGATCTCAGATGAGCTGAGACGCCATATGTGGGAGAACCAGGGCGACTACATTGGCAAGATCGCCGCAGTGCTCTCCAATGGCGTACAGGATAAGACCGATGATGCGATGAAGTCTTTGTTCCTACCTCGCCTTGTAGAAGTCCGCATTGACAAGAAAGTGGCCAACACACTGGATGAAGTCTATGCGATACAGAAAGCGTACATCGAAAACATCGCATTCCTGTTGGAGAAGAGTAATGGGTGAGTGTATGAGTTTCTGGTGGGCGAAGTTCTTGGTTGAACTTCAGATATCCGGCATCGTCTTCTTGATCGCCGTGATCCTAGTTGCCCGTCCGGCGTTCAAGCAATGGCGCTGCAAACACAGCACCTATCGTGAGAACCATGCTTGCCATGCTATCTGCACCCATTGCGGGAAGGATCTTGGGTTTGTGGGCACTGTTCGCAAGATGAAGAATCACAAAGAGGTGTGATCTGATGGACGAGCTATTCGCATTGGTGATTGCATTAACGTTCTTGCTGTCCTTGATTATCAGCTCGCTTGTGATGCTGCTGGTGTGGATAGCTATTCCCGAGATCAATAACCACAAGGCGCTCGTTGTCGTGATTATCCTAGGTCTGAGTGCTTCCCTTACTCTTCACTATTCCAAACAGGAGTATAATCCTAACAAATATTACAAGACATTAGCGGACAAGTATCATGAGTTTAAGAATGAAAGAGCTTCCGGTAAATGACAAGAAGTACATGTACAAGGTTCTGCTGAGCCTCGGGGTGTCACAATCTGGGCTGGCTCGTTTATTGGATTGTTCTAATGTTGTGAACTACTGGGCGAAGGGTTATCGTGTTGTCCCCCGCTCCTTCCGTCGCTTCATCCTGGTGTTACAGTTCATCAAGAAGAAAGGGCTGATGGAAGAGTTATTGCAATTTATTAAAGAAGAGGAACGCAAATGCTAACAGAGTGGCAGAAGATGGAGTTCGAGCGGGCGTTCAACGTTTACTGTGTCTTCATGGCGATCAAGCTGCACTTCACCACTAAGGACTTCGATTACAGCTTGTATGGACCTATGAATTACAAGTTCGAGACGTTCTTGGCGAAGGAGGCCGTGTGCAAACAGTTTGCTCGCCTTGCCCGTCGGTTCGAGTCATCACAGGGTGAAGTGGTAGAGAACTACATCATTGCCAACTTCATCAAATCACCCAAGACCTGGGTGACGACATTGCTTACACGCCAGGCTCAGGCCAATTATGATGAATACCGTAAGCTGTACGAGAACTTCACATATAACTTCCTTGAGGAGTTCGAGCGGGAGATGATCCCTGCCATAAGGGAGCGCAACTGTACCTTCATTGAGTACATCAAGGGGACGGGTACAGGTCATCCACCGTTGCTAACAGACATCATCATCAAGAAGTTCCCGATTTGGTTCCTTGTCGGTCTGAACAAGATCGTTGGGTTCATTCATCTATACGATACGATTCTGCGTGATGACATCTACTGGAACTCAGAGGCGTTCTTGCTCAGGAAGACGAATGCTGTGGTTCCGGATGAGGATACCACATATTCAAAACAGAGACTCCGTGAGCTAATACAAGCCCACGGAATCTGATTACCATTCCCACAGGATGCGGGAATTATCTGTTTTGTTCTCAGGCTCAAGATATGAGCTGTTGAAGTTATTGGTCGTGTTGATCCTCTTAGAAGCATCCACATTCTGCTGTACTGGCATCACGACGCTGGCTGGAGGCGGTGAATAGCCGCCTTGTACTTGCTCAATATTAGACAGCGCCCTCCCTTGTGATGGCATGGCCCCGCCCAGAGTACCACCCCCGATAGAACCATACGCAGCTTTCAGCTGAGAGGTGCGGTCATTAGTCATATTCTTGTCATCCGAAGACGCACCAGAAGGTATTGGAGTCAGCGTTTGTGGATCGATGTTCGGTTGTGCTGGCGTCTGTGGCTGCTGGGTCTCTGTCACATTAGGAGATGGATTCTCATCAGTGTCAATCAGCATAGACTGGCGAGCCTCATCCATCTTCTGCTTCGCAGTCTGTCCACCCAGAGCGTCAGGGATGATGCTGACGAACTTGTCAACGATATCGAACATCGCATTGGTGATTGTGTTCAGCATATTGAAGAAAGGTTTCTTCACATTTTCGGCAAATCCCTTCTTGATATCGTCAATGACCTTGTTGGCCACACCCATGCCCTCGTCGATCACACTACTGATACCCCCTGTGATCCAGTCTACCAGCTTCATCAACTCGGACTGTAGGTTGTCTGCTAACTTGCCAGGGATATCCGTAAGAGACGTGTCTCTCCCGATCCCTGCAAACAAGTCGTTGCTAATCCAGTCGATAATACCATTCAGCCAACGAGCGGGAGCCTCAGTGATCATGAGGGTGTATTTGCGCAGGGTTTCACCCGCCTCGGTATCAAAGCCAAAGATCTTGGACACCCAGTCAAATAGATCACCAAATCCACCAACCAGTTCTGATATCCCCGCCCGTACTCGGTCAACTATCGTGACAGCACCTTTACCCAGGATCTCCTTCGCATCAATGAAGCCTTTACCGAAGTCCCAGATCATAGACAGGAGAGCCAGTGGGCCGACTTTCAGGAACTTGAACACCTTCCCAAATGGGCCCAGAAGTTTGGTGATACCTTCTCCCAGCTTGGAGAACATGCCGAGGAAAGTCCCGACAACACCACCGATGATCTTGAACGGCTTGAGCAAGAAGCCCTTCAGTGCATTCAGGCCAAGCATGGCCGCCACCGCCGCCCCGATACCGGAGGAATCGTCTTTCTGGTCATCGTCTTTGGGTATAACAGAACCCGCCTGAGGATGACCACCCGTTTCTTTGTCGGTTTCCCCACGGCGCATCTCGTCCTTCTCACGCCACTTCTGGTCTTCATCAAAGATGCGTGTCAACACTCCAACGATATGACCACCCGTGCGCCCAATCTTGTTTTCAATGCTAGACAAGCGAGTAAGGGTGTCATCGGAGTTCTTTTTCAGTTCAGCAACATCGTCACGAACCTCGATCATCACCCCGTCGATCATGTTCAAGAATGATCCCACGCGGACCAGAGACACACTCTGCTCGTCCATGCGCTTGAGGGTGTCATCATTGGCAGACTTCAGCTGGTCTGAGATCAGGTTAAGATACTCCAAGGACGTGTCATCTGTTGGCATGCGGGTGATCTCACCGAGGCGGTCAATCTTGCCTGCGATGTTCTCCAGTTCCCGATTGCCTTCGTTACCCACATCGACAGTATCCTTCATCCATACGCTGAAGTCGCGGGTGAAGATCGGAGACATGCGAGCGAATCCCATGACGATCTCATTGACTGTCGGGATACGGATTTCAAATGGCTTGGACTCGGCCTTGGTGCCCTGTTTGGTGGCAGATTCCAGCTTGGCCAGATTCTTGTTCATCCGGTCAAGCTGTTTGTTGGTTTCATTCTGAGCGCGGAGTTGTTTGCGCTGCATCATCTCCGCCTTGATCTTGTCTAGAACTTTGACAACATCATTGTTCGTTGCTTCCTGTGCCATGGGTCACCTCGTTAAACCTTCTGTGCTTGGCCTTTCTCAATCGCCTGAGGAGTAGTGGTGGAAGCAGTTGTCTGATTGGTCTGAGGTGGAAGCACCTGCTCCAGCAAACTGTCCTTGGCAATCTCAGCGATGCACTGATAATCTTTGGTCAGGCGGGAAATCTTGTGACGCACTTTGGTCACGATATAGTGGCCTGTCGATAGCTTACTTAACTCTGCCAGGTTTTCGTTCTTCTTAGGACGGTTGGACTGGTCTTCGACGTAGAACACCTGACCGACGTTCAGGCGGTTATCACCAACGAGCAACACGCGCATCACAGTGCTGGCAAGACTGAAGTTGATAACACGACGAGCATAATCAATCTGCTCCGCTCCATCCGGCTGGGCTTCAATGTAACGGACGTTCTGACGATTGAATTCATCTGAGAACATCGGGAACGGATCAAGGTGAGCCGTCTCTGCAAACCACTCAGTATAGATGCGCTGTGTTGGGGTGACTGTCTTGGTCTCAAAGTCGTAGACGCGCTCGTTCACCGCCAAGACATCGCGGTAGTTTGCCATGAACTGGTCACGCGCCAGCTTCTTCTCTGCCTTGATGATCGTGCGCATAAAGCGCTCAGAGTTGAAGTTGTTATCCTGCATGAGCGGCGCGTCCTGAGGATCACGGAACAACTTGTTCTGCTGAGCTAGTTCCTGCTTCTCTTCTGCTGTCAATGACTGGCTACCCTGGTTGAACAACGTCGTCAGGCTCTTGAAGTGATAGCCATTGAAGTCTTCATAGAAAACGAATGGCATGAACAATTCGTCATAAGAACGGCTCGCCATATAATCAATAGATCGCAGCACAGGCCAGAGCGGGGTGGCGAACCGCTCTTGAATTCCATATGACGGGTCGATGTCTTCGAACTTGGTGCGCGACTCCAACTGATTGAAGATTGTCTTTGCCATGTCAGAGTACGAACCGTCAAGACCGAGGGAGCATCGGATCATGCTGTCCTTATAGGCATCGGTGGTCACCATGTGCAACCAGAATGCTTTCTTGGACGAGCTGTTGGACTCATCAGCTACGCGCCCAACACGCGCTACACGCAGGGAGAGAGTGGTGTATTCCGAGGCCGCCGGACTCTTGAATGACACCACAACTTCTTCACCACCCAAGATAGGCATTGTGTCAAGAATGTCCCACCCTTCTTTTATCAAGACATTGGCTGTAAGTGATGGAGATGACTTCCCTTCAAGACCCAGATCCTGGAAGACGTTGAACTCCTCAAACAACGCCGTCAGGTCATATGGCGTTGGTGATCCGCCCTGGGGTGTATGAGGGAGGATCGCCATATACTTCAGGTCAAATGTTGTTGACGGTGTTACAATACCGTCTTGGGTCTCTCTGTTTTCGATCATTTCGCCAACTCCTGCTCCAGCTGATTGACAAACGAAGACACATAATCTGGGTCGAGTACTTGGATGTTCCGTTTGGCTTCATTCTTACTGATTGCATCATCATGGTATGAAACTGCCGTCAGACCATAGTTAGCAATTATGGACGGCTCATCCAGGTCTAGGTTATATGCAAATTTGATAGCACGGGCGTCGGTCACATTGTTGAACTGGTCGACATAATAGGCTGTATCCCACATACCATCGATGCCGTAATCTGCAGTCAGTTCTTCAACAATACGGCGTTCCGGTTTCGGCCAGTCCTTATTGATGTCCATGATGCCGTTTATCAGACAAGGTATCCAAAACAACTCGAAGGATCCGTAAACGCGTTCTGCGAAAGACCTTGGGGTTTCCCCATCTTGGATCGTATACGGCAGGAGAAGCCCTTCGATGTCCTTAATTTTCTGTAAGATCATCACCCGGCGCGTTAAATTCTGTAACAGCACCTGATCATTCTCTTGGACATCTTGCAATTGATGCCAAACAAGTGGAAACTTCTCAAAATATTTCATGGCATCCTCTCTTAGAAGCTATCGCCTTCGGTTTCAAAGCGCCCTTTATGCAGAGGCTCCAGTTCGATGAAGGTCATGTCAACCTGCGTGGACACGATACCATCATCTTTGTGAACCGCGTATGAACTGTCCGGCGTCTCGTTGACGAACATGTTGGAAAGTACACAAGTGGAGATGCGGTGCAGCCACTGGTTACGCTCCCCATTGACCATGAACGTAATGTCGAATGTTGAAGGATGCAAGTAAAACGCGCTGGAATTCTTGTTGTACTTGTACTCTGGGTACATATGCATCTTGAACATGCGGATGATCTCACGGACCATCTTGGCTTCCTTCTGAGATCGCGGCGTGAATTTGAATGTAAACGGAATCTCACGGTTGCGAACACCCTGGAAGATCATCTCCACATATGGGTTGGTCATGGTGCCTGTGAACAACTCAAGGGTGTCATGAGCGTTAATGCTCGGCAGGAATGGAATAGCCTCCGACGCAGATTGGATAGCCTTGGTGGCAGCGAATCGCCCCATCTCCTTCCCGACGTTGAGCGCATCACCCAGTTTAAACTGAGTCATGTCTTGGGCGGCGCGGGAAAGGAACTGTGCCCCCATACCAGCCAGCCCCAGCTCGCTACCGTTCCAGCCAACACCATAGTTGGTTGTAATGGACTCAGGCATACAAAGTACGATAGACTCGTTTGAACGAACGTGACGCGCCCATGCATATTTGGTGATGGAACCAGACTTGGACCCATAGACCACAGGAGTATTCCCCAGAGGGTTCTGTATTGGGTTCTCGATAGTCTGAGTAGCCGTGTTGCCATAAGATGAACCGGAGATGCGGTTGATGTTGAATAGGACATAGTGTCCCAAGGTCTTACCCCCAGTGACGTCCAGGGGATAAGATAATTGCTTCTGAGCCTGGGACAATCCCTTCGTGTTCAGAACCTTGATCTTATCGATTGTCTTCTTGAAGTCGGCCATGGTCTCAGCCCTTAAATAGATAGAGTGTTATGGCTATTTAGGACTAGATTATGAGCAACTATCTTCAGGGGAAGTACACCCCGGTTAATCCCAAGAAGTATCAGGGGAATGTGAATAACATCATCTTCCGCTCTTCGCTGGAGTTGGTGGCTTTCAAGTTCTGTGATATGAACTCCGCGATAGTGAAGTGGTCTAGTGAGGAGACCGTAATCCCTTACATTTCCCCAGTCGACGGGCGCACCCATCGTTACTTCATGGACCTCAAGGTCTGGACGCGCCGTGAAGGGCAAGAGGAACTACAGGTCACCCTCATTGAGATCAAGCCCAAAGACCAGATCAAGCAGCCGAAGAAGACTCCGAACATGAAGGAGTCGACATTCAACAATGCGATGCGAACCTGGTTGGTCAATTCTGCCAAGTGGGAGGCCACCCGCGAACTGTGTGCCAAGAAGAACTGGAAGTTCATTATATGGACCGAAGAGCATCTTGTTCCGGGTGAAGATCCGGATGTTCGTAAACAGTTCGAATTGAAGTCGAAAAAGAAACGGGATATGGAGATGCAAGACCGTCGCCATGCTGAGCGTGTCAGGGTGCTGAAGGAACAGATGCGGAAGGAGATTAAACCCGCCCCAACGGAGCGGGATGATGGACTGCTCTTACCTTAACTTCTCTTGTGGTCAGGGGCGTAACAGGTATGCCTGTCGCGCCCAATTTGCCAGCCGTCTGCTCGCGCCTGTTTGACACACTCACCCCAAGTCTCACCAGTGTATTGTTTGAACCCGCACTTGGGGTGATGCTCTTCCCAAGCCCAACTGCATGCCTTGCAATCTGAGCATTCACAATAAAGATCGATGGTGTAACCTGAAATGATCATGATCAGTCTTCTAGGTGATCGTAGATCTTCTGGCGGAACGCATTACCACCAGCACAACCCTTGGCCAGCAGGTGGGTGCCGCCCGTACCGATCACGCTGATTGTTGAGAAGCCCAAGATGCGGCCTGTGATGGACTGATCAACCTTCACTGTCTCCACCTTACCAATGCGCAACTCATCAGCATCACGACGGATGAAACCACGTTTGACGATGACGCGCTTGTTAGTCACAGCGAATTCAGTTGTCAATACATTTAAAATTGTTGGTATCAGAAATAACAAGCTGAATCCAAATGTTGGGATAAACGTTAAAATAACCAGAACGTAAATCCAAAAACCGCTCCACCAAGTCGGGCGGGTGAAGGCAATAACGTGCTCGTCTTTGCCGAGCATACGATCTACATAACGCATGATAAATTCCTTATTTGTCAGGGTTCACTAAAACAGGGGTGGATACCAGTTCGCCGTTCTTCACAGAATGCTGGACTACAACAATCTGATCGACCATGCGATATACTTCAATCCCAGCAGCCAGCATTTCAATAATGCCGTCTATGATACGATATGGTCGGTCATAGAACACTTTAGCGATCTTGCCACTGTCGATAATACGACGGGTGCACTCTGGGCATGGACTATGAGTGACAAACATCACCAGACCACAACAGTCTTCGGTGTGCTGGGGGAGTTTGCTCAGAGCATTCTCCTCGGCGTGGATAACACCCACCGATACCAGTTGACCGTCTACTTCCTTCTCACAGACATTAGGAGCGCCAGGAGCAGTCCCGTTCCAACCGATAGACAGGGGTTGGTCAACACGTGGGTCAACGATAACACAGCCAACCTTCAGGCGCTGGGCATAGCTGGACAGAGCGTATGCATGAGCCGAGCGCATATGCGCAAATAACATACGGGGTTTGATAGCCATCACATCACCAGTTTCTTTTCAAGGAGGAAGATCATGTCGTCTTGGTCTGCACGACCAAAGATCTGACCCATGGCGACCATCTGGTGGACTTCCCTGACAATGATTTCTTTGCCAGGAGTAACTTCATCCAGGTCCATGATAGTGCTGACGCGGTCTACCATGCGCGGCGGGTGATTAATGTAGCGCTGCAGGTACTTCTCGCGAGTGGCGATCAAAGTGTTCAGCTCGGACAGCTCTGTCTCTTCTTCTGAGAAGCGCTTTTCCTTCGCCTGCAGTTCAGCCAGGCGCTCATACATTTCTTTTAATGGGGTCATTTCCGGTTCCTCTTAATAAACGAAGGGGAGTATATACTCCCCTTCTTCAATAACCGCTGAATCTTTATTCAGAGATAAGATTTACCGAGTTCGGTCAGGCGATAGAACGTCACCTCAGTGTTCGGCCAGTTCACGTAAGAACCGTCATGAACCATTGAGCCAGCTGGTTCGATCAACCCCTTGGCGAGCAGGGAAGCCCCTGTGCGGGGGTTGCCTTTGACGGAGGTGAAACCACCAGCGTTCGGACATACCCGGAACGTCCAGACGGTGTTGCCCTTGTCATTGGTCCAGGATTTGGGATGAAAGTACCATTCACCATAACAGCAATGACCTTTCTCAAAGTTCAACATTCCTAAAAGGACGCAGAGTTGATGTCCTGTGATGCGTGGCTTTTTCATGACAATACTCCTTTCAGAGCTAAAACGGAAAGCACACCAATAATCAACCATGTCGGGATAATCGGCTTGCAGTTCGTGTGGGTTTCTCCACCTTCGATGTTCGGACTTCCTTGTATAAGAACGTGTTCACAGGAAGCTCTGAATGTCATTACACAGCCCATCAACACAATCGGCCTGATATAATAACCCGTTTTAGTTTGCTTCACGATACATGGAGAGGAGAAGCGCAGATATGGATCCCCTTTCCGGTAGCCTGTGATTGTGACCTTCTGCACTTCAGAAGGCACTTTTTGGCCAGGAAAATAAATTTTCATATTTCAATCCCCAGATTGGTGTATAACAACTCAGACAGGGTTACAGGGCGCTTGAATTGTTCCCAACTACAGTTCAGGTATTCGCGCTCTTCGCGAATATTTTCGTGAAGATGACCATGGATATTATACGCCCAGCGGTCTAATTGATAAGGAACGTGAGTGGTCAGCACACGACCAACCGGAGTATCACGCTCATACATCGCACCAAAGGAGCTAATCCATCCCTCTTGATACAGCTGCATCAACATCTTGAAGCTGTCATGGTTGCCTTGCGCCACCCTGATGATAAAGTTCGGTCGCCAGTCATCGGGAACCGGGCGGCGCTTGAACTCATCAATATTCCGCTTGGCACCCTCGCGCATCAGGCGAATGAACCCCTCAGCCCCGATGAAGCAGATGTCGCCTGCAAGTTCAAGGACGTCTCGAGACTTCATTCCCTGGAAGATCGTGTCGATGACTGCAGCATCATGCGCCTCTTGGGTATCGAACCCACGGGGCTTGAAGATCTTCTTGTGTCCGAGGTGGGTGTCGCCCAGATACTTCACAATTCCTGCCATTATGGTCTCCTCAACCATTCTAAAATCGGTACGTTCACAAACCCTTTATGCCAGCGATGGGGTTTATGGCCTCTGTTGTGTTCGAGCAAACACGTGTCCGGTGGGACACTGAAGTGGATGCCGTCGATGTCGTAGTAATGCCCATCAATCAGAGTATACACATGACCTTCAATCTGACTGTAATGGATCTCTGCTTGAGGGTACACGTGCTTCAACAACAGAGCGACCTGGTAACACTTCCCGTTCTTCCCCACGTACTCGACATCCACCTGTTGTGGAAACACATCTTTGACAAGGTTTATCAATCTCGTGATGTCATTTACAACAACCGAACGTTTCATATCGCCTCTCCCGAGGATTCGTTGGTGAACCAATGATACTCTATCCCGGATATAGAAAAGCCCCTCACGGGGCTTGATCGTCTTCATCAGGGAATATACGCCATCGACCTATTCCATACCACTCACCGATAGAGTTCCATGTCCTTTCCCCAGGCCAGCCACCGACCGTGTAGTAATGCGCCACCAGCCGCCAGTAAGGAAGAGAGGCCATGTTCATGCCGCCGTCGGCCTTTAGGCAGGCCAAGTACCAATTCGTGAGACTGAACGCCTGAAATAACGGATGAAGGAACATGAAGTACAGGTAGCCCAATATGGCTGCGAACACCCCAGCTGTTACGATAGCGCCAATAACTGTGAAGAATATCATTCTTTCACTTCCAGACCCATCAGATCTTCCATGGTCTTCTGAATACGCAGCCAGTCAAGCGCAGCGTCATAACGAGGGTCATGATAGACCATACCTTCCAGTTCCCACGCCTTGATACCAGCATACCGATCCTGCTGTCCAACACCCTTCAGCCAACTCACGATGTCGAAGGTGTGGTGGTAATCCCAAGGCTCGTTGGAGTCCTGCTTACACGTCACCTCAATGATGTGCTGAGCCTTGCGCAGATCAAACAGGTTACGGTCACACCAGTCAACCGAGCGCGGGTCTACCCCAAGACGATGACAACCCTTGCGGATTTCATCGGCCAATTGGAAGATAGAGATGTCATCTTCCTTGGGATACAGACTGACGGCGCGAGCCGCATCACACGGGTTACGTTTACCCGCCCCAACCACCATTCTACCGTCCCCTGGTCCTTCACGCGACCAAGTTCGAGCTGCTCTTTGACATTCAGCTTAATGAACGTCGTGCGCTCCTCAACCAGCTGCTGAAGAGTATAACGCTTGGTCAGGTCGGCGATGGTGTGTGCCCAAGACAGCATGACTGCATCATCCCAGCGCCCCAAGGTTTCACTGTCGGCCACAGCCAAAAAATTTGATTTATACATGTTTATTCTCCCAACACTTTATTTTGGCTTTTACTGTATAATAATTTTCATCAATGAACTTTTTGTTGACGCGCTTAATTTCTATCTCTGGGCAAAGTAACCCTATAGTTTCCCTCAAAATCTGGCTCACCCTGGCCTGTGAAATACAATAAATTTCTGATACTTCTTTCGAACTAGATCCAGACATGACAAGTTTTAGGATATTGACCTTTTTATAAAATTCTTGATCAAACGCGCATATCATTATTCACCCCCTCCACCCGGATAATTTCTTCTTCAGAATCGACGACGTTGATATCATCGTCCAGCGCGTTCAGATTTTCCATGTCTTCCGCAAACTTGTCTACTTCCATGATGTAGAACACGGGGACAACCCGGCAGCGAGTGTCTTCATACAGGGTTTCAGCCAGCGCTTCCACCTGGCGGACAACGTCATACAGATTCAGACCGCCGATGCCACAGCCGATAGCAGGCAGGCCGACATAGACAGTTTCGTCTTTAGTTGCTTCCACAATTTCATGCACCTGCTCAAACAGGGTCTGAACAGAACTGATGACAGACGGCATGCGAGCATTCGGACCTGGATAAAACTGAGTGTAGAGGTTCGCACCCCAGACACCAGTGCTGTGGTCAAATGCATAGGACATGCCACCCAGGCGTTGCTCTGGACCACGAGGGTCGTTAGCATCGACTTCACGCAGGGCTGGGAAGTTGTTACCGATGTGCAGGGCAATACCAGCGCCCATGGTAGACCAACAGTTGGCACCGTGGGCAAAGATGTCGATCAGATTGAAGCTACAGGCGGCTTTCAGTAAATCGCCGCCATTGATTACATAGGTTGTCATGCGTACTGTCTCCATTCAATAATGCTGTTGTCAACACATGACACCTGGATGATGCCTGTGCGGTGGTGATAATCAGTCATCTGCATGATAAAGTTGTTCCCATTGCGGATAATGGTGTTGACAACGATACCCTTGGCAGCAAGGCGTATTACAATGGCAGTACAAAGGCGGTCCATGTAACCGGACACAGAACCTGGTTCGAAGCATCGCTCGAACAGATTTTCAAATTCTGGGTTCATTTGATGTTACCAAACAAGAGGTCGAGGCGGTAATAATACCGCCTTTTTCTTCAATAGAGGTCTTCGGAAAAGAGTTCGCGGAAAGGGGTTGTCTTCAGGCGCACCTGATTAATCTGTCCAGCTTCACGGGCTACGATGCACGCCTCTTCACGAGTGAGGAAGTTGCCCTGGTTGTCGATGAAGCCCTGTTCGCGGGTATGGGTGGATTTAATGACGCCTGCTTCTTTCAGGATCTTGAGCTGGCTGTTCATGAATCGGCTGTGGTGACGGTCAGCAACGACGATTACATCACCATATTTGTTGGCGGCAGCGACCACACGGCGCTCCCAGGCACCTTCGACAGGAAGTTCACGAGTGTACAATGGAATCATCGTATCGCCGATGTCATCCCCTTTCACCTGTGAGAACAACTTGCCTTCAGTGCCCGTTGGGAGTTCACGAAAATATCCCAGTAATTTCATAATCTATTCAATCCAAATTTCAGGTTCAGAGATGTCGACCATATCCACTGTCTGGTTCTTCAGATCATGGAAACAGTCGCCGAGGAATTGTATTTTGCCGTCGGTCAGGAACAGATGGCAACGTGATGCTGGATCAGATGCATTCACCAGCAGGCTCGGTGTGAACGTAGGCTCAATAATATTGTTGTTCCACATCCACATCAAGACCTTGGATTTCGCCCTTAATGCGATACAGATGAAGTATATCACACCCAGGACAATGAAAATACAAGGAATCATCCATAGACAGAAGTTTAGGGCTCAGAAGCTATGTTATGATCAACCATCTACAGTGGCTTCAGGAACGTAGGGGCGCAGTTCACCAACCAGTTTCGGAAAGAGTGCAAGCCCAAACAGATTGAAAGAACGCATGGTGCCGACCATTGCAACATCTTCCCCTTCCTCGATATCTTTCAGGGCGCACATTGGGTAATATTCATCGACCTCTGGGTCTTCCGTCTCACCATAGAGACCAAACGCTACCTCCTCTTTGATAAAGCGAGGAACCAGGAAATCAAATAGGAAAATGATGAATACCATAGGTGCTGCAGAACGGAGATAGAACATAGCACAACCCTCCAGGTGAGGAGGGGCGAACCCCTCCGATGTTATAGGCCAAGAGCCTTTTCAAGGTCATCAAGGTCTTCAGTGTAAAGATCGATGTCCTCTTTCTTACTTAATTCCTTATGTTGTGCTTCAAGGTTCTCAATCTGCTTGAGTAGGCGCTCACGGGCGTCCAGAGTAATAGACGACAGAGGCATCTTGAACAACTCGTCAAGATCACCACCAAAGTCCGGGTAGTCCTGCATGAACAGAGACTTCAGCACGTCAATCTTTTGGCGGAGATCAACACGCGTCGCCCATTCAATGAACACCGCCCGGTCACCCAGCTTGCGGATCCTGTCTGCCATGTCCTTCAACAGATACTGGCGACGGTCTTCGTACCGTGACAGGCGATAATTGAAGAACGGCAGCAACATGTCCCGCCAACCAGAATAACGATGAATAACACCGTCTTCATCCCATGCTGTCCACACAGGCTTGGTGGCTGAATACAGCTTGAACATCTGCTCAACCTGCTCGTCACTCAGCTTAGAGAGTTCGCCGCGCTTAAACACAACCGTGATATCCCAGCCATCTTCTGTCGTGTCGTTGGCGTACTCGGTGAGGATACCAGCCTTGTACAGAGGCAGCAACACCTTGGTCTCATAGGTCTTGGCAAACCAACCCACTGGGACTTCGGTGATATGCAGGGTCGTGGCATTGACGCGACGGAAGATGCCGCGACTGTATGCTCTTCCTTCCTCAGTATAGCCTGTCTCTCCTTTGAAGCCGTTCCAGTACGGTTTTAAGTCTTTCGGGTCTTCGCCACGGAGAAGCGCTCTCAGGGCATTCAGCACGGACTTAACGCAATGACACGGGGTGTCGGTGGAATATCCGGTGCCGATACCATTGATCCCATTCACCAGGAACATGGGTAGGATGGGCAGAAAGAACTTCGGCTCCAGTCTTTCTTCACCAAGGTAGTTGTATTCCAAAATACCCTCATCCTCCTTGCGGAAGATCTTGCGGATAACGTCAGATACAGCGACGGATATGTATCGGGCAGATGAAGCATCACGCCCCATGATAGAACCAAACTGGCCATCGCGGTCAAAGTACGGGATGTTGTTCGTGCCTGGGAACCCCTGAGCCATGTTCACGATAGTGCCGCTCATGTTCTCACCACCAGACTTGTAGTTGGTGCGAGCGGCGGCGAACATACCAAGGCGGTCAACAATCTCCTCCTTGTTGTACTCAAGAGCAGCGAAAAGGATCTTGCGCTGGCTTGGCTTGAGGCTGTCAATCAGCTGAGGGATTTGACGGATGCTGTTGACCACAGAAAACTGCTTATGGTCAGTGTTGACAAAGTCCGTTACAGTAATGCTCTTAGCAACCATCTTATTCATCCTCAGTTTCAAACAGGCAAACATCGCTAAACCAGGTTTTACGGTAATCGGCAGCCTCATCACCGAAGCCATTCTTCAGTGACTGTTGGTAGCCATCGTCCAGCGTGACCGTCGTAGTATACGCATCCAGGTTGTTTAGAATACGTTTGAAGTCTTCAGTG
>CYGL01000172.1_pt1 | contig 34609 bp, 59 predicted proteins | sample 485531 | NCBI WGS metagenome assembly CYGL01 (sample SAMEA3497897, study PRJEB9818) | human gut metagenome | reverse complement strand
GAACCAAGCTTCATGCCAGAAGATTTATGATGCCGTTCACTCTGTTGGACTGGGCTTCTTTGGGAGCTACGGATTGCGGACGGAATCAATGGATTGGTTGATGCTGTTGACTGGGATTTGTTCGGTAGATTGTTGGCAAGCCGGTTTACAGCGGAGTTTGATTTCTTAGGCGGTTTTTTGGGTCCAGCTTGACTGGACTTCTATCTTAAACGCTTTTGTCGATGGATTCTCCGGTTTCTTCAACGAACTAACAGAGTGGATTCAAAGCAAAGACTGGTCGGAAATTGGCAAAGCGGTAACGGAAAAGATTTCAAACGCATTGCAAAATGTTGACGTTGGAAAGCTCACTAATGCGCTTTTTGATTTCATTATCAGTGCAATCTATGGTATTGCTGATTTTCTTTCCGGAACGGACTCTTATCAGCTTGGGCAAGACCTTGTTGATTTTGCTATTCGAGCCGTAACATCTGTTGACTGGGCAGGTTTGTCGCAAGCTATCGGTCGGTTCTTCGGCGAAGCGTTCATTGAAGCACTTGACTTCATGGGCGGTCTGGTTTCTAGAATCGCTGATTATTTTGAACAAAAAGTTGCAGAGGGTCCATTTGATAATGTTGGTTTAAATATCATTTACGGTATTTATTACGGCATTCGAGACGCAATCACGAATGTCGCTTCTTGGATTGTCGAAAATGTGTTTAACCCATTCATCAACGGCTTTAAGTCCGCTTTTGGAATCAATTCCCCATCTACCGTAATGGCCGAACAGGGCGGTTACATTATTGCTGGATTAAAGAAAGGCATTACGGATGCTATTTCTAGCGTAACTGAAACCGCAAAGAAGATTCTTTCTGCAATCAAGAGTGCATTCGACAATTTTAGTCTTTTTGATATTGGCAAGAATCTGATTCAGGGTCTTATTAATGGCGTGAACAATATGATTGAAACGGCCAAAAATGCTGTCGCAAATGTTGGAAATGCGGTCATTGATAAGGTCAAGAACGTGCTCGGCATCCACTCCCCTTCTACAGTGTTCGCAGAAATTGGCGGTTACATCAGCCAGGGCCTTGCAAACGGCATTGCCGCATGGACCAGGTACGCTGAAAATGCGATGAATGGTCTTATTGACGCCGTCCGGGAAAAAGGAGACGAACTGATTGACTACGGTGCAGACGTTGCCAATGGATTTGTTGACAACATGGTCAATACGTTTGATGCAAAGTGGAGCGAAATTGACAGAGGCCTTAAAAGTGATTTTATCGGCACAATTAAGGGCATGATCGATGCAGTGAAGAACGGCGACATCCAAACCGTCGCCGAAAACACCGCAGCTATTATCTGGAAGGCGATGGGAGAGGAAAACCGTAAACAAGTCAAATCCTATGCATCCGACCTTGTTTCCAACCTTACCAGTGCTCTCAAGACCGTTAGCACCAAAGTGTTTTCTTCTGCAAAACTTGTCGGAAAAAACATCCTAGCTGGAATCACCTCGAAGTTCGGCGAGATTTCCGCACAGGTCGTTGGGCTTGGAAGCAAGATTTCCGCATCCTTTTCTTCTTTGATTGGACCCATTTCTGCGTCTGGTAAAGCAATCAGTCTCGGCCTTTCCTCTGGCGTTTTGAGCCAATTCCCATCTATCATCGCAGGTGTTGCTGGGCTTATCGGTCAGATTGGTGCTGCGTTTATGGGTATCTTGCAGACAATCGGTAGTGTATTGACTTCTCTCGGTATTCCGACTGGCGTCATCATGATTGCTGGCGGCGTTGCGATTGCAGCTGCTATCGCCGGAATCGTTGGAACGCTTGTCGGGAAATACGGCACGAGTTCTAAACCATCCGTGGACAATAACTACTCAAGCTATCCTGGCACGAGTGATTACGATTCTGCCAATGGCTCCAATACATCTGTCGGCAGCTATTATCCAAGCTCTTCCGTTAGTGGAACAAGTTCCGCTGAACTTCGCAGTGCTGTCCATGACGGCTGCTATAACGCATTCCTTGATATTTTCCAGCGGTACGGAGACGAACTTACCGGAGGAAAAGAGCTTAAGATTTACCTGGACGGCAAGCAAATCACTGCATCTGTGGAAAAGCGGCAGTCAGAACGTGGAATGCAGATTATGGGAAACGAAGTTTACAGCTACTAAGGAGGTCTACGTTTTATGCAATCTCTCGTCACGATAAATGGCAGAGAAATACCGGAGCCTTCTTCCTACGATGCCACAACAAGCACTATAGTCGATTCTGGACGAAACGTACAAGGCAAAGTCGTTGGGTCTGTGGTTCGGCACGATGTTGCAAAGATTTCCCTAAAATGGAATTATCTCACCGCAAAGCAGTGGGCAAATATCATCGGGCCGTTTACCACAAACTTTTACTGCACTGTTCGGTTTTATAACCAAGCGACTGCAAGCTACACGACAAGGCAAATGTACGTTTCTGATAGAACCGCAGGGATGTGGAGGCGATCTCCGTCCAACGGAAACGTCATGGGATGGGTTGGAGCGGCCCTTAGCCTGGTTGAAGTTTAAGAGAGGTGATTATTTATGAACTTTCAGCCTTCCGACAAGTGGCTTGAACAATACAATAACACACTTGTTCCGGAAATGTTTGTTCGTATCACTTACCACGTTTCTGACGATAAGGCACAAACAGATGCAATCGCTAGTTCTGTTAATCAGGTCTCATTCAGTAGCACTTCATCAGTCACCGACCTGGATGCTTCTTCTCCGGTCAGTTATGCCACAGGAGAACCCAATTTGTGGGTTCTCGATGGGAGCAAGGTTTTGGTCCCGGATTCTGAACCGTATGAGAATGCTGGTTATGTAAGCATGGATTGCGTTTCCGACGCAAATCATCCCATCATCACTTTCTCTTTTAGCAAAACACACGTCGAAAAAATTCCAGGGGTCACAATTGTATGGTCGTCCGTTTTAAATGAGTTTGCGAAGTCTTTTAAATTGACGGCTTATAACGGTAGCGAGATCGTTGCTTCAAAACAAATCAACGATAACCGCTCGGTAGAATCCTCTGTTGATTTCGAGGTTTCTGGATATGATTCTATCAATCTGGAAATTTTGGAATGGTGCATCCCAGATCGTAGAGCCAGGGTAGAGCAAGTAGAATTTGGCCAACGTATTCGATTTAGCAAGGCGGACTTGCTTTCCTACACCCATGAATCAAAACGTGACCCGATTTCTGGCCAGCTTTCTAAGGATTCCGTTTCGTTTTCTATCGACAATTCCGAACAGCGTTGGAATCCTGTAAATCCGGGTGGGCTTTTACCAGTACCTTTACGAACGTCAAGAGATTACGGTTCAGTATGGCATGGACTTGGGGAATTCCATTGAATGGATTGACGGAGGAAAATTCTTTCTTTCCGGTTGGACAATCCCGGCAAATGGTATAACAGCTTCGTTTGACGCCAGGGACGCCTTTTCTTTCCTCCAGGATTCTAATTATACCGGACACACAAGCGGAACCCTTTATCAAATGTGCTTCGATGCATTAGAGCTTTTGGATGTTTCCGGTGTGTCTTACGAAATCTCGGAAGAATTAAAGGACTACTCGTGCGACATCTCCTCCGACGCTTCTTCCTACAAAAACGCAGACGTTCTTCAGCTTGCTGCAAATGCAGCTGGAATGGCTCTTTACCAATCCAGAGACGGAGTTATTCACGTTGAACGTGTTCCGATTTTCCCGGTCACGAGGTCCGGTATCGAGGAAATATCGCTCTTGAATAGCTTTAAGTACCCTGAAATAACGTTTTCCACGAAAATAAAGAACGTATCGTGCAAGGTCGGAAATGAATCCATTCTTTATCCAGCTGGAGCTAGCGGAAACGGTGCAACTCAAAGCATAAGCAATCCGCTTATTTCAAAATCCGTATCTTCTAATGCGAAAAATGCGTTAACTGAAACATACGCACTTCTCTCTAATAGAAGAAAGGTAAACTTGGAATTTCGTGCCAGTCCGCACATTGATGCGTTATCTTTTGTCAGAGCAAATCATCAGTTTGGGTATGCATCAAATGTTCTGGTGACTGATGCAAAGTATACCTTTAACGGCTGTTTTAAAGGGACAATGGAAGGATATATGGTGGAAAGTGTAAGTGCTCTTAGACTTGACAAAGATTCCGCTTCCGTTGCTCCTGAAGAGACTGTTCGGCTGACCGCAACGCTTGTGCCATCGTCAGAGAATTCTCCGGCAATCGGATGGGAGGTTTCCCCTCCTGACGTTGTTTCTCTATCCGTCGTTTCCAACAAAGGAGGCGTTTCCGTTTGTAATGTTTCCTTTGTTTCTAGCGGAGATGCTGTAATCACAGCTTCCGTCTCCTCCATATCCGCAAGATGCACTGTTATCAGCCAGGCTCCATCCTTGTCGGATATGCCGGAAGGCTCGTCTGTTTACATTCAGGAAAGCGGGGCCAATGTAGAATTTGTCGTCGCAAAACATGGGTATGAGCCTGACTTAAATGGTCCCGGAAGAACGTTTCTTATCAGAAAAGAGCCTCTTGCTGAAACGGTATGGAACCAGACACACGTCAACACATACGACGGAAGCTCCATCGACAAGCTGCTGAATGGAGATTACAAAAACAGATTTAGCGATGCCGTCAAGTCCGCAATGGGGTCTACCTCTTTCTACTACACGGTAGGCGGTAGCAATACCGAAATTAGAACGCTGTCCCGTAGCGTCTTTCTTCCTTCTATTTATGAAATGTTTGACCCAGAAGACAAAAACGCAGATGTTTATGTAAATGGCAGTAACCCATTTTTCAAAAAAGAGGGTTCTGTATTACCAAAGCAAACTCGAAATGTCTTTGTTCAGTCTTATAATGATTCCCTCTATCACATTATCCGCAGATGGTCACGTTCTCCTGCGCTACGAGATCATGATGGAAACCATATTGTGGGCCAACTCGTTGGAACTTACAGTCTTGGAACGTCTAGTGCAGGTAGAATATTTTTCTTCACAGAGCAGTACAATGCTTGGAGTTCCAACAAATTTAGCCCCGCTTTCACGCTCCCTTCTACTATAAAAGTTGGGAATGCAAAAAAAATCTTGCTTTAAGGAGAGACTATGTCGGTCTGGATTACAGACAGAAGCCAGGGTGATATTGACCACTTAAAACTCATTTATAGCAAGGCTACAAATGGGACCTGGACGGACGAGGAAAAGGCAGAGTGGATTTCCGGTATGAAAGGAGCTATTGACTACAGGGATTTTTCGAGGATAGAAGCCGGCATATCCGAGCTTGCTTCACTTCTCGGTGCAAACGTGGATGTAAAGACGGACTGGGGCGTAAACGGATATCTTACCACATCGGATGCTTCCAGGTGGCTGTCAAACATCGAATCTATCCGAATGAAAAACTCCGGTAGTACGCAAATAGCAACAACGCCTACTTCCATGAACAGGCTTTCGTTTGAAACAATGAATCAAATTGAAAGCATTTTGGCAAACATAGAATCGGTTGCCAAAACATACGTCACTTTTTCTGGAGAGTACATGACAGGGGAGGGTCAATATGGTTTTTGAAGACCGTGTGGCAAAATATCCCGGACGATGGACGATGGTAAAATCAGATGGGACATCTGAAGTCATCACTCTCGTTCGGAATGACGAGCCTACAAAAGAAGGAACCCCGATTAACGCAGCCACTTTAAATGAGCTGAGTACCGTTGCCGGGGCAATCAATGCAAAGGAAGAAGCCGTTACTGCGGCACAAACCGCCACATCCGAAAGAGCAAAGGCAGAACAGGCGGCCACCAATGCCGCAAATGAAGTTAAGGCTGACTTAAAAGAATACTCGGACAACGCTGCATCTAGTGCGGCTGCTGCTGCAGCCAGTGAAAGTAACGCGAAAACGTCTGAAACGGAATCGGCAAAAAATTTGCAGGGCACCAAAGAGTACTTCGAGCAGGTGCGCACCATCACCATCGGTGCACAGGGGTGGTATGCAACGCCGGAAGCCCTGAAAGCCGCCGTCCCTGTGGGCGAAAATGGCTGGTGGGCAGTCGTCGGAACCACAGATACCATTTGGACGTGGGACAGCGACACGAACACATGGAAAGACAGTGTGCAAAAAGCAGACCTGTCTGACTACCTGACACAAGATCAAGTCAAAAAGCTGCTTGAGCAGTACATGCCCCTTCGCCCCGCCACAGCGGACCAGCTGGGCGGCGTGAAGGTGGGCGACTATCTGGACATTGCCCCGGACGGCACCCTGAGCGGCAAGACGCTGTATGACACCATCGCGGCCAGTGTGGCGGTCAAGTCGGAGGCGCGGCTGGTGTGGAACTACCACGTGGAAACAGGGAAAAGGTGGAAAACCTACGACATCAAGATGCCAGACGGGCTTGACTATGTGCACGTCAAGACACATTACAACAGCAGCGGCGGCGGTGAATACGGTGAAGAAGTAGACATTGCAAAAGGTGGCACCGTGAATCATAACATCGGCGTGAGCACGGCTTTTCCGTCCAACACCACTTTCCGGCCGGACGGGACCCTGCACTTTGAATTGACAGGTGACTTCTCCACAGGCGGCTACACCGTAGACATCTGGCTCTCCGGCTACCACTACCCCACCATTGCAGAGCTGCTTACCGAGACACAGGCCGCCCAGGCCGATGCCGACGCACTGAACCTTGACCAGGACTACCGCCTGACTCTTTTGGAGCTGGGTGTGACCGATGATGACACCACTGACAACACCTAAAGGAGGAAACCAATATGGCACTGTATAACACCTGCAAGCGAATGATCGAGCGCGGCCAGACCGCTGGCATGAGCAAGAAGCTGGATATTTTTTACGCTGCCAACAAGCTGACCGATGACCAGTATACCGAGCTGACCGAGCTGCTGGCGGAGAAGGAAAAGGAAGCCGAAAAGACCAGCGAGTAAAGGAAGCTGACCATGAATGCATTTTTGACCGCACTTTTTCATTTTTTGAGCCGGTTCTTTGCCGCTTTGGCGGAAGAACAGGCAGAACAGGAGGACACAATGGCATCTGTGACCGAGTGGACAGGAGAACCGCCTTACCGCTACATCGACGTGAGCCGGTATCAGGGGGACATCACGCTGGAGGGCTGGAAGAAAATCAAGGCTGCTGGCTATCAGGGCGTCATGCTCAAGACTGTCAGCACCAATCGCAAGCTCTCCAAGAGGCTGGACGGTCTGTACATCGACCCAACCTTTGAGGCGAACTACCGCAACGCAAAGGCGGCGGGCTTGGCCGTGGGCGTGTATTACTACACCTACGCCATTACCCACACGATGGTAGATGCAGAGCTTGCCCTGTTGGCTGACGCCCTGCGTGGCAAGACGCTGGAAATGCCTGTGGCAGTGGACGTGGAGGACAACAAATTCCGGGTCCTGGGCAAGCAAGCGTTGACCGACCTGACAGCCTACGCCCTGAAAAAGGTGGAGGACATGGGCTTTTATGCCCAGCTGTACACCTACACCAGCTTTGCCAAGACCCGCCTGTATATGGGCGGTGCATCCCTCAGCCCCTACGACGTGTGGCTTGCAGACTACACGGGAAAGACGCCTGCTGTGACCTTTGGCTACAACGCCCACCAGCACACCAGCAAAGGAAGCGTGCCTGGCATCACTGGCAACGTTGACCTTAACGTGACCACCCGAAACTACCCTAAAATCATCTGCAAGAAGGGCCTGACCCGTCTCCGGGAGGGCAAATGACCGAAAAACAAGCTCTCGTTTGGATGCTGGGCATCCTGGGCAGCGTGTGCGCCGGAGCTATCACGGTGGATAAGATACTGGATATCATCCACAAGTACCTCAAAAAGGCGAAAGAGCCGGACACGGCTCAGAATTTGCGGCTGGATGAGCTGGACCGCCGCATTGGAGCCTTGGAAAAAGGATATCTCTCTCACGGTGCCGCATTGACCCGAGACCTTAGCCGATTTACCGAAATTGATGAGGTGAACCGTCTTACCCTGGAAGCCGTCCGTGCTTTGCTTGAATCGAAGCTGACCGGAAATAACGTAGCGGCAATTCAAGCAAGCAAATCGAAAATTGATAACTACCTGATGGAAGGAGTAACAAAACATGGAAGCAATGCTTAACTTTATCCCTACCCCCGTCGCCCTGGTTCTGATGGTCCTGGGCTTTATCTCCCTGGCCGTGGGCGCTATTCGCCTGGGCTACAAGCAGTACGTCAAGGCCTGGGCCTTGGAGCTGGTGACCATCGCCGAGGACAGCATCATGGGCAGCGGCCAGGGTGCCAAGAAAAAGGCACAGGTCTTTGCCGCACTGCGCGGCGCACTGCCGGACTGGCTGAAGCCCATTATCACCGACGAAGTGCTGGATGCCGTCATTGAAAAAGCCGTCGGCATGATGAAAAAGGCGCTGGCGGACAAGAAGCCTGCCATCACTAAGGAGTAAAGCATGATTGAGCAAAGCGTATCTCTCGCATCCAATGGCGTCGTCAAAGTGCCGGGCTATGAGCAGCTGGTGCGCTTTGGCTACACCAAAAACAAGGGCGTGTACCGGCTGCGCATCGAGGCCGCTGGCGAGTGGAAAGGGCTGGCTATCCGCTGCTTCTGGCACGTCCCGGACGGCAAAGACCCGGCATCCTCGCTGGTGGTAGACGGCTCTGTGGCCGTGCCTGCCAGCGTGACCGCACAGCCCGGCAATGGCTGCATCACCTTTGAGGGCAGCGACGGCACCAAGACCGTCACCAGCGCAGACCTGCACTACCGCGTCAGCGCCAACAGCGGCACAGAGGACGGCGACATGCCGGAGCCGGTCACTCCTGCATGGCAGCAGCTGGTGGATGCCGTGCACACCGATGCCACCGCCGCAGAGCAGGCCAAGACCGATGCCCAGACCGCTGCAAGTGAAGCCGCCACCAGTGCAGGCAACGCCGACCGGAGCGCTCAGAAAGCCGCTGACAGCCTGAAAGCGCTCAAAGACGGCATCGCAAACGGCGATTTTAAGGGTGAAAAGGGCGATCCCGGCCCGGTCGGCCCGGTCGGTCCACAGGGCGAGCGTGGCCCTCAAGGCCCTACCGGTGCGACTGGTGCCACCGGCCCACAGGGCGAAACTGGTCCCCGTGGCGAACAGGGGCCACAGGGCATTCAGGGCGAGCGCGGTCCGCAGGGTGAGCAGGGGCCGAAAGGAGACACCGGCGACACTGGACCACAGGGGCCAAAAGGCGACGTTGGCCCGGCAGGTGCAGACGGCAAGGACGGTCTGAGTGCCCCGCAAATCGACGATACCGCCGTGACAGACTCCGCCCCCTGGAGCAGCAAGCACATCGTGGATATGCTCTGCCCGCCGCTGGAGGAGACTGGCAACCCCGTGACGTGCTACCCCGTGGCAGGCTATCCGCTGGGCTGTAAGGCGAGCTGGGAGCCGACGCAAGAAGGCGCAGGAGACCCATCACCTGACAATATCAGGCCTATCAAGGGTAGGGACAGCGTGACGGTGGAGCGGTGCGGGGGAAACCTGCTGAACATCACTCCTTTTACTAAGAAAACAGAAAAGGGCATCACTTATGAATATGTCGCTACTGGCGGCGTGCGTATCTCTGGTACATCGACAGCTACCGTAGTTAGCCCTATGTTTGCGATTAGACACCTGCCTCCCGGCAAGTATTTCGGCGTTAATGCAGACACAGGTGTTGCCGCATCTGTCGTGGTACAGCGCAACGGGAGCAATCAATGGCTGAACGCGAAAGGCGTGTTTAAGATTCTGGCAGGAGATGTAGTTAAATACTGGTGCGCGAGTGTGGGTAAAGGCATTACGGTAAACACAACCGTATACCCGTACATTGTCCCCGGCACCACCCCTCCCACCGCCTACTCTCCCTACACCGGCCAAACCGCAACCCTGACCCTGCCCCACACCATCTACGGCGGCACGGTGGATGCGGTTACGGGAGAGGGGAATGAGAGGTGGAAGCTGGTGACGCTGAATGGCACAGAATCATGGGGCACATGGGGACTCAATGCTAACAACCCTGCTGTTACAGGATTCTATACATATGACATCAACGATTATGATGTTGCAAGCGTAAAAGTCATTGGCAGCCATTTAGTGTCAGAGATCAACGCTTGGGGTGGGAAGAATGTCGGAATCGGACTTGCGGACGGTGGACATACGCGCTACTTAATTTACAACATGCCGACTAGCTTGCTTCCAGATATATCAGCGGGGCATGAAGTTGCTTCGTTGAAAGCCTACCTCGCCGCCCAGTATGCGGCAGGAACCCCCGTGCAAGTCGCTTACAAGATGGCAACGCCCACCCCCATCACGGCCACTGGCGCACAGCCAATCCCCGCTCTGAGCGGCACAAACACGGTCATAACCGATGTAGACAGCGTGACTGTGACGGGACGCGCAGACCCGATTAAGCGGATCACTGACCTTGAGGACGCAGTAGCGTCCATGACCTAAGGAGGACTGACTATGGGAATTAAATCCAAAGCCAGGCACGACCTGACCTTGCGCTCTATCAAGCGGGAAATCGCTGCAGGACGCGATGTTGCGTTCTGGCTGGATAAAGCATACGTCCATTTGGACAACGGATTGTTGGACGCCGACGACATCGCAGAGATTGAGGCTCTGGCGCAGGCGTACTACGACGCGCTGGACGCGGAGGACAAAGCGAACGCGAAGGAAATCACACTGTAAGGAGGATATCATGGCAAGCACTACATACCGCCATCTCGGTGACGTCACCGAGATGTTCGCCGCACAAGAGCAATTTCGTAACATCACGAAAATGGTCTGCGATTTTGTTAAGGCCAACAAAATTGTGGTATTAAGGCTCAAATTTGATAAAAAAATGCAAATTTGCGGTCTTAATATGGTAAAATGCGTATTTAAGCGCAATGCCGGACAGCTCCCGCAGCCTTTTTGGCTCGGTGCTGCCTGTGGCGGCGGCTCGTGTAGTGCTGCCCGCTGCGTTGCAAGGGCTTGACCGACAGCAGATTACCGCCGCCATAAAAAGCGCACCGCTTGGGAGGGTAGACCGTAAGATAGCCTTACTGCGGTACGTTGAGCGGCTTTCGCTGCCGGACATTGCAGCACAGACACATTACAGCCGGACGGCGATAGGATACCGGCTGAAAAGCATTGAAAAAATGCTGGATGTGTGATAAAAATTAACCCAACAAATACCACCCGGCCTCTAGGAGAAGCACATTTAGGGTGGATATTTGCCAGCTAGCCCAGTGCTTTATCTGGGAATGAAAAAAGCGGTTGCCAGATAGGCACCGACCAGTCTCCTGCTCGCCTACTTACAGTGCGTACCATGCGGGGAGACGCCTTTATATGAATTATGGCAAATAAAATATATCACGTTCTTGTCCCCGTGTTTTTCGTTCTCTCTGATTATTTTTGGGGCGGCATCAAGCGTTCTAAAAACCGTCCTTCCGTTTTGGTATAGTGCATTTATAGGCGTGGTTTTATCGGTATATGCGTCTTTGCATTATACGCCATACGATTTATGATTTGAAAGGTTACGGCCTTTGTAGAGAGCGGCATTGCCTGTGGGCAGTTCCGCTCTTGATTTTACAAAAGCCCCCTGCTTTGCCGAAGCCCTGCGTGCCACGCGGGGTACTTTGTAGGCAAAGTGGGGGATTTTATTTTATTCGCACTAGTTTTGTCGAAAGCATTGCCATATATTGGATGATGTGATATTTTAGCATTGCACTCCAAAGTGTGTACCCTTATCAGTTAAGCGCTCATGCGGATTTTTCCGTGTGGGCGCTTTTCTTTTTTTGTCCTTCGTTGTGCGTTCGTTGTCTTTCGTTTTCTACCGATGCAGTACACTGGATGCACAAGGAGGGATGTATTATGAGCTATTATCCGACACCCGGAACGCCTTACGTTCCGCAGCAGCCTGTCAATCCTTACGGTGGTATGGGCACAGTAGGGCTTGCCACTCCCCTGCCAAACACGCAGATGCAACAGGCGCAGCCGCAGCGTCCGCAGCCGATGAATGGGCAACAGCCTGTTCAGCAGTCGGCACAAGATGGCGGCTGGCTGCTTGGCAGACCTGTTTCCAGCAGGGAAGAGTTTTTGGCGATACCGTCCGACCTATACGGCAGACCGACCTACTGCCCAGACCTGCGCAGCGGCGTGATCTACTGCAAGCGACTCAACCCGGACACCTGCGAATCCTATGTGCAGGAGTTCTACAGCCCGGAAGCATGGCGTCAGATGCAAGCACAACAGGCACAGCAAACCGCTGCACCGACACAGCAGTATGTGCCTATTGAGCAGTACAACGCCCTTGTGCATCGGCTGGATGAACTGGAAAAGTGGCAGAAGAGCTTTTCTAAGCCTACTGCCGCAGCGAAGAAAGGAGAATAAGCGATGCCCTCCCCGTTTGATATGATTACTCACAGCCCCATTATGCAGCTTGCAAATTTGGCTCGTGCCGGACAAAACCCAATGGGGCTTATCCAGCAGTTGGGCGGGCAGAGCGCACCCATAATGCAGGGCTTGAACCTGATTCAGGGCAAGAACGAAGCACAACTCCGAACGATGGCACAGAACCTTGCCAAAGAGCGTGGTATCGACCTGAACCAGCTGGCAAGCGTCCTGAACCTGACGCTGCCCCGATAAAGCATCCCTCTAAGCGAAACGCTTCTCAGTTTTGCGGACTTGACAAAAACCGCTTTTGTTCGGCTTCGCCCATCGCATACGGCGGTGGGATAGCATAACGCAAAACTGAAAGGAGTTTTGTTATGGACGATTTTGCAACTGGCTATCTGGCTGGGCAGGACGGCGGCAATAACAACGGCGGATTCTTCGGCAACGAAGGTCTGTGGGCGGTTATCATCCTCGCCATCATCTTCGGCTGGGGCACAAACGGCAATGGTCGGAACGGCGGCGACAACGGCATGAACAGCTACATCCCCTATCTGGTCGGCACTGGCGCAACTGGGCAGGGCGGTGCAGACACTCGTGCGGCTCTGTCTGATGGCTTCAACCAGCAGGACACCTCTCGTGCTCTGCTTGGCATCCAGAACGGCATCTGCACTCTGGGCTATGACCAGCTGGCACAGATCAACGGCATCAACGCCAACATCGCGAACGGCTTTGCTGGCGTGAACAGCGCCATCTGTCAGCTTGGCTACCAGAACGCACAGCTGGTGAACGGCTTGGAACGCAGCGTGTCCAACGGCGACAACGCCATCAACCTTGCCATCATGCAGGAGGGCAACGCTCGTCAGGCTGGTCAGACCGCACTTGCCACTCAGCTGGCATCTTGCTGCTGCGAGAACAAGCAGCTGATCGGCGACCTGAAGTACACCATCGCAACGGAGGACTGCGCTACCCGGCAGGCTATCGCAGACAATGCTCGCGCCATCGTGGACAACTGCAACGCCAACTTCCGCAGCATGATGGACTACTTCACGCAGGATAAGATTGCCACTCTGACCGCTGAGAACCAGAGCCTGAAGTTCGCCGCTTCTCAGGATCGTCAGAATGCGCTTCTGACCACTGCGATGAGCGCCCAGACCGACACCATCCTGAACCGGGTCAATCCTCGTCCGATTCCCGCTTATCAGGTGGCAAACCCCAACTTTGGCGTGAACTGCTGCGGCTGCGGCTGCTAACCAACACACTCCCCGATAACACCGGGTGAACCATCGGGGCAGGGGTGAGACACCTCTGCCCCTGATTTTATTAGGAGGAAAACATTATGGCTTGCAAAACAAGCTGCAAACTCTGCCCCCATCTGGTATTAAGCCAGTCGGTGACGTTTCGCTAATGATACGCTCACCATCAACATCCCTGCTGGCGCATACCAGAACGGAGAGAAGTATTGCATCGTGGTTGCCCAGAGCATCCCGGACACGACCACCATCAACGCCCCTGTGGTCATCACCATCGGCGCAGGTACTACCGCATACCCTTTGACCGACTGCAACTGCGCTCAGGCAACCGCTGAGAGCATCCACACTCGCACCCGCTATGCAACCCGTGTGGCAACATCTGCCACCGAAACGGCCACGTTCAAGTATCTTGGATGCTTCTGCCGTTCCCACGCCGGTGCGCCTGCGTCCATTTCCTGAGGAGGTGTAGATTATGGGCAAGACTAATTTTCGCCGCATGATGATGCTCCGTGACCACGACAAAACCCGTGAGCCGGAGCGCGACCGCCTTGAGGAAGAGCGTGACCGCAGGGAGCGTGAACTGGAACGCCGTCTGCGTAAGCTGGAAGGTGGCAACGACCGCTATTCCTATTATCCGCAGGAGGAAAACCGTTATATCGACCCCTACCCTATTCCCCGCTACCCTGACATAGAGAATGGGCGCAGAATGCCGCAAATCGGCTTCTCACAGAACGGCGACTGGGATAGGCGGGCTGGACAGTATGAACGTGGCGGCGCAGACAGCCGCTCGATCAGGATGCCACGCCAGCACCTCACCCACGATGAAGCAGAGGAATGGTGCGACAGCATGGTGAATGCTGACGGCACAAAAGGCTGTCACTGGACGCTGGAACAGACACAGGACGTTGCCAAGCAGCGTAACATCACTTGTGACCCGAACGATTTCTGGGTTGTCATGAACATGATGTATTCGGATTATTGTCAGGTCGCAAAGCGTCAGTCTGTTGACACTCCGGGCTTCTACGCTGACATGGCAAAAGCGTTCCTTGAAGACGCAGATGCCGCAGATGGCAAGGCATATCTCTACTGGGATTGCATTGCTGATAAGTAAAACAAAAGAGGGGATGTGTCCAAAATTGGACAGACCCCCTCTTTATTTATCATCGCTGAAAATTCAGTTATAAACAGTGCCGAATTTTTGGCTTTGATAATTGATTGCTGAAAACCCAGCCGCCAATTCAGCCTAAGTCAATCTGGTCTTTCGATGCTGCAACGGACAGGTTATAGATGTACTCCCCTGCCGTGAATCCATGCTTGCGTGCTTCTCTCGTGACAAACGTCCGCTCGCTGTCGCTCATAAGGATTGTGATTCGCTTGCTACGTTTTCCGTCACCCTTCTGCCCCTGATGGGAAGTGTAAGGCTGAATCTCCATCGTGCGCTTTGCATCGTTGACAGGCAGGTTGGTAAGCGCAATCATAATCTGCTGGTTCTGCTGGACGATGGCTTGCAGGACTTCCGTGTTCTTCATTAGAACTTGCAAGATTGCATCGTTCTGAGCATCAGGCTTGTTTTCTTGCGGGGCAAGACTGTAATAGCCATTCTTGCGGAGAGACGGAAGAACATCATCGAAAACCCAACTCTCAAACTTCTCTGCGCCGGGCAACTTACTGTGGGTGATAAGACGGTAAACGTCTCCTTCCGGGATAAAAGTCACTTCAATCATCTTGTCTTTTGCTTGCGGGTGAGGTGTACTGCGTTTTACAGTATACCGACAATGACGTTTTACTGCATCTGGTGCATTGGTATAGCCAAGTGCCTTTGCCACGTCAGAAGCACAGAAAAGAATTTTACCATTTTCTTCAATCGTGCGAAGCTGACCAAAGGTCTTGTTCTTGAAAACGTGAAGTGCGTTACATCTCTTATTATCCATCATATCCTCCATATTCAACTGTTTAGCATCTTCCATTCCGACCTCATACGCCTTGTAAGTGATTCGAGATAACGCTTCCGCAATCTCGTAATCATCTTTATTGAGCGGACGACCGTTGCTGTTTTTCTTGAAGTTTTCGAGAATCTCTTCTTTCGTTGCTGGAATGTTCATTGGCTTTACCACAAAAATCTTGCTTGTAATGCAACTATGAAGATGATATAATGGATTTATCACCCATAATCGCATGGAGTGTAATCCCTTAAACTGCCGGTGACCGCCAAGTTACGAACAGTTTAGGGGATTTTTTATTTTTGATGTTCAAGCCATTGCTGGACAGCTTCACGAACGGCTTCTCCCTTAGAAATGCCGTTTTTTTTGCAATAATCCGAAAGCTGTTTGTCAGTATTCACATCCAAACGGACGCTTGTGCGAACACTGTTCGGGTTTTCCAGCTTTGGTCTTCCCATTCTTGCACTCATGCGTTCACCTCCACTTTTGAGCGCACATTAAGTATACTATTTGTGTGCTTAAAAGTCAATACCTGATACCAGGAGATACAGTTTGCAGGTATATCGTGTTTCACGACATACCTCAATCCTCCAAGAAATCTTCTAACTCAATTCTTTTCATCCAATACGAATTTTACGAGTTCTTCAATTTCTTCCAAATTGGCGATTATTTCATACCATCCTGCGGAATGTCCTCTATCGTAAGCGTACTCCCAAATTTTAGCCGTCTTTCTTTTCTAGAAATCCCAAAACCGACTTCTTCTTGAATTGTCTTATAAATCTCTTCGTAGATTTCATCTCTAACGCTTTATTTTCTCTTGATTCAGTCGCTTAACTTCATTGTCGTAATCATCGTTGTTCTTTTGCGCTTGCTCTTTGTTCCACTTTACCGACTTATCTTCGTCAAACACAAAATTCGATGGAACTCGCTTAAAACCATAAGGCTTGCATCCCATATTTGCCATTGCTTCAAATTTTTGCCCAATATCAGTCCACACGTCATTCATCTAAGAAATCCTCCAATTCAATCTTTCCCTCTGCCGCTGCAACTGCCAGAGCGTACACGAACTGTCCAATCGTCATTCCGTGCCGTCTGGCTTCACGGTTGATATACTTGCGCTCCTCTTCGCTCATAAGGATGGTAATGCGCTTAGAACGCTTGCCGTCACCGCTTGCAACGCCCTGATGCGATTCCGGCATCGGGATTTTTTTCTTTGTCAGACCAGCTTCGGCTAGTGCGCCGGGCACATCTCCCTGTTCGATAAGACGTTGAACTTCCTTTGCCTGTTTCAGCTTCTTTGGCTTACTTTCGCTTACTACGGCTTTGTTTGGCTGTGTTTTGCTGTCTTTGGCTTGCTTCGGCTTAATACTGCTTAACTGTGCTTCATTAGGCTGTGCATGGCTGTCTGTGGCTTCACTGGGCTTAATCTGTGCTTGTTCGGCTTCGTTCGGCTTTTCTTGGCTTACTTCTTCTTCCTTTGGCTCACTTCGGCTTAATGTCTGTTCCGAAAAAATAGGCTGAAAATCAAACCCGCCAAGTAAGCCTGTTGATTTTTTGCTGGTTGATTTCATTTTTCTACGTCCTCCATTTTCGCTCCGCAATAAGCGCAAAATCTCATCTCACGGTGGATTTTCGGATAACGCTCAATTTTATAATGGCAGTTTGAACATTCGTACCAGTCCCAACGCTCACCGTCTGCATCTACTCGATGATGAACTTCCCACTTTGCTGTTTCTTTCGGTTGAATTTCATCCATCAATTTTACATGGCGAATCACATTTTCTAAAGCAGCGTACACACTTGCTGTTTCGCTACGGAATCTTGCTTGGTCAGCTTGGTTTTGCAAATAGTAATTTACAAGTTCATCGGAATCAATCAGTCGCATTGTTATCCCCCTCCACAATCATCTTTGCCAACGCCTTGAAATCCTCTGCGCTGGTACTCTTTGCTGTATCACCGCTAAACAGGCTGTGCCGCTCTGCTTGCGCCTTACGGACACCCATAGACGGTCTAATCTTCACGTCCAACAGCGTTGTCCCCATGCTCTGTGCAATCACAGGAAGCTGCTCTACAACCTCTTTGGACAGGTTCTCACGGCTCTTGTACTGGTTCAAAAGCAGACCTTCAATCTTCAAAGTCGGGTTGAAGTACCTGCGAACATCACCGATTGTCTGCGAAAGCTGGCTCAAACCAGCCAGTGCGTAACGGTCTGCTGTGATAGGCACGATGATGCTGTTAGCGGCGATCAGTGCGTTCACAAGCGCAAGCCCAAGCTGAGGGGGAGTGTCCAACACAATGTAATCGTACTGCTCAGACACGCTCTCAAGGGCTTCTCGCAGCCGGAAGTTCTTGCCCATGTCGCGGACAAGCTGCTCGTCAATGTCCTTCAAGGCGTTGTCAGAGGGGAGAATATCACCGGCTTCGCAGTGCTGGATGCCCTCCTCAACCGTGCCTTGTCGGGTCATCACATCAAACAGGGTACACACATCCTCTGTCTGTGCACCGTAGGTATCCGTTGCATTACACTGGGCATCGCAGTCCACCAGCAGGACTTTCTTGCCAAGCAGCTGCAATGCACCAGCCAGACAGGTGCTTGTTGTCGTCTTGCCTGTGCCGCCCTTCTGGTTTGCGATAGCTATGATTTTTGCCATTTTATCACTCTTTCTTTTCAAAGCTCGTAGATATTACTGCTTTTCTTTTCTGCGTTTAACCAATCAAGCCATTCTTCCTTACTTTTTGGATATTTTTCTTTATGCTGAGAAATATCTTCTAAAAGCATTGAAAGCCGTAATTTATCCATCGTCCTAATTGCTTTTGCTCTGTTATCTTTCACACTTTCTCCTTTCTGTATCATCTGCTCATTCTGCTTAATGTGCTGCATCTGATTACTTTTGCAATGCTTCAATGGAATAGAACGCTGGCATATACTTGTCCACAACGCCCGCCTTGTCAACGCTTCTAATCAGATAGCCAACAGGTCTGTCAGGGAACGGAGACCTGTCCAAAGACAAAATGTCATTGTATGCAGCTTTCACCGTGTCGTAGACAGCTTCTCTGCGTCTCGGCAGCTTGATTTCTGGATGCTCTTTCTTCATCCACTTCTCAACTACTTTTGCCACGTCAATGCAGTCTTGCTTTTCCAGTTCGTCACACACAGACCAGTCGAAATCCTCATATCCGCTCCTGCGGGGCTTTCTGGCAGCTTTTTGCGGTTCGTCCGATACTTCGCTTGCCTGTGCTTCAATTAACTTCTCAGACGCTTTAATTTTGGGCTTAAACTTGACTGCCACAGCTTTTCGTGCCACAAGGACTGGTTCATAGGTCACAACAATGTCAGACATGGCATTGATTTCATCCACCGCAACGTCAAGCACTCGTTTACGAAGGTTCTTGTAAACATCGTAGCTGGCTTCCATAGCACCAAGTTGTTCTCTCAGCTTCTTCAAGCTGATTTCATGCGGCTTGCTGTCCATGTTCAGCCAGTCCCGAAGAATCGAATAGAGCAAGATGCTGTACTGTGACTTCATCCGTGACGTGTAACGCAGCCGATACCGAACATATCCGCTTTCGGCGATGTCAAAAAAGATAGAGCGCAGGTCAGGGTTACAGGTGATTGCCACAACATAAGACCTTGTTTCTGGTACATAGTCCAATTTCGCCCTTGTGAACAAAACAAAGCTTTCAAACGTACCCTTCTCTTTATCAATCGGAATCGACACTGTGTTGCCAAGAAAATGCTTGATCTGCGGCTCGACCCTTCGCGCATCAAGGCTTTTCAATCCAAGCAAGTCTCTGTACTCCGCCAAAGTGAACTCCACACGGCTGCTGTTTGGGTCTCTCGGATTTATTCTTGATAGGTAAACTTCCAACAACCGAAGTTCTCCTGCGGTGTAGTCCCTGAACTTCGCCCAAACAAGAGATTTGCTTTTCTCGACAAGGTTGTTATCTGATATTTTTGGCATCTGCTCACTTCCTTTAATGGTCTAAAAACAGTATATCACAAGTAGGGGGACGTGTCAATGATTTTCGTCCCCCATGGCTTGTCTTTTTGTCCCCCATGTCCTCGTCATTTTGTCCCCCGTGACTTGTCAAAACGTCCCCCATGCTTTGTCATTTCGTCCCCAATCTACATATTATATATTAAACAAGAAATAAACAAGAGGTTAAATATCATCGTTAAATAGTCGATGACGATAATTTTCAACAATTTTTTTATTTTTCCATTCCGGTTTGTGGATAACTGAACTCTGCATTTGCTAAATAAGACTGTAGCCGGAAAGAAGCTGTGCATTGTTAGCCACATTAAACGTGGACGGATTGTGGATAGGTGTACAAAAAGTGGATGAAAAACTTTTAATTCAATGCTATGGGGGACAGATTGACAAGACAACCAATCACAGACGATAGATTGACGATAATTCGTTATTTATTTTGCGCAAATGCTGCCGATTTACAGCCTATGGGGGACGAAATGACAAGGCGAATTTGCCCGATATGTGTACAAAAAGTGGATAAACGTGGACAAAATGTTCTGCGAAAACTACGATAATTCGACAATCAGCCACTTATATTATTTGGATTCACGGTATAGGAATCGTTGGACTTCATGGCTGCTTCCGTTCCAGCATCCTGCGCCTGATAGAGAATCTCCATCTTTGGAGCGGTTCCGTTCGGGTCTGGGTCTGTTCCGGTAGCCTGTGCCATTTCATAGTTACCGGACGCCATCCGGCAGACAGCGACCCTGTCCTTGAGCGGTGTGTGGAGGTTTGCCAGAATCTCCGTCAACACGCCGATGTGGTCTGAGCCGTGATCTCCGTACCGGATGTACAACAAGGCATCTATCTCATAGGAAGAACACTCCATCATAGCATCTATGAGAATCTGACGTTTTCTCATATCGGAAAGGTCATCTTCAAGATGCTCAAGCAAGCCCGGATGAATGCAAGCGTCCATGTATCGAGCCGCCGATACGCCGCAGCAGGTGAACCAGCGCATAGCCATCGGAAGGGAGATGGCTGCCAGACCTTGCTCCCAATTTGCTATTGTTCCACGATTCACGCCCATTCGTGCTGCAAGTTTCTGCTGGCTTAGGCCGGAGCGCATTCGCGCTAACTCCAATGCTTTAGCTGTTCTTACTAAATATTCATCCATAAATTCCCACCCTTTCAACAAAATCCGGCAAAACTGCTGGATTCGACAAACAAAAAAATGGAAAAAGCTGCTATGGAGAACCAACAGCAGCCTGTGTTATAACTGTACCATCGAAAAAACAATCAAAATAGGAGGTAACAACATGATTATCATTGACGGAATGCCCGCATCTGAACCGAATGAAAGCAAAACGCCGAAACCGTGGGAGGGTTAGTGTATGAACCAGATTGACACCATGCTCATTCCCTATGCCCGCCAGACCGCTTTAAAACTGGTCTACAACCTTGCAAACAACGATGCTGATAAGTTTGCTTACGAAGAAGCCAGAAACGTCCTAGACCGCGCCATAGCCGCCTTAGACGATGGGCGAGACCCGGCAGACAGCATCGAACGCATTGACGGACAGCTCGTAGAGCTGTGATTGGAGGAAAGATGGATAGGCACTGCCCCTTTTGACCTAAACGCTCGTGGATTCCCGAACAGAAGTTGCAAATACGCAGAAAATTGAGCATTTTTGCATTATTTTCTAACCAGTTGTTAAAAACGCCTTGAATTTACAACTGAATGATGTAAAATAAGCTCAAGCAAACATCTATTTTTACTGTCGGGAGGATATGCCACAATGAGCGAACAAGAAAGAGCCAAGATTGACCGATTTATAGCATGGCTGCTGGAACACCCAGAGAAGATTCCAGCAGCTGAACAAGCACTAGACCTAGAATAACAGAAAATCCCTTGCGCAGAGCTACACCAGCCCGGCACAAGGGATTCTTTTTATTACCGGGTCAGAACCATTTCTTTTTTCGGCTTTTACGGTAACGATATTTTCTGCTGTTGCCATACAATGCGCGGTCGTTGCCTTTTAACAAGGCCTGCATGAACCAGAAGCAAAAGGCACAGCCGCATAACAAATAATACACAGGCTCTCCTTACATTGTCTCGATTAGGTTCATCAATGCTTCGCGCTTCTCTGTCGGCATAGATTCAAGTTTTCTTCTAATCCGCTCCACTGCTGCATCAACTTCGCTTTTCGGCTGCTGGGGCGGGTTTTCTTTTTGCTCGCCAGTAAGTTCTTCAACTGTAACGCCTAGTGCGTTGGCTACTGGCAAAAGCATTTCATCTGGAAAATCTCTGTCGGTAGTCAGCATTTGAGAGATATAACCTCTGCTTTTTCCGATTTCTCTGCACACAAAGGATATATTCACACCTTTGTCGGCAGCGATTTTCTTAGCTCGCTCCACATTGCGCATAGAAAAAGACCTCTTTTTTTGTGCAAATAGCCAAATGTTCACAGAATTGAAGATTGACTATTGAAAAATAGCCACTTGGCTAGTATAATATGAAGCACAGGGCAAACAAAAACCAAGACCCCTGACAAATCTATCGGGAAGTCGCTAGAAAATGTTCACTTTGTACCTCGCAACTACATAGTAGCATATTTTCTAGTAAAATGCAAGCCCAGAAAGGAGAATGGCTAGTGAATCTTTCTAAAATCGACGAGTTTCGCAAGTTACATGGTCTGTCTCGTACTGACTTGGAAGTAGCTGCTGGTTTGAGCAACGGCGCACTGGGCAAGTGGGAACGCTCCGCAAATGGGCCGAGCATCAAGCAGTTGGTGAAAGTTGCTGATTACTTCCGCGTGTCGGTGGACGCATTGCTTGTAAGGGATAAGCAGTAAATCGTAAGAAAGGGTTAAAAATGAACGACATTATCTTATCTATGCAGAATGGCGAGCCTGTGGTTTCAAGCCGTCAGATTGCAGAAAACTTCGACAAAAACCACCGTGACGTTCTCAGGGCGGTGGACAACCTCAAAGAAGATGTGCGCAATTTTGCGCAGATGTTTTTTGAAACCACAGCGCCGGACAGCTACGGCAGGGAACAGCGGGCTTACCTGATGAACCGTGACGGCTTCACCCTGCTGGCTATGGGTTTCACCGGCAAGGCCGCTCTTGAGTGGAAGTTAAAGTACATTGCAGCATTCAACGAGATGGAAAAGAAGCTGACCGAACAGCCGCAGCTTACCCGCTCACAGCTTCTTGCAACCGCACTGATCGCAGCACATGAAGAACTGGAAGAGAAGGATAAGCAAATTGAAACCATGAAGCCGAAAGCTTTGTTCGCTGATGCAGTTTCGGCAAGCCAGAAAAGCATTTTGGTCGGTGAGCTTGCAAAGTTGCTTTCGCAGAATGGTATCAACATCGGTCAGAACCGCTTATTTGATTGGATGCGCAAGAACGGCTATCTCATTAAAGACCCGAAACGTAGCGATTACAACTTGCCTACGCAGCGTAGCATGGAGAAAGGCTTGTTTGAAATCAAAGAGACTACGATTCAACACAGCGACCACATTTCCATTAACCGCACTCCGAAGATTTCCGGTCGCGGCCAAGTCTACTTCGTAAACCTCTTCTTGAAAGCAAAGAAAACCCAGAAAGCGGAGGACTGAACATGGAACAGATTATCACCTTAAAGGTTGACCTTGAATACCCGGAAGAAGCGCACCACGCCATCGACAAGGCTGCGGAAGCCTACGAAGGAAGCAAAAAGCGTTGGGATGCCTTTGAAATCAACGAAGCTAAAAGCAGAGCACGGGATATTTTGGACAACTTGTGCAATGAAGGTTACAGCATGATCTGGACGGTTACGGATGGTGCTGTCGGCCTGACGATCTGGACAAATTTCAAAGAGCCTTGTGTTGGCCAGTGCTATATGCCCAAAGAAAGCCTGCACGACATCTGGGTTGAAAAGCTGGTTGCGCTGTGTGTTGCCACAGGTCAGGAAGTTCCGAAGTTCATCACAGATAAGGCCGGTGAGTGCTGGTGATGGAATTTCGCAAAGCACAAAGCCGCAAGCGCAGGCTAAAGCTTGCAATGGCTGCTGGCGTGTCAAGAAACGATGCCAACAAGGTGCTGTGGATGGAGAAATCCATCAACCAGTGCTTTGAACGGCATAACAGAGAAGCCGGACTGAAAGAGGAGATGCAGCGTGGAAGAAAAGTACTGTGAGCGTTGCGGCCTGTATCTTGGCGCGGTTAGATCGGCAAGAAAGTACTGTTCAGAATGCAAGCGCAAGGTTGACAAAGAACGTGACAGGGAGCGCAAGAAGGCAGCGCAAGAAAAAAAGAAGTCGGAAAAGACGTTTCCATCCATCGGAAAAGTGCAAGCCCTTGCGGACAAGCTGGGAAAGCATTACGGCGAGGTGTCGCAGATGCTCGCAACAGGGAAGCTGACCTATGAACGGTAAGTATTACGGAAAGCGGGAAATCCGATGGAACAGCTGTGAGAAGGAACGGCTGGAACACATCCAACGCAAGCGAAGGATGTCGAACGATGAAGAAAGCAATAAGCAACTTCAACAAAAGCAGTCCGTGGCAGAAACGCTGGAAAGAGCGTGAACCTTTAAGACTGAAACATATCGAGAAAGAAAGAGTGAACAAAAATGAAAAAAATCAAAGTAAGAATCACATTCACCGAAGCGGTTCTCGGCACATGGCCTAGCAACCAAAACATCGCGCGAGAGTTCATCGCCAGCAAGTCCCCTGATGCAAACACCATCGAGGACGAAGTTGCCGCTCTGGGTGCTGATGCTGTGGCTGATAAGGGGATGACCGTGTTCCCTCGCAATGAGAACGGCGAACCCATCCTGTATGACTACCAGATCAAGGGCTTCTTCAAGGATTCCTGCGGTATGCTTTCCCGTATTGGCGGCAAGACCGAAACTGGCAAGAAGAAGGCTGTGAACGAAAGCGGCAAGCTGACGGCCTACAAGAAGGTCATTGATGGTCTGATTTTCGTTCAGCCCCGCATGATTCCCATTCATGTGAATGGCGAGATTACCGAGTGCCAGCGTCCTCTCCGCGCACAGACGGCGCAGGGCGAGCGCGTGAGCCTTGCCAACAGTGAGCAGATTCCCGCTGGTTCGACCTGCGAGTTTGAAATCGTTCTTCTGGACAATTCTCACGAGAAGGCCGTGCTCGAGTGGCTGGACTACGGTGCTCTACGTGGCATCGGCCAGTGGAGAAACAGTTCTAAAGGACGCTTTGCTTACGAAATCCTTAATTAACCGCTATGGCAGAGCAATGCCGCGATGGGATCAGCAAGGGCAATGCGGTGATTTGACGAGATCTGCAAAGGCATGGCGAAGCAAGGCTCAGACGAGCAATGGAATGGCAAGGAAAAGATTGGAAAAGCAATGGCTATGTATGCAAGGCGTAGCTTTGATAAGCAACGGCAAAGCGAAACATCGACGTGAGCAGCGGGGGCGTTGAGAGGCGGTGCATCGCAAAGGCTAAGAGATGCAATGAGTGGAATTGATAAGCAAAGGAAAGGCAGCACAGAACATAGCGAAGGAATTGCATAGACCAGCTATGGCATGGAAAGGGGATAGAAATGAAAGCATTGGTAGAAATCATTATGATATGGGGCACTGTTCTTGCGGTGGTGTTTGCGGTGTTCCTTTTGAACCTGTGGCTGGTACATCTGATTGAACTACTGGTCGGCGCAAAAGGCACATGGGGAATCATCGTAGCGGCTGCCGTGATGGCAACTGTGTGGATTTTTAATTTTGGAAGCAAAAAGGAGAACAAATGAAAACTTTGAAAGGAGCGGCGTTGTCAATGATTGGTCTGGCTTCGGCAATCGCAGCGGTTGGCTGCGGCGACATGATTCAGGGCTGTCAGACCACAGCGCAGATGTTTGGCTGGGTAATCGTGTCGTGTGGGCTTCTTGCAACGGCTATCGTTCTGTGTGCACTTGCAATCAGCGCAGAAGAAGAAGAGCGAAGCGAATGCGAGCGCCGCAAAATCCAGCGCGTTGCCCACCACACCAGCGAGTGGAGGGATGCCCAGTGAAATGCCCGATGTGCGGCAGTGAGAATATTACAACGGTGGACAGCCGGTCAGACCATGACAGCATCGTTCGCCGAAAGAAGTGCCTTGCCTGCAACCACCGGTGGTCAACCATCGAAATCGACAAAGATCAGTGGTACAGCGCACTGCAAATCAAAGAGCAGCGAAAGAGAGGGCGACCCAAAGATGATTAATCTTGACAGATTCGGTGGCGTGACCGAGCCGGAGGATGGCGTGTACTTCCTGACCCGTGAGATGGAAGCGGAAGCCAGAGAAGCAGACCGTCAGGCAGAGATTGAGGATTTGCAGTCTGAAATCGAGGACAGGGAAGCGGAGCTGAAAGAAATGCACGCACGGCTGGAAGAACTGCTGGCTGGCTGATTTTTGTACAGCCAAGTTAAGCCAAAGTAAGAACAATGAAGCCTAATGAAGCCAAGAAAGGAAAGAAAAAATGGCAGTATTAGTAATGGTCTATGGTCATTCCGGCAGCGGGAAGTCCGCCTCGCTTCGGAATTTCGACCCGGAACAGGTGGCGGTTATCAACGTGCTTGGCAAGCCGCTGCCGTTCCGCAGCAACATGAAAACCTATATCACCAACGACTACGGCAAGATTGATGCTGCGATTCACAGCACAAAGCGCAAGTCTATCGTCATTGACGATGCCACCTACCTTATGACTGGCGAGTTTATGCGGAACGCAAAGGTTGCCGGGTACCAGAAGTTCACCGACATGGCAGCCAACTTCAACGCCCTGCTGATGCGAGCAAAGGAACTACCGGACGATGTGGTGGTCTACTTTTTCGGTCACAGTGAGCGTGACGGCGATGGCGGCGAGAAGTTCAAGACCATCGGCAAGCTGCTGGACGAAAAGGTCTGTGTGGAAGGGTACTTTACCATCGTCCTGAAAACAGTTGTGCAGGATGGGCGATACCTGTTCAGCACTCGCAACGATGGCATGGACACCGTGAAAACCCCTCTGGGTATGTTCAACGATGCGCTGATCGAGAACGACCTCGCCGCCGTAGACAAGACCATCCGTGAATATTACAACATCCCGGTTCAGCCGGAGAACAAAGGAGAATAACAGATGAAGAACATCAACTGGAATGACGTGCAGGAAGCCACCGAGCGCCGTGACCTGCCTGTTGGCGGCTATGTTGCCGGTATCTGCAAGGCGATTGACGAACCCGCAAAGGAACGTCTGAACATCGAGTGGGAAGTCGCAGAGGGCGAGTTCAAGGGTTATTTTCGTGAGAAGACCGCTTCCCTCATTGAGCATGGCAAACTGAATCAGGGCGAATGGGCATGGGACGGCAAAACCATCAAGAGTTACAAAGAGAAAGCGCTGCCGTTCTTTAAGGGCTTCATCACCGCTGTGGAGCAGTCCAATCCCGGCTACAAGTTCAACAACGATGAAAAGACCCTGCGTGGCAAGCTGGTCGGCGTGGTTCTCCGCGAGGAAGAGTACATGGGCAACGATGGCAACATCAAGACCAAGCTGGTCGTTGACCGCTTTACCAGCGTGGACAAGATTCGTTCCGGCGATTATGAGGTCAGACCGAAGAAAACGCTGGCTGGTGGGGCTGGCTCCGGCTACTTGCAGGGCGGGAACGATGACTTCTCCCTGATTGAAGAGCCGGATGGTTCACTGCCGTTCTGATTGCCCACCTACATTATATAAGAGCTGTGCTATCTGGCTGGACGGGCGTTTGGAAAGATGAAAGTTTTAGTTGCTTGTGAGGAATCACAGGAAGTATGCAAAGCATTTCGTGCTCGTGGGCATGAAGCCTACTCGTGCGACTTGATTGAGCCGTCAGGCGGGCATCCAGAGTGGCATATTCTCGGTGACTGCTTAAAAGCCATTGAGGGGGGGGGCAGGTCGTGACCATGGACGGAATTGCGCATGATGTGCCCCGCTGGGATATGATTATCGCATTTGTCCCCTGCACAAAGACGAGCAACGCGGGAGCAAGACACCTGTACAAGGGAGGAAAGCTCAATCTTTCCCGGTATTATGAGGGGTTGTGCGGCAAGGCGCTTTTCCTCGCCGTTTGGGCGGCAGACTGCGAAAAAGTAGTGATTGAGAATCCTACTCCCAGCAAGATTTTTGACTATCCGAAGCCTACGCAGGCAATCCAGCCATATGAATATGGGCATCCCTACAGCAAGAAAACGCTGCTGTGGGAGCGCGGTGTACCGCCGCTGCATCCGACAAACATCGTAGAACCTACCGCGACATGGTGCCCGTCTGGCTCTTACTCGCATAAGCATAGTGAGCAGCATAAGGGTATGTTTACAACTGACCGGGCTAAAAACCGAGCAAAAACTTTCACTGGCGTGGCGGCTGCCATGTCAGAACAGTGGGGCTAAACGAATGATTACCTGTTGTCACAACTGCACATCACGCCACACAGCCTGCCACGACACTTGCGAGAAGTACAAGGCAGAGAAGAAAGACTTTGAGGAACGCAAGGCATTCGTGTATGAGCTGAACCACAGCCAGAGCGTGTACCACCGTGACTACGAGGACAAGCACCGGGAACGTGGCAAGAAGCGGTTTCTCGGAAGTGAATTTAGAGGTGAGCGATGATGAACGAATGGAGAGATACAGTAAAAAATCCACCTCACAAATGGGATGGAGATCCAATGGGTAACATTTTGGTTTGGTATAGCTGTACGGAACGCGCAGGAATTGCGAATATGACCGATGCGATGTTGTTTCCTAACAATATGCCGTTCTGGATGCCGCTCCCCAAACGGCCAAATGACGACGTATGAACACCGGCAAGCAGTTTGAAGCGGACTTCAAAGCATCTGTTCCATCCGATGCGTGGTGCTACCGTCTGAAAGACAGTGCTGCCACCTACTACGGCGGCAACGAGAATCTGTCGTTTTCCATCGACAACATCTGCGACTTCCTTGTGTACCGTCACCCGATGAACCACCTGTTTGAGTTGAAAACCATCGAAACGCCCTCTATCCCTCTGGAAAAGGTGTTTGGCAAGTACGACAAGGCAAAGTGCAAGTACCGCAAGGAAAAGCACATCACGGACATGGTGGAAGCAATGGGATACAGTGGTCAGACCGCCCATGTGATAGTCAATTACAGGGCAGTCAACCGCACCTTTGCAATCCCTGCCAGCAAGGTTCTGGTGTTCCGTTACAACGAGAGCCGCAAGAGCATCCCTTGGCAGTGGGCGGAGCAAGAGGGGATAGAGGTCAAAGCAAAAAGGCTGCGTGTCCATTGGCGGTATGACGTTGATGGACTGCTAAAGAAATTGGAGAAAGAAAATGAAATGCGATAGATGCGGTGAATCATTCCAGCATCCTGACTGGATTGATTTTACAGGCGTTCTTGAACCTGACGAGCAAGCAAACAACGCTGTTACAAGATGCTTTACTGCGCCAGATAAAAGAATCTTTTCTTATGACGAAGAGCCAGTTGTCCTTTGCCCCTCTTGCATGGCAAAGCTGAACGATTGGCTGAAAGGAGAACAGAAGTGAGCAAGAAAGTTTCAGACATTCTGCCCAAAGACGGAAATCTTGGCGCAGTTGGCAGAGAAGCGTCCGAACTAGCACAGGCTGCATTGAAGCTGCGCCGTGCGCTGGATGGAACGAACCCGACACCGAAAAGCGTTTGCGGAGTGCGAAGCAAACCTTATAGAAGAATTTTGCGGACATAAATAATGCAACAAGTGCTTTATGCGATGCTTGGTTTGGGAATGATTTCAAATCCGAACATGAGTTCTGGAATGCCGCGCAAGAAATTGCGGATAACAAATATTTTCGTTGGCTCCATCGCATTCAGGACAAGGAGCAGTCCAATGAATAAGCACAAAAACAGTCCCTCGTCTGGCAAACAGGCAATGTCAGCCAACCTCCGCAAAATCGCACGGCAGAACCAGTTGCACGGCTTCCACATGGCTTTGGACGGCATCGCCGCTACATGGGGCGCACTGATTCAAAACCTTCGGTGCGATGCAGACCTGACCGATGAACAGGTGCAGAAAATCATCCGTATTGGTGACAGATATTGGGAGATGGTCGGCAAGTTCAAAGAAGAGGACATGACCCCTGACGAGTTTGCAGATTACATCACAGCAAAGTCGGAACAGGTCGAAAAGGAGCTGAGAAAAAGGTGGAGCTAATGGATAAGGAACAGCTTGCCATTGCACGGTTGCAGGACGCTGCACGGCTGTCTGAACATCGGTACAAGAAGCCATTGATGGTCACATACTCTGGCGGCAAGGATTCACAGGTTCTTGTAGCTCTGGCTGAACGTGCAGGAATCAACTTCGAGGTAGTCAACAGCCATACCACCGCAGATGCGCCGGAGACAGTCTATTTCATCCGTGAGCAGTTTAAGGCGATGGAAGAGCGTGGAATCAAATGCTCCATTGTCATGCCACAATACAAGGACAAGCCTGTGTCTATGTGGACGTTGATTCCTCAAAAGCTGATGCCGCCTACAAGACTTGTACGGTATTGCTGTGCCGTTCTCAAAGAAAATACTGGCCGCGATAGATTTATCGCTACCGGGGTTCGCTGGGCTGAATCAACAAACAGAAAGAAAAACCGTGGAACGATGGAGTTTAGCCATCGTGACAAAGAAAAGCGCATCATCCTTATGGGAGACAATGATGAAAAAAGGCAGCTGTTCGAGACCTGCAACCTTAAGGGCAAGATGACTGTCAATCCGATTGTGGACTGGTCTGACAATGATGTATGGGACTACACGCACAGCGAACACCTGCCTATCAATCCATTGTATTGCGAAGGTCAGAAGCGTGTTGGCTGCATCGGTTGTCCAATGGCCGTAGGGGGGGCAGACAGCGTGAGTTTATGCGCTGGCCTGCTTACGAGAAAATGTACATTTCGGCATTTGAACAAATGCTTGATGTCAGAAAAGCAAAAGGCTTACCGTGCGACTGGCAGACCGGCATGGACGTTTTTCGCTGGTGGATGGAAGATGACAACATCAGCGGTCAGTTGAGCATGGACGATTTGATGGAGGATAACAATGTTTGAATTTGTAACCCGCTGGCTAGTCTGTCTAGTCCTGCTGGCGGTAGTGGTTCAGTCCGAGCGGACAATCAAAAACACGGCAAACAGCCTGTTTGAGGAACGGCAGGCAATGCTTGTCTGGCTGTTCATCAACGTGTGTCTTGCCGTTTGTACGGCAGTTGTAATGGGGTGGAAATGATGAAAATTTGTGACATTGAGAGAAAAGAAATTAACTTTGGGTGTCTGGAATGTGGAGATGTGTTTGAGCTGAACGGCGAAATTTTAATGAAAGCCAGCGTGAAACTTTCGATAAGCGAGTTGTCTGGTGGCATCAACCTGAAAAGCGGAGAGTTTTTGCAAATAGATGAGCTTTTCCCCGTCAAGATGGTAAACGCTCATCTCCAGTTGGAGGGCTAAGAAAAATAATGAACAGATATGACATTGAAAAAAGCATGGAAAGAAGTCGCAGAAGGTTTGCGATTTTTCAAGGCATTGTGATTGCTTTTATTGTAATCATAGCAGTTTCGTCTATTGTACTTTCCATCTTTATGTATAAGGGCTTGTTTTCCGCAGACATCCCCGAATGGATGAAGTGGGCATTTGTGTTTCTTGGGAGGTAAGCATGGAAATCAAATATGCAACGGATAACGATATTTCTTTAAGCAAAATAAAGGGCGGAGAGGTATTCGAGTTTGATACCGAGCTATTTATGAAAACAGATAACATTTCGTATATTGATTCTTTCGAAAAGAGATATGAATGGAACTGCGTGAAGTTAGCCGACGGTGTGAATTACTTTATTCCTTTGTCTGTTGTTGTCAAAAAGGTAAAGGCCAGCGTTGTGGTGGAGGAGTAACCAATGGACAACGAACTTTACTGCCCGATGAAAATGACCAGCAATCCGCTTGGTCGGTGCGTCTGCGAGAAAGAAAAGTGTGCATGGTGGAACGAACTTGGCAGTTGTTGTTCAGTTTGGCAGATTGCACAGGTGCTGGACAACATCGAAACGAAGATAAAGAGGTGAGAGCGTGAAACTAGTTGATGTTGATCCAATCATTGCGGCGTGGAAAACTGTTGGTATTGGCAAAAAGAATGAAGCGAAGCCGTTCTTGGATAGCAAAAACCCCCTCGTATACATACAAGGACAAATCAGAAACAGCATTGGAGATGTGTTTTTAGATTTAGCCAACATATTGGAATCTGAGCCCGCAAATATATGGTTTGATGCTAAGAAAGTTTTACCCGAAAAAGACAAAGAAGTTCTCGTAAAAAGAGAAAAATTCGGCATTGAAATTGCATTTTTATCTTATGACGGATTATGGCAAGAGCACAACGAGTGCATTGTGTTTGAAGATGTAACCCATTGGGCGTATCTTCCTGAACCGCCAAAGGAGGCCTGATACATGGCAACACCACCGAAGCGTGGTCGTGGCAGACCGCCGCTGACTGAAGCTGAAAAGAAGAAGCGTGAGAAGCGAGCGCAAAAGGCGAAAGAAGAAGCCGCTGCGAAGCGTGAGAAAGCGCGTGAGAAGAAGCGAATACAGAACCTGAACAAGAACAAGAGCATCCGATCACAGGTCAGCAAGAAGGTAAAGGAGCAACAGGCGTTGGCTATCGAGAAGTCAAAGATGATGAACACAGGCGATTTGCAGTCAAGAATCGGCGATGAAGAGGACAAGAAGGTCATCGGCATGATTGCAGCCAAGTATTTTGGCGACCTTCCGAGCGTGGACATGAACAATCCGATTGAAGTGCAGCAACGTCTTGACTTTTTCTTTGACGCTTGCATCGAAGCCAGAATCTCCCCTGTGGTCGAATGGATTGCACTGGTGCTGGGCATCGAATGGGTGAGCCTGAAGCAGATTATGGCGGGCAAACGCCGTGACGACAGCTTACAGCAGAAGTACATCCTGAAGCTCATTCTGCAAATGCAGTCCATGTGGGCGTACAACGGTATGTATGGTCAGGAGAACCCGGCAGAGTGGATTTTCCGAGCCAAGAACTACTTCGGTATGCGTGACAACGTGGAAGTCACCGTTGCACCGCCTGAACAGCCGTTTGGTGATGCCCAAAGCGCAGAGCAGTTGGCTCAGAAGTACCAGACGGCTTTGCCGAAAGGGATTGACGTGGAGTACAGAGAGGTGACAGAGAAGTGAAAGAACTTATTGCTTTCTTTTTGTTATCTTGGGCAGTCGCTTTTTTGATTATCAACAATTTTAACAATAAGGAGTAAAACATGAAAAAAGTAGCAACTATTATTTCTTCTGCGGTAGCAGCATTTTTTGTTGCAGTGGTTCTTTTGCTGTGTTTGGAAAGAGTGCCTGTTGGATATGTTGGCGTTGTTTATTCCGCACGGGGAGTTGAGCAGAACACCTTGTCACAGGGCTGGCATTTCCTCTCCCCGATGAAGCACGTTAGCAAGTTCCCCATCAGTCAGCAACAGATCATTTTTTCTGATGACCCGGCAGATTATAACGCAAAGGAACACGCAGATTGGCATATCGATGCTCCTGCAAACGGTGGAATGGTTGGAGTAAACCTCACCGTAAATTACAACTTCATTCCAGACCGTGTTGTTGAGCTTTACAGCCGTTTTAACGGAATGGACGGCGAAACACTGATAGAAAGCCGGATTCAAAATAGCATTATTGCTTATGTGAAGGAAGTTACCCCGAAGTTTTCCGTAATGGACATTTATTCCGAAAAGAAAACTGAAGTAAACAACGCAATCACAAATTATTTGAATGAAAAACTTACCAATGAATACGGAATCAATATTTCAAGCGCACTTGTGATTGACGTAGAGTTGGATGACACTCTCACCGAAAAAATTAGAGCGAAAGAACAGGCAAAGCAGGATGCTGAAATTGCTGAACTGAACAAGCAGACCGCTCTTGCACAGGCTGAGACAGACAAGGTGAAGGCTCAAGCAGAAGCTGATGTAAAAGTGATTGAAGCTCAAGCGGAAGCTGAATCGAACCGTATCGTGTCCGAATCCATCACTCCTGAACTGATCGAGATGAAAGAAGCGGAAGCCAGATTGAAGCACGGCTGGGTGACTGTTCAGGGTTCCGATACTGTTGTAACGAAAGTCGATTGATGCTAAGGAGTGAACAATGCAAACTGACAGAGGAATCTACCACAAGCGAGTGTGCGACCGTTGCGGAGCGGTTCTAGGCGGCAGGATGATAAACCCTGACGAATACTTCAAGGACTGGGCGTGGCGCAGGGACACAGGCGACCTGTGCCCGGAGTGCTATGAAGAGTATAAGCGTGTGATTGGGCGGTTCAATGCCAACAGAAGGAGAAAGAGAGGGCAGATATAATGGATGTTTATTGCACCACCGAACATTGCTCTTGCATGGGCATCAAGCAGTTCTCTGCTGGCAAGGCTATCCGATGCACGGCAGAATCCTGTGAGAACAAATCTGAGCCGTCCTGTGGTTCTTGCAAGTGGTACGCAGAGCCGGAGGGCGTGTGCGTGAACGACCAGTCAGAACACGTTGCAGACTTTGTGTGGGATGAACGTGGATGTAAGGAGTGGGAGAAGAAAAATGACATCAGGGGAGAAAATCAGGAAGCGTAGGATTGAACTGCACGTCAAGCAGAAAGACCTTGCAAACAGAATCGGCGTGACAGCTGCTTTTGTATCGGCTATTGAGAACGGAAAGCGCAGATGCAAGGAGAGATGGCTTTTCAGAATTGCGACCGTCCTTGACTGCACCATATATGATTTGCAAGATGACGAGCCTAAAGGTTTAATAGACCCCACCAATGATGACTTCGGAGCAGTCTGCAACTGTGCTGTGTGTTATTGCTTGGGCAGGCGGTCGTATATGCCTAGCCTTGTCTGCGAATACATCATCCCGCTTCTGCCGGAACTGACAGATAAGACGTTGGATTGTTTTGAACGCGACATTGCAGAGTGCAAGCGGACAGGATTTGACTTTGGCGATCCCTGCGATTGTGAGACGTGGGATGTGTTCTACAAGGCGGTTTGCAAGGAGATTGAAAGGAGAAAAAATGGAAGTCAGACCGATTGACGCTAATGCGCTACGTAAGCGTA
>CYGL01000171.1_pt1 | contig 34703 bp, 66 predicted proteins | sample 485531 | NCBI WGS metagenome assembly CYGL01 (sample SAMEA3497897, study PRJEB9818) | human gut metagenome | reverse complement strand
ATAGTCTATATAAGTTAATATAAAACTTCTCTGCACTTACTTTACTTAGTAAAAGACTTTAGTTGTTTCATAAGAAAGTATCTCTACCAGTAGCCGTATCAATTTGTTCTTGTGTACTACTTGCTCAAATTTTTTCATATCTCCGTTTGAATTATTACTTTGCAAAGATACTCAATAATTCAGACTTCACAAAAAATTTTGTGTTATCGAATCTTAATTTAAGGAATTTTAACCATTTTAAAAATGTACACTTTGTGAGTGTGAACACCTCACTTGTGGTAAAGAGTGCCACACGTATGAGTGTGCTCAAAATGACGTAAGTGCCTGAAAATCAGGGAGTTAGGAGAAAATTCCTATATAATATATATAGGTACAGGCACGCGCGTACATTATATATAGGTACTTAAATAAAGCCCCCCCCCCCTATCCCAATCGGGATTCAAATAATATATAGTGATTTATATAGAGAAATTTGGGAAATGATTTTTGTGTGGTTAAGTATAGTAATTATGAGCGGGAGAGTAGAGTACCCTCTAACGCCCCCCGAGGGTAGTTGGAGAAAAATGAAATAATTTCGTTTGTTCCCAACGGAAAATTACTAATTTAAAAAGATTTACAGTTATGAAAACAGTTAGAAACAACAAAGAGACAAAGAAAGTAAGCGTAAACTTAACAAGCAAAGTTAAAACGAACGTTCCAAACTATTCTGCAATGATACGTTTGTACGGTGCGAATGCGGTTTGTAATATGTTAAACAACCTATAAAGATTTACGGTTATGAATGACAAAATTTTATCACAGTGGGAAAATGTGCGTCAATTGTTTGAAAACAGAGAGACAGACAGAAATGGCAACGTTGATGTTGAAAAAGTTAAAAAGTTTGTACAAACAAATAAAGAGCTTTTCAACTACCTATTAAAGAAATAAAAAACAAGGCGGTGAAAGTCCGCCTAAAACATAGAAATTTTATTTAGTAACAATTTTAAACAAAAAAGATTATGAAAGCAAAATTAACAGTTGCAAATGCAAAGTCGTCAGAAATCAAAGAATTAATGGCAATCGCCGCAAGTGCTGGAAGTGATAACGGTTTAAGCCCTAATTACTTTTCAATCCCTACGCCTATAATTGAACCTAAAACAATTAGAGGCGGTGCAAAACCGTATGCGGCTTTTGTTACTTTGTTGTTCAATCCTGAAAATTTGGAATTCGTAAAAATTGGCAGCGTTTCAGTACGTGGGGTACAAAGAACGGCAAATGTTTGCGAAAGTGATACTTTGCCCGAAAATTGCACTCTCGAAATGATTAGAAAAATGCCACAGGTTGAAATTATTTCCGGCAGTTCACGCCAAAACGGAAAATCAGCCTACGAAACTATTGAAACATGGTGGAAAGAAAAACGGGTAATTGCACCAATTGAGCAAAAGAACTGTGTTAATATTGGCTTCGACGCAAACGGACAACCCACAATGGAAGGTACAACAGTCCGTAAACGTTGGCTATTTGAAGCAAAAGTAAACGAAAAGATTTATGAAAAAGTTGGTGAGGTATTGAAAGAGTTATACGATGCTTCGCAAGACGAAAACTTAAAATCACATTTTGACGCTGCAAACATAGATTTACCGTTTACCCGTTAATCTGTTAATCTGTAAACCAATAGGATAGTCAGAAATGACTATCCTTTTTATCCTTCATGTAGCACTCCTATAATCTATAAGCAGCATGTAGCCATGTACACAGCAACGAAGCACTATGGAAAAAAGACTGGACAGTTTAAAACTGTTCTAGGATATGTTACAGATGAGAAGGTTAAGCGAATTCGTGACATGCGGACAAATGAATATCTCCCTTGTTCACAATGTTATCCCACAACTCCCTTAATGTATTTACTTCTTTTTAAGCAAAGTAAGGCAACAGTTTGGGAAATAATTCGAGTCTTGCCGGTGTGAGGAAGGCAGATAGGAGCGCGAGAGGACTCTACCGTTCGCCCACTATTTTCCCAATTTTTCCAATTTTCAAAAACTCACCAGAAATACAGTGGATGTAGTCAATTACAATTAATTCGCTCATTCTGTATTTTTTAACCCTATTTATATCCTATTTTTTATTTTAACTAATAAACATAGATGAATATAATAAAGAATGTAGTGGCATTAATCTTAGTTGGGATTGTTTGCCTTGGTCTGTTAATCAGTGCCTTAATTCTGTTAGCTACAACTGGAGTTGCAATCAAGTATATTGCAGGCTACGAAATCACTCACTGGAATTGGAACCTTTTTGATACTGTTTGTATGAACATACTTGCATTATCTCCAATTCTCCTATTCATTAACTATATCCGTAATAAATTCTTTAAACAATGCAAAGAAGAGTTATAACATCAGTATTTTTTGCTCTTATCTTGGAAGGAGAACATCCTGAAGAAAGATTAGAGAAGTTGAATGAACGTCGCCGTAAACTCTTAGATTACTTAGAGAAGGCTGAACTCGCATGGGCTCAAGAGCCAACTGAAGAAAATCTTGCAATTGTCGAAAACTTCCGCGAATGTATTGACGATGTGCAGGATGAAATTACAGCATTAGTTAATGAACTGTAACACCGTTAAGATTCCGTAAAGGATATTTGTAGTCACTAATAGAGCTCAAATCTTAGAACAATATGAAATTGAAAGAACTTCCAGTAAATGCAGTGATTGAATCATTATCAGAAGAGGATAAGAAAATCTATCTTCCGGGTATTTTGTTTTCGGGTATAGTTGATACAGAAATGGAACTCGCCCAAGTCGACAACCCAAATGAACGCGATGAGTGTAAGAATTTGATTGACGAACTCTACCTCTGCGGCAGTAACAATGGTATTAACACATTTGACTTGCAACTCACTGTTGCACAGTCGTTGCCTATTGCTCTCGAAGCAGAAGGCGTTTAAAATCCAATCTTATGAATAATTGATTTTAGTTATATATTATATTTATTAATTGTGCCAATAAGGGAGTCAGGCCTTGTATGACTTTCAATATACTGTTGAGTGGTGCGCAACACTCTGATAAAGACTGACTATCATACTATTTAATAATACAGCCCGCTAAACAACGATGTTTATGGATGAAACAGTATTATGAAAGCAGTGTATTTATATTTCCAAGATAGTGGTAATGAGAAAGGAATAATTGCTATATTCCAAGTAGTCGAAGGCCAAGACGAAATCCAGCCGGGTTGGTAACCATTACAACCATTTTTTATAAAGCGAATATGACAAAAGCGGGGAAATCCGCTGGTCGGGAATGTAGCTCAATTGGATTAGAGCATACCGCTACGAACGGTAAGGTTGAGAGTTCGAATCTCTTCATTCCCTCAAAAATTTATGTTGTTACTTCATTTTTTTAAATTAGTAAAGATTTGTCTTGTATGTGAATACAGGGCAAATCACCCGTTTAATGTAGCCATATCTTAGATATGAGAGTCCAAAGCCTCTATAAATAACAGATGGAACGAAATAAGATTATTAACTAAAAATATACAGATATGAATAAAGAGTTTTATGAAGGCGACTATGTACAGGTGCGCTCATCGGCTTGGTTCGATAGCTCCTCTACTGACGAATGTGTTGGTAATGGAGACTTCAAGATAGATAGAGCTGATTTGAACAGCGACTTTAAGGAAGACGCAGGAGACAAGGAGTAAGAATACTCCGAAAATGAGGTAAGCTAGTTATCTTAGAAACAGAATAACGGGATTAAACCGTAAGTACAGCACAGTAGTTTGGATAGCCACCTACTAGCACCTACTGTGCCAGGGCTTACTTTCTTTTAATTACTACGGGCCTGCATGGATTTGACAGCATCGAGAAGGTAATAGAACGTGTAGAGCGCAATCTCTTTAAACGAAGAAAAACAATAAATGCTGAAAGAAGCGATGTAAGAATGGCAGCCTAAGCTGCTGGCTTATCTATTAAATTAGCTCTAAGTCGGGTTAATGGGAGAGACCTAGAAACAGAAGAGGTGTGGGAAGAAGCATTATAGAGCAGCCCACTTAACTTGAACGCCAAAGGTTAGTAAAGCTGAAATCTCCTAATGTCATAAAGCAGATGGAAGATGTGGTCCATGAGGTGTGACGAATCTCTAAACATCATCCGTTCTCCAACGTAAATGGAGTGGTGGAGCGACCGTTCGGTCAAGCCCAGTTTGGTAGTTTGTGAACAACTAAGTCGTAGCCTTACGAGGAGACGTAATTGGTGAATTAACACTCAGCTTCTTAGTAAAACTATCTACATGCTGAACTCAACAGCTGATGTAATAAAATAGAGACACACGTAAAATTCTATTATTGGACTTTGTTTGGACGGCGGTTCGACTCCGCCCAGGTCCACAATCTTTAAATACATACAACAATGAAGAAATATATTGTAACTAATAATCTCTCCGTGTTATATGATACTAGAGAGGCAGCAGAAGCTGCGTTTGAAGCAGAAGTGGCTAAACTGGAATCAGCATTTGCAAGAAGTGCATTCAAGTTTGTATATACAGTAGCTCCTTACATAGTAAAATAACAACTAAATTTATAAAGCAAAATGAGATATTCATGTAGATTTGATGACGGTGAGTATATCTGCTCATTCAACCAACTGAAGGATGCTAGGAAGTTTCGTTCACAAAACAACTTCAAATACATATCAAGGTGGATTCGCATCTATGATAGCAAGAAGAAGGTATATTTAAATTGATGTAGGACGGGTCAAGGTAAGTAGTTTATCTACTTACCGATACCTTGTGATTCGGTCACAGAAACTGAACTATATCGAGCGGATACAAAAGGTACAGATATCCTTTGTATTAGCTAATTTAAATCTGTTGATAATACTATAAAGTATTCGAGCCATAGCGTAACTATGGCAAAACAAATAAAACCTTCAGTTTGAAGGATTATTTGAATATAGAGGTATTCTGTATGCAGTTTATCGTAAAGATATTCCGTAAGAAGTTTATCGTAAAGATAACTGCATAATTATACCTTTATTCTAATGGTAAATTAGGTTAGCTCTTCTAAGTAGTTGCAAATCATTAGAAACCTTACATACAGAGAGATGAAAGATAAACTGTTAAAGACGATTGAAAAGGCTTATCATAGCACTAAGAACTCTGCTAAGAAAATTACCTTAGCGAACTATTACAATACAGTTCAAGAGCAAGATGAAGCATCAATCGACCATGAGTGGTATTATAAACAACTAAAGAGTTTTGGATTTTAAAACCTCGCACTGAATAGGTCAAGTGTATATAATCGTGAAGCAATACTTCTATTTAGTAACAGTGTTGATAGATGGAGAGCTGACTCCACTTAGAATCTTCTTGCAGTATAGATTAGCCATTAGATTCGGAAGAAATTATGCAACCAAACACCCAGGTGCTTTAGTAGGTTTACATAAACAAGTAATCTCTAACAATGCAAACATTACCTGGATATGTAATTTATATCCTTGGGAAACTACAATTCCTGATGGAGATATATCTCCAGAAGAAATAGTGGAACTATGTAACATGGCGGATGCAGACACTGACAGACTAGTCAGTGGACACAGAGTTCCAAATCAACAATAAATCAATTCAATTATTAATAACTAAAATTTCAAGATTATGGGAAAGAAAAACGATGCAAAAGAGATTTGTAGAAAGTACAATGTGGCAAGAGACGAGAACAGAGGTAAAATCTTTACCCTTAGTGAACTTTCGACTTTGTTGAAGGGAATCCTGCCTGGTCTTCCTACATATTCCACAACTGCTCAAGAGTTTGGGCTGTTCGAAGCAACAAAATCAGGATACAAACTTCCAAACGACCCAGTTTACATTGGAAGAGTGGAGAACTATCTCAAAGAATACAGACAAAAAGCTAATGAGCTGAATAAGCGTAGCAGAGAAAAGAAGGCAGAAATGGCTGCTTCCGAAACTCCCACAAACACTCAACAACCTGAAATCATGGATGAAAGTGAATTGGTTGAATCAGCAATTGCTATCCTTAAGCAGACCGGAAATTACAGAATCCTGAAGAAAGTTGTAACCATTACTTGGGAGGAAGTGTAAGTGAGTGTAATTCAGCAAGTTTATTTGCCAGATGCCAAGTACTCAATCTATATAAAGGGAATCAAGCCAGATAAAGACAATCCTTTGTCTGGTGAGATTACTCTTAATGGAAATCCTACTCGGCTTGAAAGACATGAACGCTATCATTATGATAAAGAGCGTGATATGTTTGTGACTGATAACTATGACATTCCTACATTCTTTATTACTAAGTTCTTGGAAGAGAACGATTGTATTATCGAAGAAGAGGGAAAATCATTTGTGTGCTTTAAAGAAGTTGTATTTAAATCCAATTACTAAATGTTATCAATACTATATTCTGATTTTAAACAGTTCGGTTGCCCAAATTGTGGATGTGATTCTGCTAAAGGGAGTTGTGCATCTGGTGGAGGATTATCCTCTGCAACTTGTAGACATTGTGGCTTACACTTTGAATTAAGAGCTCCACAGGTTTCTACGATTTGTGAGTATGCAGGTTATCCAGAAGACCCGGAGAATCCTCGCTCTGAATATGTAATGGAACAGGCAATTCGTATTCCTCATCCAAGGATTGGTATTCCAAGCTGGCATTGGATGCCTAAGGACGAACGTCCAGAAGAAGGAGAATATTGGAACTCCAGAGGTGTTGGATATGATTTATCTGGATTCGTAAGAACTAAGAAAGCAGGTGAACGTATTCTTGCTATGGTACACGAGGTTCTTGGAACTACAGAGTGTAAAACATTCTTGGATTACAGACCAAGTGAGCCAACATGGATTCAATTCAAATTTCAAAAAGAGGAATTTGACCTTGATATGCTTGACGCTCTATCCAGAAAAAATGGTGGAGTTATAACTAAAGAAATCATTGAAAGTTGTAAACTATGAACGGAATCATTGAACGGATGTTAGAGAACGCTCAAGAACATGGCTGTCTCAACGAAGTAGTAAAATCAGCCATTGAAATAGCTCAGAAAAATCCTGACTATGATATGGAACAAGTATGTGTATCAGCACAACTTGAAAACGACATTTATTAATCCATAAAGCTATATTTAAAGATGAAGAAATTAGAATTTGCGAAGGTACAAGAAGGTGAAAATAAGTTGGCAATCGAAGTAAGCAACGACTCTCCGGTAGTGGCTGTTATATCACAGAACGGAATGCTCGAATGTATTTTGGTCAATGATTCATTTCCGGAAGTTCTTTCTGATATTTGTGGTCACATCTCTTCTGAATTGGGAGTTGCTGCTGTAACAGTTGACACTGACCAATATGGTGATGATATTACACCTATTGTTGTTGATTCTGACTGTGTAAAGGTCAAAATGGTAGGAGTCGGTAGTGCACAAGCATACGCTGTTCTCGGTACTCCGAATATCTGCATGAAATCTCAAATTGTTGAAGTGTAATAGGACTCCTCACGGTAATATGCGTGATATTGATTGTTTGCTTCATATTTAGTACACCAAACTAAATGGAGTTTATTTATGGTATGATAGCCTTTCCGATTCTATACGGATTGGCTATCTTGTATGTTAAATGGAAGAAAGGAATATAGATATGGATTTTATGATTTATTTTCTTCGGGGAACTCTCTGTATGGCAGCAATAGCAGCTGGATTTAGCTTTATTTGTTGGTTATCAACTAAAATATTTAAAGATAACTAGGAAATAAGCAAAATAAATCTAACTCATAATGAATGAAGAAGAATTTACAAATTTTAACTAATAAAGGTTTGTAGGCTCAATTTTTTGTAGTATCTTTGCATCACTTAATCAGAAAGGAAAAGTATGGCAGAATTTATACTGGGAGTAGTTATAATATTTATTTTATCTCTATTTGTTTCATTTGGATTAGTCATACTTGCAGGTGCAATGATTGACTATGTAACTAATGACGATATTGATGAAGATGGATTCTAAATAATTAGGATGGCTCTATGGCGGAATTGGTAGACGCGTCAGGTTTAAGCCCTGATGTCCAGAAATGGGCGTGTGAGTTCGAGTCTCACTGGAGCTACAAGTAATAATGAATTAATAACCTGAATATGTTTGACAGAAAAAGAACATCGCTTTATGAAGTAACTCCTAAAGTTACTAAAGGTTCGGGAGTACAAGCTCCCAAGTTTGAAAATATCTTCCAGAGAGAAGCATATAAGATGGAACATCAAACTACATCCGGTAACGGAAGTTTGAAGTATGATACGTCAGGTAATGTATTTGTCGATGACTTCGCAGCCATTGGTAATTACAGAAAACCCAGAGAGTTTGCTGAGGTTTCCCAGACTATGGAAAGGCTTTGGGCAGTAGACCCATTGACAGCTATTAAAGAAGCAGTGTACATTCGTTTGATTACTCGTAATCCGAAACTGTTTACTGGCAAGAAATTGGGTGTTCAAAGAGGACAAGGACTTAAATCCGAGTTCTTCATGAGAATGATTTGGCTTGCCATCAATCACCCAAAAATCTTCAAAAAGAACTTACCTGTGTTTGTTACAGCAGGTTCGTGGGATGATGTCTTTGAAATTCTAAGGCTTGACCTTGAATATCATGGTGCAGTCAATAAAGTTCTTGATTGGAAATATATCATCAGGTTTATTGTCGGTGGATTGGCTGATGATAGCCAAACTAACTTGGTGAGAAAGTATCTTCCACAGATAAAGCCAAGCAAGAAGTGTACTTCTTTGCGTTCTCAATGCAATAACTTTATTGCAAAGAAAATCGTTAAAGAAATATTCGACTTGGGAGAAGGTGAAGGAGGTAAGTGGCGTGCATATAAAATGTATCGTGAAATTAAAGCATCAGGCAATGCCCACAAATGGCAGCAGGCAATTAGCCGTCAAGACTACAAAAATCTTGATTTCGATTCGATTGCTGGTAGAGCACTTGCATTACTTGCTAAAGGTAAGTTCTTAGAAAACCACAACTTGACACAGGCTTATGAGAAATGGCTTGCAGCGAAACCAGTGGCTAAGTTCACTGGATTTGTGTATGAACTGTTCCCTGATAACGATTGTCATAATGGAAGAAAAACAGCTCTGAAACCTTACCAGATAGACACTGTTAATAAGCAGTTTATGTCTCTTATCGAAACAGCTAAACAAGATATGAATCGCAAGACTAATCTTATTGCTGTTCTTGATACATCTGGCTCTATGACTTGTAAAGCCGCAGGTCTCAAAGTAAGTGCTTATCATGTAGCAAAATCCATTGCTCTGTATCTGTCATACTTACTCGAAGGGAAATTTGCCAATACTGTTCTTGAGTTCTCCGACAGGTGCTTAATGAAACAGTGGCACGGTGATACTCCTTATGAGAAATTCACCAAATTCAGTGGAGATGGTTGGTGTTCAACCAATCTGTTATCCGTGGCTGAACTTTTTATCCAACTTAGAGATAGGGGATATAAAGAGGAAGATTTCCCGACTGGAATCCTCTGTATTTCTGATGGTGAGTTCAACTCTGCCGGAAGAAACAAAACAGTATTTGAAAGATTCCGTGAACTATTGGGAACGAGATTCTCTAAAGAGTATGTTGATAACTTTGTAATGGTACTTTGGGATATTCCTAATGGTTACTATTCAGGCAACATCAGACCTAAGTTCGAATCACTTTGTGATGATAACTACACTTTCTATATGAGTGGATTAGACCCCGCTGGAATTGCGTTCCTTACTGGTAAAACACCTGTAGAAAGTATTCCAAAGAACGCTCTGGAATTATTCCAAGCAGCAATGAATCAAGAATTATTGAATATGCTTACTCTCTAACAGCGGTTAGGTAAAGATTAAGTAGATAGGTAATTTCTAACAAGGATTAGGTACAGCAAAGCACTATTCTATACTATAAATAAGTACGGAAAGCTCTCAAAGGTACCAAAAGGTAAGAGGAAACACGAACCTAATCCGTAAATAATAGTGTGGAATCCCAGAATATGGGAGGATAGAGAGCAACCTGTAGACTAAAAAAGAGATTGTGATGTCTACAGGAAATGGGAGATTAGCTCAGTAGGTAGAGCGCTGGACTGAAAATCCAGGTCGTTAGCGGCAGTTCGATTCTGCCATCTCCCACAATTAAAATAAGTTATTAATTAAAGATTAATATATGAGAAAGGTAATTTATCTGTTAGCTACTATATCCTTAGTAGGATGTACTAGAGTTGAGCCACAATACTCTGTTATTAAAGTTCAGAAGTATTCAACAAGAGTTGAGAAATTTGAATATGGTGGTCATACATACATTTCGTTTACCACAGGTAGTGCTAAAACGAGAACTATGGGAGTAGTTCATGACCCTGATTGCAAGTGTAGAATCCGTAAATATCAACACTAATGTCGTATATAAGTAAGTATCTTGAGTCTTTAATGACCAAGAAGGATAAAGTCACAAATGCCAAAACAACTAACAGTGTTTATTATAACATTGGAAAGCTTAAAATAGGAATAAGTGACCATTTTCCAGAAGCAGCTAAAATAACCTGCGACATTAGAATAGTAAATCCTTTAAATGCTAAGACAGTATATTTGGTTCAAGTGAAAGAAGGACCACAGATATTGACATTTAACTTAGCTGGACTTAAGACCTTTATCTCTAACTATTTATATATAAGAGAAATAAAGGAATTGAAAAAGGAAATAATATCTAATGTTGCAAAGGCAAACAAGGTAGTGAAGGCGCAAAATGCTGTTAAATGTTCTAGGAAGATTTCTAAAGCGGAATCGGGTCTTACCTGCAATTATACAAACGAAGCAGAATGGGTAAGTTTCTGGGCTGTTGTAAATAGTACGTTTCCAAATTATAAGAAGTTCATGACTTCCAAGAAGAGGACAGTGATTTATAAGGCTTGTAAAGGACAAACAGTAGATATGGTGATTGAGAAGTTGAAAGATGCAATTAATGCTGGAGCATTGTATGCAGGAAGTTCATCTCTTGATTTAAAGAAATATTTGGAGACAAAATAGTCTCCATTTCTGGGTATGGTGGAGTTGGCAACACGCTACATTTGGGATGTAGAGACCGCAGGTTCGAACCCTGCTACCCAGACTTTTGTGTTGATTTTTAGTTGTTAATTGATTACAAAGATGTGCAACAGCAAACTTATAATGTTTACCAAATATTAACATCATAGATGCACATCTGTTTTTTCGGGCACGTAACCGGTAATTGGTAGCCGCAGGGACTGTAAATCCCTTCCTTAATTGGACTGCAGGTTCGAGTCCTGCCGGGCCCACATTTGTTCATTTTTATTATTTTTTAAAGATGTCTTGCAGCAATATTTAATATTATTTACTGAATATACAAAAAGGACATCTGTACACTGGGCGGTACTCAAGTGGTCGACGAGAATGGTCTCCAAAACCATCAGCGAAAGCTCACTCAGGTTCGAATCCTGACCGTTCAGCAAAAAAGTTCTCATAGTTTCTATAATTTTATTTTTTAAATTAGACACATAAATGGATTGCTTGGGAAAGTAGTCCATTCTTTAACAGAAATTAACAGTTACTATTTTGTAACATTAAAAATATGTAGTATCTTTGTACTCACAATTAAGGAAATAAATTATGATTGATGTGATTGAACACGTTGTTGAAGTTGGAAAGTCTATTAAGAATGGGCGAACAACTCAGGACATTGCCATTAAGTTGGCAGAAGAGAGTGGTGAGGTAATGGGAGAAATCAGTATTATTACTGGCCTTTCTGATTATAAGAAAACAGAAGCTCTCAATCTTTGTGATGAATTGGTCGATACATTTATTAATGTAGTAGACTTGGGAGTAAGTGTTTACGGAGATGATTTCCAAAAACTCTTTGAAGAAAGACTCAAAGTAAAGTGTGACAAATGGATTGAAAAATATAACAAACAAAAGGCTAGTTAAGCCTTTTTAATCTGCGGGTGTGGTGTCAATGGTTTTGAGCATGTCTGACTTCCAATCAGAAGGGGAGAGTTCGAGTCTCTCTATCCGCACACATAATTACTACTATGGAAGACAAACTCGATTTAATTATTAAAAAGTTAGATGAATTGCTTAAAATAGCAAAAAGGATAGATAAAAATACCCAACCGTCAGCTGAAAACAATTTTGCAGAGTATCTTCTAAATGTAGCAGGTGATATTACTGGAGACATATTAATGCAAGGAATAAACAAATGATATTGCGGAGTGCGTAGAAATGGTATCTCACGAGGCTCATATCCTCGGGTTCTGGGTTCGATTCCCAGCTCCGCAGGTCACATAGTAGAAACCTCCACGTGGTGTGACTGGATAACCAACCAATTCTACTAAAAATAACAAATGAAGGGATATAAGTAACATCATTAATAAAAGATAGTTGTGAATAGAGAACTTAGACGTGAACGCACAAGAAATAAATGGATTTCGAGAGCAAGAAAGATTTACAATTCATGGGGAACTTTTGATGTCCCGATAAGAGGAATTAAACATAGTTATCCAAACACAATAGCAACTTATAGAAATTGTGAATCTATTACAGATTTTCTCAATGATTCCAAGTTTGCTAAGAAACTCAAACACAGTACAGTTATTGGTAGAAGTAAGATGCATCAGTATGACGTAAGGAAAGAAAATCGTAAAAAACGATATGAAGCTAAAAAGTTAATTAGAGAAGAATGTGAGGATTATGTATGATGTACAAAGAGAATCAGGTAAAGAATACCTTGACCATTACATTTATAAATCGCGTAATGAGTGTAATCAAATAATTGTCTGTGAAGTATATAGAACTTACAATGAAACCTTAAACTTTGCCTTTTATGTAACCACTAAAAGGAAGCATGGTTATCAAGAAGGTAAAACAACTGGTAAAGACGGAATAAAGTCTTTATTGTGGGCTAAAAAATGTTTACTTGACTTTATTGATTATGCTAAATGGAAATTCCCAGGAGACTCTATTGAAATTTATCCTGACGATGGGAGAAGAAGGAAGGTATATGAATATGCTTTACTTCCATTGGGATTCAAAATAATGAAAGACAAATATAAAACTTTAATTTATAAATTATAAAGACGATATAGTGTAGAGTTGCATAGCCGCCTTAAACAAGCGGTGGTGAGAGAGTAACGACCTCTTATCGTGGAATACCAAATATCCTTCCTACGCCTCTCCAAATTCGGATATGGATGCGCAAAGGTGGGAGGAAATCAGTCCTATCAACGACCGAAGTAGAAGATAGGTTGAGATACTACTTATATGGACGCATATAGGCAAGTCTCGTAATCCGGACGGTAGCTCAGTTGGTTAGAGCATTACTCTGATAAGGTAAGGGTCGTAGGTTCAAGTCCTACCCGTCCGACCTCACCGTTTACCGAATGTGACGATAAATTCGGGTGACTTTTTCATTCTTATTCAACAAGAAATAAGTGTACTGGGCAGCAGGTAAAAAACTGCACAAGGCACGTAAGTGTGACAGGGAATTAACTCGATTGGTACGTGAGAAGACTATCGAAAGTGGTTCTCTTTAGTAGAATATTTCAGAATACCAAAAATACAAAGAAGTCTCACAGCAAATTTAATACAACAATTGGTTATATTGTCAACAAAAAGACTTCTGTTTATGCCCAGATGCCCGAGTGATTAAGGGGGCGGTCTGCAAAACCGTTTGAGAAATCTGTCGTCGGTTTGAATCCGACTCTGGGCTCTTCCATTTTAGTTAATAATAAAGAACACTTACAGCAATTATATTCAGCATCAAACTTTTAATTTGACACAGCTTATTATAGTGTTCTGCCCGAAAGGCAATTTAGGATTGCGCTCGTAGCTCAGTTGGTTAGAGCAACGGATTTTTAATCCGTGGGTCTTGTGTTCGAATCACAACGGGCGCACAAAAACTCACAACGGACAAGGCTTTTGCAGGTGATAACTCGCTTGGATACTTAGGAGATAATCTGTAGGAACAACAGAGTCGCTTGTACTAAGAGGAGCGGGAAGTACAAACTGGTGGGATGCGTGTGGTTGACCAGAGTTTTTAGATTATTTATTTATTCATTTAACCCTTAAAAGTATGAAAGTTATGAAATTATTAAAAAGAGCTTTTGTATGGTATTTCGAGCAAGCTTCACACAGCTATACTTGGTTACCAACGGGAACACTTCCAATGGGGGAGTAAGTTCCTACACATAGGGATTATAAATGACTACTGTTTTTACATATTAAAATATATTACAAGGATTACTTACAGCAATTACCTTAAATTATTGCACCAGAAAATAGCGACACATTTAAATAGTAATCCGTATTCGGGGAGTTAGCTATAATTGGCAGAGCAAATGATAAATTAGTTATAAGGGTGTATAGCTCAGTGGTAGAGCCTTGCACTGTTAATGCAATGGTCGACAGTTCGAATCTGTCTGCGCCCTCTTATGACAACAAAACAATTAGGTAATATTGGTGAAGCTAAAGCATTAGCTAAACTAGTTTCAATGAATGTTCCAGTGTATGTTAGTTTTGGAGATAATGAGAAAGCAGATTTAGTAGCTGAATTTAATGGAAAACTTAATAAATTACAAGTAAAAACATCTGAAAAATTTGAAGATGGAAAGTTTATTATTAGTTTAAAAAGTTCTACCATTAGAAATCAAGTTAACTATGTCCATAAATATGATTCATCCGAAATAGACTACTTTGTAGTTTATAATCTTGAGTCTGATACTTTATTACTTCTCCCTATAAAGGAATTTGAAAATAGGGCTTCCGTCTCATTCAGAGTTCCTTACGTAGTAACATACAACCAAAACAAATCATTAAATTATGAAGATTACTTATTTGAAAAGATAATAAACTAAGAAATCATTAGGTTGTCGGTTCGAACCCGACACTCCCCTCAATTGTAACTTGGGGTCATAGTTCAGATGGCTAGAACGTCTGCCTTGCACGCAGAAAGTCGTGGGTTCGAGTCCCACTGGCTCCACTTAATAAAGAAATAATATGAAACTTGAACTAACATTTAAAAAATTAGCTCAACGATGGTTTGTTGATATTCCTTGGGCTGGAAGCATTGATGATTTACAAATGGTAAACGGTGCTGATGATTTCTTAGAATGGTATGTTACCGAATATCCTGACAATAAAGAAGTTGTTACATTGAAAGTTGATACAGAAATTGAGGTAGGAAGAAACGACCTTTATTTTCATATCACTCCACAACAAGATGAATTTGGAGCAACTTATGAATGGATTTCTTGTTCTGATGTCCCTGTTCCAAGCATTTGGTTATGTAATGTAGCCCTTACTCTATTTGGAGGAGAGTTTCCAAGATATTTCTTCGTTTACCGATAAATAAACATGGTGTAGTTCGGCTAGTGGTTGATGCCGCCAGATTGTGGTTCTGGTACATAGGAAACGCATGGGTTCGAATCCCATACTACACCCGTAAATAATGTTATTTTATGAATAAAATGGAGGTTTGCCAGAACGGTAATGGAACGGACTTTGTAGATAAGTTACTACGGAATTTTAATTTACTTATATGAACGCTTGGGACAGTGACTACAAATCCCACCAAGGTAATTTAGGATTAGGGAGGGCAATAGCATACTACACAGCAAATTGTATTCCTGTCTTAATCCCATTAAATGATACACAAAAGTACGATATAGCAATAGATAAAGAAGGTTTAAAAAGAGTATCAGTGAAAACTACACAACATCAAACTAGCAATGGTAATTATGAAGTTTCTTTAAAAAATTGTGGTGGTTCTTCTGGTACTTCAAAGATTCGGCACTTTGATAATTCTACTTGTGATATAGTATTTATTGTAGTAATTACAGGTGATATGTATGAGATTCCATCTAGTGAGCTTACAGTAAAAGGTTCTCTAACTCTTACTGATAAGTGGGATAAATATAAGGTATTCTTATAAGGAAGTATAAGCCTAATTGGTAAGGCAGTAGTCTTGAAAACTACTAGTAATCATGTAACAGTGGTGTGCCAGTTCGAGTCTGGCTGCTTCCTCTATCCGATGTAACGTGCCCATTCGTTGAGTAGGTTCGACTCCTACAGCCTCCTCTAACCTTTATTAATAATATGAGCAACGGAAAGAAATGGAAAACTGCTAGTAAATACGTTGGTAAACGCTCTCATGGAAGACGATGGACTTATCGTGTTTGTGGAGGAAAAAGTGGAAAATGTAGATTCCAACACTTTAGACATCAGAAATGGTTTAAAGCTCTTGAAGGAAAAATATCTATGAGAAAAGCAATGTCTCGTGAAATTTGGTTTTGGGATTAATAGAGATTACTACTTAAAAATAAATAATATGAAAGTATTTACACCAAAAGATGCTAAGGAACATAAACTTGCATCCATTCCTGATTTTGTGTATGGGGCGTTTAACAATCTTCTTGCAAAGAATTATGATGCTTATGGCACTGTAATATTGCAAGATGAAGTTATTACTGAAATTATTCGTCTTTGTCCCCTTGACGACATAACTGTTCAAACTATTTGGGAAAACAAATGGTTAGATGTAGAAGATGAATACCGTAAAAATGGTTGGGAAGTTGAATATGACAAGCCAGGTCTTGGTGAAAACTATCCTGCCAGATTCATTTTTAAGCCAAAAGAAAAATAGGTTAAGTTAATAAATAAGGAAGACTTGCAGCAATAACTATTCAGCCTTGTAAGCCGTCAGTCATGAGTTCAAATCTCATAGTGAAGCTTGCTTCATTTAGCTCAGTCAGGTAGAGCAACGTAATAAAAGGTCTTCCGCTTTCTGCCGCTCTCGTCTAATTGGACTAGGACACATCACTTTCGATGATGCTAATACGGGTTCGAATCCCGTGGGCGGTGCTCTTGTACTTAATCCTCCCTTAACTGGCAATAATAATCAAGTACATTCTAAGACGACGTGAGGAAAAGAAGTCTTAGACGCTAGTCAGCAGCGTAGTACGCAATGGTGGAATAGAAACGGCTGACATCCACTCCTTCGAGGGCGTAGTGTAATGGCTGCACGCCACACTGTCACTGTGGTAGTTGGGGTTCGAATCCCCCGCTCTCGACAACCTAACCTGGCAAGGTTATATCTAAAGATGTGTAACAGCAAGTTAATAATTAACTCCCACCAAAAATAGGAAGTATAGTATAAACGGTTATTACGCCTAGCTCGCTAGGAGATTTCGGTTCGAATCCGTCTTAAAAATTCACATCTGTTTCTGCCCTCTTCGCATAGTGGTCGATTGCACGTCACTTGTAATGATGTTCCGCAAGGACACGTCCGTTCGAATCGGACAGAGGGCTCAATTAAAAACTTTATTAAATATTTTAGTATGAGTAAGAAACATGTAATTGAAGTACAGGCTCCAGAAGGTAAGGTTCCTGTATATGATGAAAGCACTCGCACAATTCGTTTTATTGATGAAGACATCAAATCAAGGGTAAAGAGTGTGGCTGATGCTTTTGAAGCGTTAGGAGAGAAGTATCCTTCTTGGTTGGAATCCGCTCCTCGTTCCATTCGTAAAATGTATGAACTACAGACTGTGCTTCGTGCTTTGAATCAGGGTCATGATTTCAGCTTAACAGAAGGAAGAGTATGGTATCCCTGGGTTCGTTTCTATCTGGAAAGTAAGTTGCCCAACAGTGAAAAGAAGAATATCATCGGAAAGTTCATCTGCGAAGGAGAAACATATTATCTGCTTAGCGGCCACGCTCCTGACAGCAGTTCTACCGGCCTTGGTTACTTCTTTTCTTATCATGGGGTCGGCACTTCCGGCGCTTATGTAGGGATTTTATCCTGTAAGGATGAAGAAACGGCTTTATATGTATGTAAGCAGTTTGGACAACTGGTATTTGACGCTATCTATGCAGATAAAGTTGATTATCGCTGGCTTTTGATTGATTAAAAAATATCTTAATAAAAATTACGTAAGGAAATGAAATTTAAAAGTATCTTATCTCGCAGCGGACAAGGATTGCTGAACGCTCGCGCAACTAACATTGCTAACATTGTAAAGGCAGAACAAGAACAAGTAATTGCCACCTACAAAAGAGAAGCTCAAAGACTCATCAATGAGTTAACGAACCTCATGGATTTATCAATCAACAACACAACATCTTTGTCTCCGGTAGATAAAGACTTCAATCCGAAACAGTTTGTTGAAACTATCCATATTAAGAAAAGCGGACTTCGTGATGTTCTCGTTGATTGGAAAATTGCTGTTGAAACTTACAACGAATGGTTTCCAGAAGATGCAGTCACATTGCCAAAAGAACTTGGCAACGTTGTCGGTCTAGGAATCATTCTTATGGATGAAGAATCCGATGATAAAGAAATTGAAGAGTAAAAACTAAGGACAGTTAACAGCTGTCCTTTTTTATTGGGCCTCTAGCTCAATCGGTCAGAGCTCCTGACTCATAATCAGGCGGTTATCGGTTCAAGTCCGGTGGGGCCCACGTTTAACAACTAAATAGATGAGACAATGAATGTTTTTAAAAAGATTTCTTTAAAATACTTTAATGGCTCTTCTAATCTAAATGAGGGAGAGGAAAGAGACATTATTACAAGTAGAGATAAAGCGTTTATATATGCTTGTAGGAAATACAATCTTGAGTTTGAATACTATAATTTCTTTAGTGGAGCCCATTTTGTTGAAGAATCAGACTTTGAGCCTGAACATTCCCTTATAAAGTGTAATTTCTCGGAATTGAAAAAGTACAATCACTTTAAGTGGTTTGCTTATTTGTTAAGTAGCCAACTTGATAGGGAAAGGATTCCTCAATTCAGAGCTATACTGAAACTTCTTGAAGGGAAGAAAGAGCCTTATTTCTATGCTGTTATAGAAGCTATAGAGAAAGGTTTGAAAGAAAATCGGCAAAATATTTCCATATACGCTAATGTGAAAGGAAATCTCTGGGATGCTGGAATGAAGTATGCTATTAGTAAGCCCATCCATATTAGTATCTTGTGGACTATTGCTGATAAAACTCTCGACCACATATTTTATGAGATTCCCGCTAAAGTGGAGGAAAACATAAGAAAGGCACAAGAAGCAGCAAGAAGAGCACAAAGAGAGTGGGAAGAAAGGATAGAGCGTGAAAGAAGAGAAAGAGAAAGGGTTAAACAAGAAAATGCATATCAGAGAGCTAGATTCTATGGTAATCAAGGATTTGAGTTTAATGATGATTTTGCAGGGTTTAATCACCAATACCAGAGTTGGTGGGATAATTTCTCAAGAGAACAAGCTAAACGCCAACAAGAGACAGTTAATCCTTACGCTTCTCTTTACACAATGTTGCAAATCTCTCCAACAACTGATAAGAAAATAATTAAAGCAGCTTATAGGAAATTGGTTCTTGTTTATCACCCTGATAGAGGTGGCAATGAAGAGAAATTTAAGGAACTAACAGCAGCTTACGAAAAACTAATGAGCTTATGATGAACCTTTTTATATGTTTATTTCTTGCAATTTACTTTGTAAGAGCAGTAACAGTATTAATCTGTTTGGTGATGTGTTCCAAGAGACTTAATAACAGAATTGATGAAATTTGTGAGTCTCTTCCCGATGAGAGGTCTATTAAAGACCTTGAAATTGAGATAAGTAAAATTGACTGGTATCTTGACAATGAACGTGTAGCGAGTGATTTCCTGCATCTGTTTAGAACAATAGACACACAGAAATGGATTAATCCAAATTTAATTTCATTGCTGTATGACCATTATAAAGTCTAATAGAATACTGGTTTTAATTTTAACATTTTTTATAGCGATTGTCTTTGCACAGTCGACTAAAAGTAGTATCTTTGTACATCCTTCAGTTGCAGAGTATCATGTTGAATTTTTAAATGGAGACAGAGATTCTGTTCTTCGCTTTCAACAAAAGCACTATGACTTAATAAAGGATAAGTACGTCTACATTGCCTACTTACATAGGTATTGTAATCACTACAAATATGGGGAGCTATTAAGAGCCCACAACTAAAATATTCGCAAGGAGTCTCCCGAAATCTTCCATTGTTTTAGTTCGCTGTGGATTTAGACGTCCTGCAGCCCACTATAGACTCCTTGCTACTTGTCCGAGTGGCGAAATGGTAGCCGCGTTGGTCTTAGGAACCAATGAGCAAAGCTCGTGTCAGTTCGAATCTGACCTCGGATACGCTTAATATTAACAATTAAATTTATAAAGATTATGGCATTAATTTCAAAGAAGGCTAGTACTGCTGCCGATTTAGCATCATCTGCTGACAACTTATTGAAAGTATTTAAGAACACTGTTTCCGGCTTGTCTGGAGTAATTACTAAAGCTAGAGAACAAGCTGCAATCAAACAACAAGAAGCTGACGCTGCTTTGGCGGAGAAACAAGCTCTTGAAGAAGTAGCCAACAAAAACGAACAAACACTTAATAAGTTAACCGACTTATTGGGTTAATGGTAAGGAGGGTTGGGTGAGTGGTTTAAACCAGCACACTGCTAACGTGCCGGCCCTTCGGGGTCCGTCAGTTCGAATCTGACACCCTCCACTTGTAAAACTTAAATTTACATCAAGATGATTACATTAGAAAAGAGCGATAAATGGAGACAACGTTTCATGGAGGAAATGTACGCCAATGATGATTACTACGAAGGATTCATTAAAGGTGATGTAGCTAGAGCTTATTACTTTGGATTCTTTATTGAAGAAGTCTGTAAAGAGATGGAAGCAGATGGATTCAAGGCAGGTAACCCTGATGAACAGCTTACTCCAATAAAATGGAATGTTAGACGTTATAAACCTCAATTAGTATTCTGGAAACAGAAGTTTGTTGAGCTTAAAGGCAGAATGGTAGTTCCTTCTGAAATGGACACCTTCATCTTAAATAAAATTGTTGTTGAAAGTGACGATGATTTATTAAGAATTGCAACTTGCTTGGGAAGAGATTCTTATCTCTTAGTAAGTAAGCAGGTAGAAAAAACTGAAATTTGAAATATAGAATTTATACTGACGGTGCATACAGTAGTGCTCTTAACCAAGGCGGTGTAGGAGTAGTATTTGTAAAAGAAGTAGATGGTAAACTTACTAAGATTGCAGAAGTATCTAAAGGCTATAAAAATACAACTAACAACAGAATGGAGCTTAAAGCTATCATTATTGCATTTAAGTGTATAACAGCTTATATAGAAGATGTGACTATTATTAGTGACTCTATGTATGCAATAGGAACTTCTCGAATTGGAAGTATAAAGTATAAGAGAAATACAAATTTAGATGTTTTACAAGAACTTGATAATATTGTTAAAGAAAAGCGAAGTCTTATAGGAAATCTTCATATTGAATGGGTAAAAGGACATTATGAAGATGAATTTAATGCTAGGGCTGATAAAATAGCGGTAGATGCAAGTCAACAACTTATGACATGAATAAAGAATATGTTACTTTGGAAATAGTATCAGATTCCATTTAGCTAAAATAAACAACAAAGATGACTTACAGCAATGTAACAACAAATACTAGAGTTAGGATAAGTAGAACCCTCTACTACTTAGAGGTAAAATATGTAGAAAAGTCATCTGATTTTTTGGGCTGTGGTGTAGTGGTAGTCACACAAGACTTTGACTCTTGTAGCTCAGGTTCGAATCCTGGCAGCCCAACTAACTTTAAAAATTAATTAGATTATGAATACATTATTGTTATTTTCAGTTATATTGTATTTAGTTACTCTCATTTCATACACATTTATTTGTGATTATGCAAAAATAGAGATTTCTATTAACCCTGTTTCATTCGTAGTCACTTTGTGTCCAATTGTAAATACACTGTATGTAATATATTTGATGCGTCAGATTCCATCTCTTTCTATAAAAAACATATTGACAAATATAAAAAGAACATGGATAGGGTGGTGTAAGGAAACATTCAATGTGAATGAATAAATATATGAGTAGAAATAGAAGTACAACAGTTAAAAAATACTCTAAACTTCTTAAAGAAGATAGAGATTGGGACTGGGCATTTATGCTCGAACTAGAGCAATTTAAGCTAAAACGAATGGCTAAGTATTTTGCTAAGTCTCAATTAGTGCATGGGTGGGAACAAATGGTTTCTGAAATAAATCTGTGTGTGAAGTTAATTGATATCGTTCTGGAAAGAGACCCAAAAGGTTACTTCTTTAATGGTACTAGAACACTTCCTTATGTAAACAGTAAGAATTGGAAAAGGTTTATATCTCGATGTCCAATTCCTTCTTCCTATTACTACCTCGATGATTTGAGACAAGCTAAAGCATTACACCTGTATAATCTCATTAGAACATATAAAATGAGGACTTGGTGGGATTAATCAAATTTATTAAATATGAAATATAGAAAAAGACTAGCGTATTTAAAGGCTCGCCAAGATTGGTGGGACAGACAAGGTAAAGATTACCAAGCAGCAAATAAGAAACCCGGTTCTGTAAAAGTAAGATAGTATGGAAAAATATGTAATGGTTACGTTTCCTAAAATCCAAGATTTCATGGAACATGAAAGATGGGGAGAATGTATATTCTGCCAAGCAATTGATGGACATCCTTGTCCAGATAGTACCTATATGGTTCCCGAGAGTTTATATGAAGAACACATTCCTACTGAAATAAAAGATGCATTGGAGAAACTTTCATTGTTGAGGGTCAGGAAGCTGTCCTAGTAGGATATAATTCTGAAAGTTGTGAAAACTGTATCGTAGGATTTAGAAGTAGTATGGGTTGGACTGGATTTGAATATTCTGATGTAATCTTGTCTGATGAAGAATTTGAAACTTATTGGTATATTCCGTGGGATGAATTACAAGAAAGCCGTTCGGAGTAAGGGAAGCCGGCCTCTGCGATAATATCAAAACCTTGTATGCTCTGTAGAGCACGAACCGGACATGGAGAGAACGGCTGCTCTCCAAATAATAAAGGGCTATATTAAAGTACTCAAACCAGAGCCCTTGAACCTTAAAACTGATAAGCAAGAAAGATGTATTTCGACCCTTATCTCTATTAGAATAGGTGACAGACCATTGGGTAATTCCATAGGAGTGCTGTTAGGAGTACAAGTGCACTTGGTAGGTATATTCTGCCATAATGCACTTTAAAATGGACAAAAGTCCCACACATAGATTAAGGTCTTTGTACTGGGCATTAGACCGCTAGCTCACGCGGTATATAAGACAGGATTGCCGGACCCGTAGGTGTAACGAGATAAATACCTACACTTGCCCCGTTAGCTCAGTGAATAGAGCAGCACACTTCTAATGTGCGGGTCGCTGGTTTGAATCCAGCACGGGGTACTTATTAACAATTAAAAGATTAGATATGAAATATTTAGTAGGAACAATGTGTGGCGGTCTTATGGAAGACCCTAAACCAAGATTTGATGACCCCTATTTAATAGTAGAGGCTCCTGATGAGAAAACTGCAAGAGAACTTTATAATAAAGCAACTAAAGCATCTTATTTTTATGGTGATGTCTTAGGACATGAAGACGATAACATGTGGCATCTAACAAGTCCGTATGCTAGTCATTACACATTCAGTGACGCTTTAGATAGAGCCAAACCTCTCAATTTTTAACTATTTGGTTAAGTTAATGTGCAAGAAAAGAAAGTATGATAAGTTAGGAGCAATGTTTGCATTATCCCAATGTAAAAGAATTGGCAACTACAATCCTTTACGTAATGAAAGAAGGTATTACTACTGTAGTGAATGTAACTCTTATCATTTAACGTCTAAATAATCCTCGGACTTATTAAAGTTCGGGGATTTTTTGTATAATCTAAATTATAATGGATAAAGAAAACTATCAAAAAGTTGCCAAGTTTTGTGCTAAAGGCAAATGTAAACCGAGAGAAAATTCTTATGGAGTAGTATGGTGTGTTCGTTGCGGTAAACTGCACGGATATAACACTCCAGCAGAACTTTTAAAGGAGGAGGATAAAATTATTGTAAATTTATGACAAATTCGGAAAAACTTAAGATTCTCAAGCAAGCTAAAAAGCTGTTTGTAGAACACCCAGAATATTGGGGAATGTGTTTTTGTATTGAGCACGCTATGGCTGGGACTGAAAGAGGTAGTACTATATACAATGAACGTGATATAGTAGCACTATTTCCTGAATTTAACAGGAATTTTCTTAATGCTCCAAGGGATAGAAACGGTAAGGCATTTTGGTGGACTCCAGATAGCGAGGAAGGACACAATGCTAGAGCTAAAGCATTTGATAAATTGATTGAACATTATGAAACTACAGAACGAACTTGAAGATTTAAAAGAGTTATTTGAAACACACAAATCTTCTCTAAGTCTCTCTCAACTTGTAGATATTCAGCAAAACTTAATTAATCTCGATATTCTTGCATCAGTAGGAATTAGACGAAGTACTGGATATTTTACAGCAGAAACATTCTTGTTGAACCACGAGAAATCAACAGCAGGAAAACCTTGTTACGAGAGAATATTTTCTCCTTTTGGATTTAATGAATACAAGGAAGCTCTTATTAAAGCCATAGAACAAGGAATTGAAAACTTTTACATTACTCAGCCAAAAACATAAGTATGGATTTTAAAAAAGTATATAAGCTACCTTTAGAGAAATATGAAGGTGTGGATAAAGTGTTCCATGCAAATGGACACATGGCATTTGATTTCCTTCGCAGATACAAAAGCGGGGATGAAGATGTGTTGCACGTGGCAGAAGAATCACAGAATAAGATAATTAATATTCTTAATGGTGATGACAGCCAGAGTATTGAACATCCTTTGAAATATGAGGATGGGTATATCTCTATTAAAAGGGAGGATAAGTGGTTTAAAATCATGTTGATTCGTGGTTGGGGTTATTTAATTGGTACTGGAGGATTGAATCTTTCAGCAGAGAAAGCCGCAAAGATTCAGGATGATTTTGGCAATTGGATTGTTGAAACTCTAAGTAAAAAGAAAGAATGATAGCATTTAAAGTCATGGTTTTCGTAATTATGTTGCTATTGGCAATATATTACGGTATGTTAGTGTTCCACTTGCTCGGTGCGTTCAAATTAACTAACAGGAAAATTACACTTGTGAGGTGTATTATTCCATTCTATTACTGGATAGCAAATCCAGAGAGCTATAAATAAGATTGTATAATTTTTAAATATTTAAAAACAATGAAAAGATTTAAACTTTTAGGTATTATTGTTGGCATTTTTGCCGTAGTGTTAATTGCTTGTTTCCCGATGTTGATGGAAGACATGGATAAGAGTAAGATTGGTATCAATCAAATTCCTATCTCCGGTACGTATGAATATTGGACCAATGGTGGTTTCCAATGGCAGAAGTTCGGCAATGTATCCGTTTATGACAAAACCAGTCAGATTTGGTTCAATGAAGTAAAGAAAGACCAAGAAGGTAACGTATCTGTGGATGTAAGTATGGAAAATCCGGCAATGGCTATTACTTACAATGATAAGGGTAAAGGTTTCGTATTGGGTTCAGTTCGAGTAGAAATGCCGTTAGAGCAAAAGTATCTTGAACGTATTCAAACTCACTATGGTTCACAGGAGAGACTTATTAAAGACTTAGTTAAGCCGACTCTTGGTAAAGTAGTTATATCATGTGGCCCTCTTATGTCTTCATTGGAATCAGTAAGTGAGAAAAGAACTGACTTAATTGCACTTATTACAGACCAGTTGAATTATGGTGTTTATAAGACTCGTGTTAAGACAGTAGAAACTATCAATCCTCTTACTGGTGAAAAACAATTACAGAAAGTAGCAGAAGCAATTTCGGATAGTCTTGCTCCTAATGGTGTGAAAAGACAGGAAGAATCTCCGTTTGCTTTCTATGGTTTGAAAGTTTCTCAATTATCAATCAACGATTTGGAATATGAATCAGCAACTTTGGCTCAGATTTCTAAACAAAGAGAAGCAGATATGTCTATTGTAACTGCAAAGGCTAAAGCGTTGGAAGCTGTTCAGAAAACAATTCAGATTGAAGAAGAAGGTAAAGCATCCGCAGCACAGGCTAAATGGGAACAGGAAAAAGTTAAGGCTGTAGAAGTAACTAAAGCACAACAAGCATTTGAAGTGGCTGAGTTGCAAGCTAAAGAAGCTAATGAGAAAGCTAAGAAAATTATCGCTGAAGGTAGAGCAGAAGCAGAAGCTAATAAACTTAAAGTTCAAGCAGGTTTAACTCCACAGGAGAAAGCTGAATGGGACTATAAGACAACTGTTGGTGTAGCAGAAGCATTGTCTAAATCAGAGGTTAAGTGGGTTCCTGATGTCATGATGGGTGGCAGCAATGGAAGTAATGCAATGGATGCAGTAGGTTTGAAGATGGTAATGGATATCGCCGACAAACTGAACAAATCTAAATAAGCAGTATAATATCTAAAACTAATCTTAAAAGCCCTATCCATATACACTTAGCTATGTGGGTGGGGCTTATTTTTTTGACTTAATTCATGACTAAAAAGAAAATTAAGAAGTTCATCCTACTTCCTGACACAAAGGATGGGCAGTATGTACATGCCGTACTAAAGTATAAAATCCTTTCTGATGTCATTAAAGTTAGGATTAAATATCATTATAGTAATAACACCATAGAGGTAAAGGCAATCACTGGTGCTGTCAAGAATCCGAACTTATGTAAAGTTCTGAATGTAAAGGCTTTAGCAGCAGAGTTCAATGCCATTCTGGATAATAGAGTAGAATTTGAACCTAGACTGACAGAGGATATGTTAATGACACAATTTGTTAATCAAGGTTTAATTTATCCGTTTTAATTATGGAACTATTTGTGCCGAGTTCTAAACCTGTAATTGGATTAAAAAAGAAAACACAAATGAGTAAAGTAGAAGAATTAATTGGAAAGAAAGTTCGATTAACCAAACTGGAATCCGTTAGATATAAAGACGGGCATCCTAACGGTATCGAAGAAGGCTATACAATGGAAGGAAGGCTTTTAGGAGTAAAGGTTGGCTGGATGTTGGAAATGAGTGGAGATAGAGGAATACTGGATTACTTCCACACTTCCGAAGTATTGAAAATGGAGGATAACTTGGTATATACTAAAAATTCTATCTATAAAGTAGAGGAGGTTTAGTTATGTGTCTGTATATTCCTGTCTCTGGAACATCTGCTCTTAAGCCCACACTTGCGGAACACGATGTCCCTTGTTACAAGTTTCTAAATTTCAAGGAAGGACAATTAACCTCTTATTTCTTGAAATTTCCTTATGAAATAGGTAAGTGTTATACTACGGAAGAAGATTTCTCGAATATTGCAGTTGGAGGAATTTACTTTAACGTGATAGATCATGGAGGATTCCACAGTTTTATTCATTCCTGTGACTGTCACGAGGATTTTAGTACTATCCGCGAAGAAAACGACGAAGTAGTAATGGTACGTTGTCATATTCCTAAAGGAAGTTACTATTATCAGGGAGAAGATATGGGAGGAGCTCCAAACTATGTCTCACAAAGCATTGTAATTGATGAAATAATAAATGACGATTAAAGAAAAAGACTTTAAGTTAACCCCAGTAAATGAATCTTCTCCAATGTTCGACCTTGAGCTTTTACATATTGTAAGGCCCAAAGGTGGAGAACCAAGAGAGGAATTTAAAATTGTTGGGTATGGATTGCCTCTAGATGCTGCTATAAAACGAATTATCAGCTATAGGATACAGTCCAAACATGGAGATGGTGCCATATCTTTAAAAAAGTATTTGGAAGACTATAAACAGATTCAGAAGGAAATAGAAAAAATATGTATACCGAATTAATTGAGACTATAAATGCAGTGGCAGCTACTTGTGAAGAAAAATTTAACATAAATTCTGGAGGTTGCTGTTATTTTGCTTATTTAGTGGCCCGTGAACTTGATAAACGTAAGATAAAGTATAAACTTGCAATAGAGGATTGGACTTTCTCAAAGAAATTCTGTAAAACCAATCGACTAAAAGCAAGGAGAGCTCTTAAGAGTAGACAATCTTATGTTGACGGAAATAGTTTGGTTAATTGCAACCATTTTACCTTAATGGTAGGTGGGGAATTGGTCAACTATGAATCGAGTTGGGGAAGTGAAGTAATTTTAATAAGTTATGTAAACTCCGAAGACATTAACTGGATTTATAAAACAGGAAGGTGGAATGACTTTTATAAAGAAAAACAATCCCACTGTAGAACGTATGGTAGTTAAAGCATTTGATAAATATGAAAAAGCAATCCAAAAAAGAAACAAAAAAGAAAGAAGTGTACACTCCAGTGAAGAATCTCTTCTGTGCCCGTTGTCAAGGTCAGACAAATCACTCCTTATGTGATTATGAGAACAAAATCTATAAGTGCAACATTTGTAAAACAGTGCGTTCTATATGATTTGGGTAATTATATTCTTTTATATACTTCCCGTTTTATTATGGGTAGACTTATTACAAGCGACATATAAATAACGAAGGAAGAAGAAGATGATGTGCTGTTAATCCATGCCATTATTGGAATAGTCTTAGCACTTTGTCCTGTTGTTAATTTAGTGTTTTTAGTTCTAGTTGTACGAGCCGTCGCGGATATGTCTGGTGATGATTGGACTACATTGGCTAAGTATAGCATAGTTTTTAAAATTCTATTCAGGAAAATTTGAAAAAATTATTACTTGGACTTGCCTTGGGAGTAGCTCTCATGGTAGGTTGCAGTGGAACTCCGGCTGAAAACAGGAGTTATAATGGTGTAGTTGTTAATCGTATAGGAACATTCGGTTCTAGCCTCAAAAACGACGGCACTGTACATACCTTTACCTATAAAGGTTATGAATTTATTATAGTCAGTAATGGCTATAAGGGTGGAGTATCAGTAATTCAAATCAATAAATAATTATAATCATGAAAAAGATTGAAAAACCAAAAAGAGTACAACAGAGTGACGAAGAATTAAGAGTTGATGTATATAACGACGCAGAAATGGTAGCGTTGGGATTACGTGTTCCACCACTTGTGCCGAGAGACCCTTCGGTTTGGACTAAGACTCCTTCCGAAAAATTCATCCTGAAGCGTGAGCGGGCTCGTGACAAGACCGAGTTTCTTACCCGATGGGCAGGAAAGAAAAAGAGTATTCCGTTCTATGACAAGCTCATAGTAAGGTTACACAAGGTTCCGAAGGGTGGAAAGACCACTTTATCCATTAAATGTGGACAAAGTGATATTCCAAAAATCTTGGCAAAGTACAAAGACAACCTTGTAAACTATTCATGGAATGGCAAAACCTACACCGGAACCAGTCTACCATTCTGGGGACGTTAAAGTAGTAGTGACAGACAGTTTTATCTACGAAGTGAATCTTTATAGAATCTTCAAGGATAGAGCTGAATGTGTAGGCTCTCAACACTACTCAACTGATAAACCAATTGGCAAGTTTAAGGAGTGCGAAACCGTAAAGACCAAGACATGTACTTATATGAAATGTGTTGCATGGGTTGGCGCTCCTATGTCATATATTGAGAGTAATGGATTTAAATTATACGATAAAAATGGAGAAAAAGGAAAGCGAAAGACCAGTCGTAAAAAACGATAGTGTTGCTCCTACAATGGCAAAGACCGAGCAAACAATCGACAAGAGCAGAAGAGTATGTACTCTTAGTCATGCAATGATTGAAATGTTGGTAAAACAACTCGGTGCAGAATTGAGCAATCACAATCTTTACAGAACATTTGCCAACTATTTTAGTTGTCAAGGACTTCCCAAGCTTGAAGAATATTTTATCTTGAGAGCTGACGAAGAAGATAATCACCACAACTGGATTCTTTGGTATCTAAACTATAATGATGCCGAATTTCAGTATCCAAGAATTGAAGCTATAAATGTGGATATTCCTAATAGAGCTTATCCATTCGAAGCTACTGTAGACAGAGAAATCGAAACTACAGAATCAATTAATAAGATTGTAAAGCAGGCTATACAGGAAGGTGATTGGGCTACAGAAGCATGGTTGAAAGGCAACGATGATGAACATGGTAAACTTGTTCTGGAACAAATCGAAGAAGAGTCAATCAGTCGTACTATTGCTGAAATGGCAAATGAGGACACTGACTGGCAAACTAAACAGGATACTATCCTGAGTTTCTATCTGGATTATCCGGGAAGAAACCCAAATGACGATTAATAAACATTAAAAAATAAACAAAATGAAAAAAGTAGCTGAATTTATTGAAGGAACTTTTATTGATTATAAAGGTGACGAACGTGAGTATACAATCTGTGCACTTAGTTGCCCGATTGAGGAAGGTGACGATAACGCAAGCGATACAGAAGTAAAACAACTTCGCCTGGGTATTGCAGTAAGACGTGATGGTGATGAATATGTTCGTGGAATTGGTATAACCGAAGCTGAAAGAAAGGCAAAAGAAAACCCATTCACTATCCTTCGCGCTGACACTTGTGGTGTTATCAATTCTACTATGGTACAGGCTGTTCTTGAACAGGAAGCAGAGTTCTTTGAAAAGAATCCGGGTAAGTATCTTGCAGCTTATAAAGCTGATGCAGAAAGATATTTCTTCGAACTTGAACTTGAAGAAAAACGTCAGAGTCTGAGCCCAAGAATGAAGGAAGTTCATGATTATCTGCTGACTGCTCCGGATTGGGAACTCGAAATCCTTAGCGAGTGTCTGCAATATGATGCCGAATTGCAAAGAAGAGGAGAATTATAATGAAGGATAACTGGGCACTTTATCTATTAATAGCATTAATCTGCATAGCAGGTACAATGACTATTATGGATAGAGTCTACAGAAAAAACCTTCCGACATCTCCCAGTGATGATTATAAAGAGTTGGTGAGAGACATCGACTCTTTAAATAATCACATCAGCAGTATCAATAAAATTAACGATAGTTTACGTAATGCTGTTGATACTACTAAAGTAAAAATAATTAAAATTCGTGAAAAATATGAAGCAGATTATATTGATATTACTAATCAGCCTCTTGGGGACGATGTCAAGTTTTTCTCAGACTACCTATCCGAAAGTTACGGAAGATTCTTTGGTGGTAATAACTCCCCAACAGTTGAAGCACACTAATCTAATCTTTTTAGAGCATAGAAAGCTTTCTAAGGAAGTGGATTTATTAATTCAGCAAGTAAACGGTCTTGAGACTATTAATAAGAATCTTGTTGCAATGGACTCTCTAAGGCTGTCCCAATTGAATAGGTGTATGTTGCAAGCAGATATTAATGACCAAGTTATTAATTCTTTGAATATACAATTAGCCAAGAAGGAGAAACGAGTAAAGAAACTTAGGAATTTATCCATAGGGGGATTTACTGTTGCAGCTGGACTATTTGCAGTACTATTTGTAAAATGAAAGACGTAAGGTATTGGATTGGATTAATTGTTGGAGCTGCCATAATATCTTCTTTAGTAAGCAATGTAATAGCTATGTGTTTTATGTGTCTTGCTTGGGGAATATTTTTTAGCATGGTTAGCCGATGATTGAAACAATCGAACAATGGGAAGCAAAAGGATTCCGAATCTGTATTTTTCCACAACAAAGTAAAGGTCAGTGGTTATGGACTGCCGGAGTATATATCGGTAATGTCACAACAGCACATTGGGCAGATTCGAATAATGGATTGCCTAGAGCTGGATATTTGAAGTACAGTGAAGCATTAGATGCTGCTGTCAAATTTTGTGAAAACTATAAACCTAAAACTAGTGGCAAAAAAGCAGGCAATAGATAAGGATAAAGATGGGGTTAAATATAAATATCCTGCACGTACTTGTAAGGAATGTGCTAAGTATCCTTGTTTTATAGGAATCGAAAAGAAGATTTGTGACTTTGCGAAGTATGGTTGTGTAGATTATAGAGAAAAATAAAATGACATATTTAATAACAATAATTGTATCCATTATAGTAATATCTTGGTGGATAAAGATAGCAAATAAGTATGCTTACGATGACTGGGATGGAAAAAAGATTAAAGTTCCTAACATTGTAAAGATATTACTTTATGCTGTTTGTATAATTCCATTTCTTAATGTGGCTCTTGCGTTCATTTTAGTAACTGCAATAAGCTTCATACAATTTGAGTGGAAAGGCTGGGAAGAAACAAACTTTTATATTGGTTATTTAAGAAATGAAAACATACTTATATTACTTAATGCTTATTACAATATGGGCTTGTTTATAAAATAAGAGAAGCTGGGTTAGAACGTGTACAACCTGGCTGGAGACAAATCCTTGATAAAGATATTAAGGATTACCGTGACGGAGTAGATGTTTTATGCTATAATGGGAATTACGGGAGATGCCCAGTAAGTGCTTTCGATGTATTAGAAGAAGTAGAAGCAATCTGCTTCGAAGAGCTTGATTATAAAGACACTTATTTAGACCCCACTGGTAAAGAATGGAATGGTAATGGTTGGATAGATAGAGACGGAAAACTCTATCCTTGTGACTGGATGCAACATGATGACCTTGCATATTACTATTTTAAGAAATCAGTAGAGCAACTTGAAGCATCTGGCTGGATTCGTGTTATGAGAAACACTCCGGGATATAGAGGTAGAATTTCTCAAGCTCAATATAATAAGTGCAAACAGATTGGTATTGAAATTCCTGAAAACGACGTATTATGGCAGTAAAAACATTGATAGAAGTAAAATGAAAGAATACAACATTTATGCTGGGCTCGGTGGAGGTTTCGGTGGAAAGAAATATTTATACACCGGTATGTTCGAATCTCACGAAGATGCAGAACATGAAGCATGGGAAGCAGCTTGTGAGGAATATGATTCCTACGAGGGAGCTAATGGCTTAGGTACCTATGCTGATGCAATGGAAGAAGCTTATAGAGAACTTGGTTGGGATAGAGACGATGAAGACCCGGAATTGGTAGCATATGCCAATGAGGTGTTTGATAGCTACACGGAAGACTGGATTGAGTATTGTGCAATCCCCACAGATGAAGACACGGAAACAGATAAGGAAGACCTTATTCGTGACTACATCATAGAGGATGATAACAATACTTGCGAAACTGGTTGCGAGTAGTACTGACCCCGAGCAATATGTCACGTATGTATTTCAGGATTTAGAAAGTAAAGAGTATCTTATGTGTGTGCAGTTCCCGAATTGGGAACACCGCTCACTACGTCTGGGAGAAGTAGGCTTTCTAGAGTATAAAGAGATTAGAGCCGGAATTGATACATGGTTCGATGGGAGTAAAATGATTCCCTATAATTATAATAACATACAATTTATTAAGTTTATACCTAAACCAGAAGAAAAGAAAGAGTATGTTATGTATATGTAACGGCTAAGAACACAATAGATAACTTTTAAAACAAAGAGATGATGAAAAATTAAGAATAGTAAAAGTTTATAAAAGTTATGATAGTTAAAGAAAAGCTAGAAGAAGCGCTTGCAGCAAAGGATAATAATATTAAATCTTTCATTTGGAAAGGTGCTAAAGAAGAGTTTGGTGGAGAAAAAGTTCAATCAGAATATCGTCTGGTTGACTGTACAGAAGAACAGTTGAGAAGTTTTTATCAACACTGTAAATCTATGTTATATAACACTGACAAAGCACATCCGGGAAGATATGTATTGTTAGATATTATTAAGGAACAGAGAGACAAATGTAACACTGAGCTTTATCTTCGTTATCTTGAGAAAGAAACAGAAGACAGAAAGCGTTATCCGAGATTCTTGTATAGAAATGATTTGAGTAAAGTCATTGAAGCCAACAAGGAACAACTTACTAAGGATAAACTAAAAGAATATCCTATCTCTACCCTTACAAACGGAATCCCGTTGGAATTTGCAAGCATACCTATCGAGCTAGTATTGGATGGATGCCTAGATGCACTAGGTAAATTTAACAAACAACATATAACCCTTACCTTTATTCTGAAACAGGGATTATGGTTCACTCCACAGGAAATGAAAGACTTGACTGAAAAGGACGAGAACGGTAATATCAGAGACAGATTAGAAGTAGTAAGGGAACGTCTCAATTTAAAATCTACTGCTAAACTATATGTAAATTCGAGAGGATTGACATACGGACAATTGAGAGCAATGATTAACTTGAAGAGTAAGAAGTATTTCGATTTAACTACCGAACAACTGACTACTTTGAGAGATAAAGTATTGTTCTTACTTGAAGAAGAAGTGAAGTATCATATCGAGCAGTGGGAAACTAGAATGGAGCAAATCGAAAAGGTTGCTGAATATCATGGATACACTCTCTAAAATTGAGTTGTTTCTCTTTAAAGTTTCATTAATTTTGGGGAAACTTTCTACTATTCCTGTAGATAATTATGTAATATTAGCATCTATAATCTAATTTTGGATTTATTTACACCGCCAACTCGTGATGAAAGACAGGAAGAAGGTAGAATTAAATGGATTGATAATAAATGTAGAGGAACTTTAGAATATGGTACTGGTGTAGGCAAAACTTATACTGCCATTAAATGTGCAAAGAGTGTCTTGAATAAATATCCACAGTTTAGAATATTGGTTGTAGTCCCGACAGACTTGCTTAAAGAGCAATGGATTATGCAACTTACTAAACATGGAATCTTTATGAACGCAGAGGTTGTAGTAATCAATACCGTCGTTAAACACGAATGGACTTGCGATATACTTATAATTGATGAAATTCATAGAATGGGAGCTGATACATTTAGTGAAGTATTTGAAAGAGTCAAGTATCGAATGATACTTGGT